>Ga0116182_1003455_pt1 | contig 14636 bp, 7 predicted proteins | sample AD_UKC077_MetaG_FD_89805 | JGI IMG/M metagenome (GOLD analysis project Ga0116182, IMG submission 89805) | Active sludge microbial communities of municipal wastewater-treating anaerobic digesters from USA - AD_UKC077_MetaG | ecosystem: Engineered > Bioreactor > Anaerobic > Digestate | place: USA...
CACCCTGGGCTATTATGTCTCAGCCCTGCGGACCTTCTGCCGCAGCGCCGCTGGTTTACACCTACAACATACCCTAAAAAAATCTGCGCAATCTGCGTCATCTGAGGATAAAACAACAGTTCCTCGCCGCTCGCCGCTTTCCTGACTCCGCTGTGCGCAGGAACCTTGAGCCTCAATAGAGTGACCGATTACTGAACATCAGGGCCAACGCCTTGACAATACGGCACTAATAGGTTATTTTTGAAAGTTGGCAGAATATTGTCTTTGTGCGCCACCAGGCGAGGACTCAATAGCAGTGCGCGTGATAAAAGGAGGTTCATTATGAACAGGAAGCGTCGTTGTTTTACTTTGATTGAGCTTCTCGTGGTCATTGCCATCATCGCCATCCTGGCTGCCATGCTGCTGCCAGCGCTGTCCAAGGCTCGGGAAAAGGCTCGCAGCATCACTTGCGTCAACAACTTGAAGCAGAACAACATGGCGCGATTGTTGTACATTGACGACTACGAGGGTGTCTACGCCAACTGCTTCCGGGCCAGCACCGACTGGGTCGGCACCCTGACCAGAGGCACTGGGACCAACTACATGTCATCGAGTCCGAGTCCGCAAGAAGCCGTCTGCCCATCCCTCCCGCCACATCGTTACAGCATTGTCACCGATCCGGTCACTAAAGCTGGCACGTACCAAGCCTACGGCGATCCACAAGCAGAAATCGGTATGTCCTTCCTCATCAGATACGCCAAGAAAAGCCCGACTGAACAGCATAATGATTACTTCACCTTGGCCATCAAGGTCAAGGAGCCATCAAGCTTTATCCACCTGGGTGACAGCTGGTTGAGTCCTATCTTCACTCCCACGAATGGCTCTCATGTGCTTGGCATGCAGTATTCAATTGCCCGGCCCACCAGGACGACGGCGAATTACCCGAGCTACTACGTTGGTGCGCACGGCGGCAGCTCCGGCAACTTCGCTTTCCTCGACGGCCATGTGCAAAGCATCAACAGCGCCCACGGCTTCGCCGAATATTGGTGGAAGGAATACACCGCCTGGGGAGTGGCAAAGCCAACAATCTATATCTGGCGCGGGCCGACAAGCCGTGCGGCTGTCGCGCCCTGAGGCCTAAATAGCGCCGTCGCCTAGGGCTGAAAAAGGGATAGGCCGGGAACATCGGAGGGCGGAAAGGAGCCGCAATCCTTTCCGTCCTCCTTGTAAAATTTAATATTGTGTTTTCTGGACAATGTCATCAATCAAACCACCAACCTAAGGCTCACCATGTTGACATCTTTCCTTCGCCGTGTTTTGACTGTCGGACTCATTGTCGCTGGGCTGGCTGCCTGGTCGCAAGTTGTCACCGTCTATCCTAACCAGGATTTCGAGGCCCCCGAACTTGGACTGGGACTGTGGCCGGAAAACAGCCTGTCAACGCTTAACATCGACCGGGAAGCGGTCGGCGCCGGAAAGCAGTCGTTGCGCATTGACGCACCTGACCCTGGCCAGCGGGCCTTTGCCCTGATGTCAGCTCAACCTTCAGCAGAAGTGTTTCCCCCGGGGACTTTTTTCACGATTTCCGTCCTGGTGCGCAAATCGCCTGGCATCGACAACCGCGCCATCACCTACCGGATTAACTTCCGAGTGCCGACTGAGGCCAAGCAGGAGCCAGGGAAAATTATATCCACGGCCTTCCCCATGCGTAAGAAAATCATCCCCCTGGAGAATGGCTGGGAGAAATGGTTTGGCTACTTCAAAGTTCCAGAGGGCAGGTACAACTGGCAGTTCCTGCTCGGCGTCGAACACACCCAGGGCAGCGTCTGGTTCGATGACATCGTCTTTGAAAAAGTCGATCTGAAAATGGAGAAGCCCGATGTCTGGACGAACTGGACCCTGGGCGTTGAGATCGGCTCTCCACCCCTGGAGCGCTGGCGCAAACACGACAACGCCAAGGGCGCTGTCTATCATGCCGGTCGCCGCTACAATGCCTTGCTCTGGCAATCAGCCATGGCCGAGGCCAACCTGCTGGGTGCCGAACGCGCCGCTGCCTACGCAGGCCGTACGCTCGCCGCTGAACGACAAGCCTTCGCGACCTCCGAGCAACTCCTGCAAGCGATGTACGTCGCCTATGACACGGCCTTCACTTCTGGCAAAGACGATGACTGGACAGCCTTCCAGCAGGCCGCCGATCGATTCGGCAATGCCCTTAATGCCTTGGACGCCAGCCTCAAATCATTTTGGAATGCTACGCCCGACGCTGGCTTGCCGCCGCATTTCGGCCTGGCCTCCCGCGACCTGAAAGCGCTCGAAGGCAACGGCCGCATGAACCGACTGCTGATCGGCGTCTGGAGCCCGGGCCAGTTCATTGAAGCGGAAAAGCCGTTCGGCTTTGAATTCCATTCCGCCGGCCCTGGCCAGCCAGCCGTCCATACCGAGACGGAACGCGATTTTTCCAATATCACAGCCTCCTGTGACGGCCACACGGCCAATGGCTTTGCCGGCACTTTCGCGTACCTCAATTTCGCCACCCACGACCAGATGTACGCCCCAGTCTGGTTTTACAAAAAACACCAGGACGACCCCGATTTCGCCCGCGTTTCCTGGGACGGACATGTCGCCGAACACCGTAGCCGCACTAGAAGCTACTGCTTGAATTTCTTCCACCCGGCAGTTAAGCAGTACATCAACGACTACCTGGGCGAATACGCCACCTTCTGCGCCAAGGAGCCACGCATCCTGTTCTATGAATTCGCGGCCGAGACTTTGATGAATTTCAAAACCAATGCCGGCACCAGGAGCATCGGCTATGGCAAGAACGCGACGATTGCTTTCCAGGAACACCTGCGTCGACGCTATCAGGACATCGGTGCCGTCAATGCAGCCCTCGGAACAGACTTCGCCGACTTCAACGCAGCCGTACAGCCACCAGACCCGCTGGCCAAAAAACGCGAAACCGTCACCCCGCTGGACGCGGAATTCGAAATTTTCCGGGAAAACAGCTACATGGACTATCTGCGCAGCATCAACCAGGCCATCAAAGCGGCTGACCCGAATAAGCCGACGGTGGCGCGCTTCAGCGGCCTGATCAGCGACATGAACGGCGCACGAGCCTTCGACGTCTGCGACATCGTCTCCCACCATTGCCGCACCCCGCGCATGCAAATGGTCTATCCGTATCTCAACAGCATGAACCGCCATTACCGGCGCGGTCTGGCCTACATGGAGGACTTCTGGGGCTGCCAGGACGCCCAGGACCGCATTGATGAAGAACGCGCCCAGCGCCGCGGCCTGGAAAAACACGTGGCCCGCTCCCTGGTCTGGGGCCGCACCTTGCAGATGAAATGGTACTCCTATACGACCGGAGCCTATATCTTCACCTATAACGGCAACTGGATGAGCCTCCGCCATGACCTGACCACCATGCGCTATTGCGCCCCAGCGCTGGGCGTCGCCCTCCGCAATATGGAAAACTTTGACTGGGTTCTGACCCACAGCGTCATCGCCCCTGGCCGCATCCTGCTCTTGCAGCCCTCGTCCACCATGCGCAACCTGCGGCCTTCCCAGAGCGTCGCGGGCGGCATGCAGCAATTCCACAATTTGCTCCAGGACAATGGCTTTGTCTATGAAAGCCTGCCTGAAGAATTTATCCTGGACGGTCGCGTCTCCCTGGGTGATTTTGACGTCGTCCTGTTGCCACAGGCGCTGTACATGCCGGTTGCCTTGCAGACGCAGTTGGCCACTTTTGTCAATAACGGCGGTACGCTCGTGGCACTGTCAGACCTGCCAGCGGCGGACGAGTTGGCACGGCCAGCTGACGCATTCCAGCGGACGTTGGCAGCCGCAGCCGCAGGCGGCCACGAACTGCAAGCGGACGGCATGGCTTGGGCTACTGAAACGCGCCATGGCGAGGGCTATATCCTGCAACTCGTGGCCGGCGCCGGCTTTAGCACGGATGCTCCTGCTGCTGAATTGGCCATCCTGCTCAAGGAGCGGGCGGGCCGGGTCGCCTGGGCTGATGGCGATGTTTTGGAAGTCATTCTCCGCCATGCCGAAGACGGCAATGACTACCTCTTCGTGCAAAATCCCGACCTGGATCAGGTCAGAACCGCGACGCTCCGCTTCACGGCGCCCTGCGCCCAGCTGATTGATGCCAGCCTGCCCGGAGGCGTGGCGCTGCCTATGAAGGTGGACGGGACGGTGAAATCAGCCCCCATCCGGCTCGGGCCGGCGGAAACCGCCGTACTCTGGCTCAAACGCTGACCCTAACCTAAACGGGCAGGTGTGACATCAACCATCCAATTTATTCCACCTCACCCAGGGCTTCGCTTCGCTCACCCTGGACTATGATGCCTCAGCCCTGCGGGCCTTCGCCGCTGCGCCGCTGGTTTACGCCTACAACATACCCTAAAAAAATCTGCGCAATTTGCGTCATCTGCGGATAAAACAACAGTTCCTCGCCGCTCGCCGCTCAGGCGTCCTTTGCTCCGGCTTGCCGGAGGGCTGCAGCCAGCCGGTCGGTTTCGCGTCGGCAGGCGTTGACGGCATCATCGCCCCAGGCTTCCACGTTCAGCCGCAGCTTGGGTTCATTGCCGGAGGGTCGGAGTACGAACCACCAGCCGCTGTCTGCTCGGTCGCACACCATTTTCAGGTCAGGTGCAGCCAGTTTGGCTGGGCAATAGTCGCCATTGCCCAGGAAGACGCGGTCCAGGCCCAGTGCCGGGTCGTTCCGCACTTCGTATCGGGCCGTGGCCAGGGCTTGATTTTCTTTCCAGGTGCGCAGCAGCACCGGCAGGACTTCTTCCGGCGAACTCAAGTTGAAATTCACCTCGCCGCTCCAGCAGTAGCGCTGTCGCCATGATGCCAGTTCCGCCGTCAGGCTCGCCCCGCGCCGTTTCATTTCCCAGGCTAACATCAGCAGGTATAGGCTGGTCAGCATGCCGCTGTCAACGAAATGGAATTCAGGATAGAAGAAGTGGCCCGAATGTTCGCCGGCAATCGCGATTCGGTCGCAATAGGCCTCGTGCCGCATCAGCAGCTTGATTTTACCGTGCCCCACTGGCGTGTCCATCACCTCGGTATCGTCGTTGTCGTACAAATCTACCAGGAGCTGTGAACAGCACAAGTTGCGGAAAATGAGCGGTCGCTGACCTTGTTTCCGCAGGTGCCGTGCCAGTTTGGCCTTGGCTGCCAGGGCCAGCACGAAGGAGCCTGCAATCGCCTGGCCGGTGTTGTCGGTGAATCCGGCTCGGTCAGCGTCGCCGTCAAAGCCAATGCCGAGGTCAGCGTTGTTCGCGACCACTGCCTGCCCCAGGCGTTCCATGAAGTCTGGCAGCAGTGGGTTTGGCACGCCATGCGGGAAACGCCCGTCCGGCTCCGGGTCTGTCCAGACCACGGCCAGGCCTTTGGCTGCCAGGCGGTCGGCGATCGGCTGGAAGGCGACGCCGCCAACGCCATGGCCAGCAGCTGCGACGACGGTAAAGTCTGGCTGTTCTCGGTCTGGCCAGGCGTCAAAGCCGGCCAGGCGGACCAGGTAGTCTGCAAATTCATTTTTCAGGTCGCGGCTGGTTGCCGGTGCAAGCAGCTCCATCATGCGCTGTTGCAGCCATTTCAGGTCAGCAGCGGAGAAGGGGGCGGCACCGGCGTGGACCATTTTGATGCCGTTATAGGCGGCCGGGTTGTGCGAAGCCGTGATCATGGCGCCGCCAGCATAGCGCTCCGGGCGCTGGCCGCAGGCATAGTACACGTGTTCCGTTGAGACCAGGCCCAAGTCCTCGGCCTGGCCGCCGCCTGCCACCACCCCGCGGCAGAAGGCCAGACGCAATTCCGGCGAGGTCAAGCGAGCGTCATAGCCGACCACTATGCGGGGATTGGATTTGCCCAGGGCTGTCAGCCGTTCCGCCATAGCTCGGCCCGCCAGAAATACGGTGTCGACGTTGAGTTCTTCCGGATAGAGTCCGCGTATGTCGTCCCGCTTGAAAATTTTCCGAATGTCAACCGTTGTCGTCATGGCCGTGTTCCCTTTTGCAAAAAAGAAAAAAGCATTGTCGCCGTTGGCAATGCCGGCGTTCTTGGTTATCATAATATATCAGTTGATTCATTTCCTGCCCGGGATGGAAAACACTGTCCTGGCGCCGAAGCCCGGCAGGCGGCGCTGAAATTAAGGGAGAAGGCTAACATGGCGAAACAGGCGAAAATTCGTTTTGGGGCGATTGGCTGCGGCGGCATGGGCACGCATCGCATCAAGCAGATGGTGTCGCACGAACTCGGCGTGGAACTGGTGGCTGCGGTCGATATTGACCCGCCCCGCTTGGACAACTTGGCCGAAGTCATCGGCAGCAACGCCTTCGTCCGCTACACTGGCGTCAACGACTACAAGCGCATGATTGACGAGAACGAGCTTGACGCCGTCGGCATCTTCACGCCGCACATTCCGCATTACGACCACCTCAAGTACGCCCTCCTGAAGGGCCGAAATGTCCTGATCGAAAAACCCATGGTCTGCGGCGCCGCCAATGCCCTCGAAGTCACCAAGCTGGCCAAGGACAAGGGAGTCACCGCCCTCCTCACCTACCAGCGCCACTATGAATTGAAATTCATGAAGGCCCGAGAACTGATCGCTAAAGGCGCTATCGGCGATTTGACTAACTTTTTCGTGTACATGGCTCAGGACTGGTGTGGACGGACCTGGCGAGGCGAGCCGGAATTCTCCGGCGGCGGCCAGATCAACGACTCCGGCAGCCATTACCAAGACATCCTCCTGTGGATGACCGGCCTGCTGCCAGTCAGCGCGGAAGGACATATCGACTCAATCTACCGCGGCAAGAAACTCAAGGTCGAATACAACGGCTCCTTCAACGTCGCATTGACCGGCGGCGTCAGCGGCCGCGTCGTCATTCTCAGCGATATCCCAGGCGGATTTGTGGACGATGTCCGCATCTGCGGCACTAAAGGCAGCATCTTCTTCCGCGGCGACCAAGTCATCCTGTTTGACCAGGACACTAAGGAGTACACCGAAGTGCCGCTGTCGCGCCCGGCCGGATACCCGCTCTCACCGGTGGACAACTTCGTCAAGCTGCTGCGCAAAAAGGTCAGAATCAACCGCGTGCCGTTTATTTTCGGCAGCCGCGTCGCTCTGCTGACCGAAGCGATGCTTCGCTCCGGACACCAGAAAGGCAAGAAAATCCTCTGCGCCGACATCCTGAAAGAGTCGAACCACACCATGGCCGACCTGGAAGACTAAGCCACGCCGCGCGTAGTCCAGCCTTTAGGCTGCGTACGTAGTTCAAGCTTCAGCTTGCCGTACGTAGTCCAGCCTTTAGGCTGCCGTATGTATTCCAGCTTTTTTAGGTTTTTCTCACCATGACGATTTTATCTCTTGCCGCCAATCCGCCGCCGTTTTACCGTCCGGTTCCTTTTTGGAGTTGGAATGACGAATTAGAGCCATCAGAGCTTGAAGTCCAGATTGACCAGATGCACGAGGCTGGTCTGGGCGGTTTTTTCATGCATGCCCGCGGCGGCCTGCTCACGCATTATATGAGCAATGAGTGGTTTGCCGCCATCCGGGCGTCTATCCGGGCGGCGAAGAAGCATGGCATGATGGCCTGGGCATACGATGAAAACGGCTGGCCCAGTGGCTTTGGCGACGGAGTCATTCCTGCCAAGGGACTGGACTTTCAGCAGAAATACCTGCGCTTGGCCGAGATGGCCGGCGAGCAGGCATACAGCCATGAACGACTGATCGCCATCTATGACCTGGAAGGGAAACGCCTGGAGGCGACAAGCCGCCAGAACCTGCCAAATACCGTCTTGGCAGCATATTTTGATGTCAACCCCTACTACGTCGACACGCTCAATCCCACCGCTACGAAGGCGTTTATCACCGAAATTCTTGAATGCTACCGCGATGAGCTGTCCCCGGACGACGCGGCAGCTATGCGGGGCTTCTTCACCGACGAACCGCAGATTTCCCGAAATGGCATCCCGTGGTCATTCGGCCATGCCGACGCCTATCGCTCTGCCTACGGGGAAGACCTCCTTGACGTGCTGCCCCGACTGTTCCGGGAAATCGGCGATTTCCGCCAGGTGCGCTGTCGTTTCTGGCGGCTGACGACGCGGATGTTCATGAACGCCTTTCTCAAGCAGCTCTATGAGTGGTGCGAGCAGAACGACTGGGAGCTGACCGGTCACATGGTGCTGGAGGAGACGTACCATGCCCAAATCACCACCAACGGCGCCGCCATGCCAATGTACCAGTATTTCCACATCCCGGGCATGGATGCGCTCGGACGTTTCTTCCCCGGCTTGGCTACGCCGGTGCAAGTCGCCAGCGTCGCCGCACAGACTGGCAAGAAACAGGTGCTCTCCGAGACTTTCGCCTGCTGCGGATGGGCCGTGTCCTTCGCAGACCTGAAGTGGATGTACCAGTGGCAGATGGTTCATGGCATCAATCTCCTCTGCCAACACTTGCAGGGATATTCCCTGCGCGGCATCCGTAAGCGCGACTACCCGGCCTCGCTGTTCCGGCACCAGCCCTGGTGGCCCTACTACCGCCAGTTCAACGACTATGTCTCCCGCCTAGGCGTGCTCCTCAGCGAAGGCGCGGTCGAGACAGACGTCCTTCTCATTCATGGCATCTCCTCGGCGCACCTGCTGTTTGACTATACCGACGAGGGTAAGATCGCTATCCAGGAACTGTTCCAGCATTTCATCACGCTGAGCCAACAACTGTTCGAAGCTCACATCGATCACCATTATGGAGATGAGACGATTATGGAGCAACATGGCGCTGTCGAGGGCGACCGACTCCGCGTCGGCCAGCAGCGCTACCGTGTCGTCGTCCTGCCGAAGTTGACTAATCTGTCCAGCCGCCAAGTCGAGTTGCTGGTTGAGTTCGCCCGCCAAGGTGGCGTCATCCTGGCTGAACGCTCATCCAGCGAGTCTATTTTAGTCGATGGGCAGGAGGCGCCGAATTTGCCATTGCTGAAGCTGCTGACTTGCTGCCCAGGCCGGGCCGAGCTGCTTGCTGCTGTCGCACGCCTGGCGCGGCCCCTGGCAGTCGTCACGCCCGGCATGGCGACCGAATATGCCAGCGACCCTGCCGCCCAGATAGCCGCTATCCACGCTACGATGCGTCGGTTTGACGACTTTGACGGGCGTCCAGCCTGGCTGCAATACTATGTTAACACCGAGCGCGACCAGGCTGTGAACGTCGACATCCTGGTGGCGGCGCCCGGCGTCGAACGGTTCGACTCTGAAACTGGTGGCCTGGTGCCTGTTTGCGCCGCCGCCGAAAACGGGTTTCTCCGCCTCCGGCATCGTTTTGAGCCGGCCGGCGACTTGGCCTTGATCGTCCGTGACACGGCGACGCCGATGCTGTCGCCGTCGCCGTCTGGCATCCAGTCGTTCCCGAGCCTGCGCTGGCAACGGCATTTCCAAGTAGCCGCTGTCACTGACAATCTGCTGACCCTCGACTTTGCCGACTATGCGATTGACGGCGAAGCCATGCCAGGGCCGGAATACGTCCTGACCATCCAGGAGAAGCTGCTCCAGCGGCAACAGGACGCCAACCTGGCATTGACGTTCACCTTCCAGGTCGAAAATGACTATGACCTGGCCAAGCCTCTCGCCCTGCTGCTGGAACGGCCGGAAAAATACACTGCCGAACTCAATGGCCGCGCCATTGAGATGACGCCGCAGGGTTTTTTCGCTGATCCGGCTTTCCAACGCATCGACATTAGCCCGTCTGTCCAGCATGGCCAGAACAGGCTCGTTCTCAAAACCGTCTTCCACCAGAAGCCGGAGACGTATGACCTCCTCGAAGCAGCCAGAAAATTTGAATCGGAGAAAAACCGCCTGGCTTTTGATTCGGAGATCGAGGCAGTGTATCTGTGCGGCGCATTCGGAGTGCGGACACCTGGAGCATTCATCGCCCTGCCGCGCCGAGCAGTGCGCTGCAATGGCCCCTTCGCCTTGGCAGCCCAGCCGGTGACGGTCGACGCTACTCGGCTGGAACAATCCGGCTTCCCGTTTTTCGCCGGAACTATCACCTTGCAGCAGGAATTCATCTTGGCGGCAGGAGAACACCAGGAACCGCGCCGAATCGCCTTTGCCGACCTCGCCGCCCAAGTCGCGGTCATCAGGGTCAATGGCAAGACGGCCGCCACGCTCACCCGGCCAGACTATGAGGCTGTCATTCCCGCCGAGGCGCTCCGCCCCGGTGCCAACCTTCTTGAGATTGACCTGGTGACTTCCCTGCGCAATATGCTCGGCCCGCACCATCTTGAGGAAGGCGAATCCATAGCCATCGGCCCTGGGTCATTTTACAAAAACCCCAGCGTCTATGCTCCCCAGCCGCGGCCTTGGAACGACGGCTATTGCTTTGTCCGCTTGGGAATCACGCCCGTAGAATAAACCCTAAGCCCTAAGTCCACTGGCCACTGACAAAGGCTCCTCGCCCCTTTACCCTGCGATGGCCTTTAATGCGTCAAGCACTTCTTGGAACGTCTGCGGTCGTTCTTCCGGCGATTGCTGGATCATGCGGTCAAGCAGTTCTGCCATGCCGGAGGACATGTTGGTCATCTTTGCCAGGTTGCTCACCTTCATCTTTGCGACATGTTTTTTGGCGAGCGATTCCAGTTCGGTGGCATCATACAGGGTATGGCCGGTCAGGGCGTGGTACATGACCATGCCTAAGCTGTAGATGTCGCTGTAGGCATCTTCCGGGTGCCCTAGGAGCCGTTCCGGGGGCATGTAGTAGGGCGAGCCGGAGATGAATTCGTCTGTCGGATTGCGGGCTGCGTCCAGGGGAATGCAGAGGCCGAAGTCAAGCAGAACGGCATAGCCGCAGCTGTTGATGATCACGTTTTCCGGCTTTATGTCCCGAAATAGATAGCCGCGGCGGAAAATATGCTGCTCGGCCGCCAGCAGGTGCATGGCCATCGGGATGACTTCCGTCTCCGGCATCATGCCCAGGCGCTCGATGCGCTTGTCGAGACGCTCTCCGTCGATGAAGTCCATGACAGTGAAGTACTCGTCATCGGCAAATCCGCTGTCCAGACAGGCCGCCACAAACTGTGAGTCCTTGAAGGCGTAGCTTACCAGAGCTTCATTGAGAATGGCGTGGATGTTCGGCGGGTTCATCCGTTCCTTGCGCGCCAGCACCTTCACCGCCAGAACCCGGTCGGGATACTTTACCGAGACCGCCTTGTAGACGCTGCCCATGCCGCCGCCCCCGGCCGGCTCGTACAAGAAATAATCCCGGATACGCTGCGGCATGAAAAAAGGCGTTGAACAATGCGGGCAATCGTTCAGCTGCAAGCACTTGAAGGTCTCCAGCGAGGACGATTTGCGGCACTTGGGGCAGCGCAGAGAGCCTTTCTCCCAAGCCTTGGCCAGCTCGTACGGATTCGGCGGCGGCAGCGCTTTCCCGGCAGACGATGAATGGTGGGCTGAACACATGTCCGTGTCTCCGTTGTTGAAGTTTCCTAATCCGAGGCAACGAATCACTATCCTACCTGTCTGAAAACATACATCAGAAGTGCAATTTTCGCAAGTGCTTCCGTGACGCCGCAACGCGCCAAGCGGCTGTTTGTCATCAAAAAAGTGTATTTTCGCTCGTCGGCGTGGCTGGCATGATGGCGAACAAACCCTGGCCAGCAGGGCGTCTCTTTGGCAGGCGCCGCAGCCGCCCCTCCCAGCTCCCGCCATCTCCTATTACCTAAAATATATAGCCCACCGTTCGACTGCCGAGGAACGCCAGCAGGACACCGGAAATTACCAAATTCGCAGGACGCGCACCGCACCTGGAAAATTTAAAAAAAAATTGAATAAAAAAGACCCTTTGGCGGTTGACAGTGCAATAAAACAGAGCTATAATGTACAGGTAGCAGTAATTTCACTAAGCCTACGAGTGTCGTCTTGGCTGCGATGATTCGTCTGAACATTCGTAATCGCATGACACCCAACTGTACGTTCTTCAACCACTAACAATAATTGCAGCTGTCATTATTGTCTCTGATAATCAAATGAGGAGATGCACCAATGCGGGGAAAAATCAGTTCAATGCTTTTTGTCGCCTTGACGGCAATGGTGATGTCTTGGGGCAACGCCTATGCCAGCCCATTCGCGTATGACTTGAAAGTAGAGGGGGCGGAGTCCGCCTCGCTGACGTTTGGACGCTTCCGTGTCGATGACGGGGTCAGTGACGCAGTTGATCAACTGGACTGTCCGGCGCCGCCCGGCGTCCCGACCCGCAATGACGACGTTCCAGAGCAGATTCCTGTCGAAGGGGTCATGAACTACATGTATTTCCAAGGCGGGCAAGGCTATTTCAACCCGGCAGCCAGCAAAGCCGTTGGCGACGCCTACTATCGCTTGTCAGTAGACTGCAAGTCAGAGGCGACCAACGCCTCCACCTGGGTGCTGGTGATCGCTGACACCGTGCGGCCCACGGTCAAATTGTCCTGGGCGCCCGTTGAGGGCGCTGCAGCCGCACCCGCCGAAGGGACATTCCAACTGGTTGACGCGGCTGGCGCGGTCAAAGTTGGCAACATGCGTACGACTACTGAATTCAGCTTGGCGAAAGGAACCTATTACATCCAATACCGCGCAGAAAACGCCGAAGCCGCTCCGCCGACCCCAGCGCCTATCAGCGACGTCATCGCCGCAGCGCCCCGCCTGGCCAAAGAGATCATCCTCGGCTTCAACCCGGGGAAATTCACCGCCTCGAATTTGCAGGTCTATTACTACAAGGGCAACGACCAGGCCTTCCCCGCCGGCACCCGGGCGGCGGGAGCTGAGGTCAACGGCAATGTCCTCACCTTCACCATGCCGGATGACATCAGCAGCTTTGACGCGGTCGTCATCAACTATACCCTGACCCGCAGCGACGCCGGAGAAGGCGCACCCTTTGCTGTCGGTGCCGTTGAATTGAAACCCGACGACATTATTGAAATCGATTTGACGGAAGTTGCGGTCGGAGAAGACCCCGCCGATCTCGGCGGCGACCCAATCAAGGTGAAAGTTGATTATGTTGACGACGACAAGTCGGCTTACAAGCCCATCACGATGAAGTACGTACTCCTTGGCGTGGCAGATGACCTGACTGAGGTGAACCACTATGCCTTCACCGGCCCGGCCTGGAAAGGCAGCCAAGAAAATTATCCGTGGACCATCACCTTCGATGTCGTCAACCCGGACCCGACCCGAGCGCCAGTCGATTTTGACGTCGAGTTTATTGACGAGGGCGGCGGCGTCACCCCGTTCTATACTGCGGATGTCCGTTCCCAGAACGGCCAAATCCTGACCGTTAACCTCCAGCCAGCCCTGACAGCCAAGGGTGGCAAGGTCAAATTCGCCATCACCGCCTCTGTTCTCGACGAAGGGGGCGAGGAAATTGCTGAAGAGTTCACCGCCCCAGACGTCACCTTCCAGCTCAAGGGAGATGGCAATCTCGACGTGGATAACAGCCACGATGGAAAACAAGTCGAATATCTCGACATTGTCTATATTTACCGTTATCGTTTCCTCAATGGCAAGGATAAGCCCCTTAATCTTCTCTTGGGAACACCCGATCAGGGAAAACTGGAGAAGGCAACCGAAATCCGGGATCGTATCCAGGATATGGAAGAGCTGCTGGATTTGGATTTGAGTGATCATGGCGCTGACTTCAAATTTCCCGATATTAATTATATTTACCGCTATCGCTTCCTGAATGGTTCGACAAATGCCTTGAACCTGCTGCTGGGCACACCCAATGCCGGCAACAAGGAAATGGCTAATGCTATCCAAAAGCGCATTAAGGAACTTCTTTTGGATTAAAATCAAGAGTACAATTATATCAAGTAACAATAAAGAATAAGAATAAAAACCAAAAAACAAAAGCGAAAATCAGAGGTTCATAATGAAGACGATTAAAAACTGCCTTTTGTATCTCATCACGCCATGGCTTCTGTGCAGCTATGCGTATGCGGCAGCGACACTAAGCGTCGGCAATTTCACCGGCTCTCCTGGATTGACCGCTACCGATGTGTTGATCCAATTCCAGAACGACGAAGCAGTCTCACAGCTCGCTTTCGACCTGAAATACAAAGTCCCCGGAGCGAATATTCAGCTGGATGGCGAAGTTGATTTTACAGCATCAGCCGGCGCAGTCTTAGTTAATCCCGGCAGTGTTACACCAGCAGCAGCGGTCAACGTCGTCGTAAAGGACGATGAAACCCTGACTTTTAGCATCAGTAATTTTGTCGGCGCGGCCATCAACCCTTCAGCCACTGCACAGACTATTTTTACGGTCAAATTGCTGGTGGGCGTCGGGGCGGCAAAAGAAGCAATGCCCTTGGACCTCACCGTCGATAGCGTAGTGGCAACAGATTTCCAAGACGTCGACACCGCCGCGGTTGACGGAACGTTCGCGGTAGTGTACAAATTCAACGCCCCGGAGCTGGTCGACGCGGCGGACGAGGGCGCCCCGCAGATTACGCTGACGCCAGTGTTCACAGACGAGAATGACGCGGCCACAGGCGGCGTCATCGACGATGTCGATTTCGATTATCCAGCCGGCGGTGACGCTGCCACGCATGGCGCGTTTGCTGTCTCCGCCGACGGCAAGTCGATTCTTTACACGCCGCCGACTAAGGTCGGAAACATCCCCG
>Ga0116182_1003471_pt1 | contig 14582 bp, 18 predicted proteins | sample AD_UKC077_MetaG_FD_89805 | JGI IMG/M metagenome (GOLD analysis project Ga0116182, IMG submission 89805) | Active sludge microbial communities of municipal wastewater-treating anaerobic digesters from USA - AD_UKC077_MetaG | ecosystem: Engineered > Bioreactor > Anaerobic > Digestate | place: USA...
ATTACAGATGGCGGTGTTAAAACAGATGGTGGAACGGATATTATGACCTTTGCTATTCCATCCAATTCGTTAAATAAGAAATTCTTTAATGATTCTGGGTTACAAGTTGCCAACAGCTATCCAGCTTTATTAGAATACTACGAATCTAAACCTAATGTTTTAACAGTCGCCGATGTGCCTGTTTTTAGCACGGATGTTCCATTTGTAAAAGTATTTGATGTCCAGTTCTTAGACCAAACTCCTGACCCTTTTTATTTTGATTCATTTAGTCCTGCGAAGAAAGTCAATGGGCTGCTATTGAGCGAACCAACAGCATATAATGAGTTAAGTAGAGGGATGAATAAAGAAGTTTGTATTGCGGTTACAGTTGGGGCATTAGAAGAAATATCAACGGATTGCGAAGCGGTGATTATTGATGTGTTAGAAGTTATCAATACTCCTTGTACTATTTGCGCAATGAATGACTTTGAAGCTGACCCAATTAAAACAAAGGTTACTTATTTAGGTAGTCAAAGAAGAATAAGTTTAGGATTAAGGCACGATACTTATGAATTTAAAAATACAGAAATAGGGGATGCTACATTTACTGCAATAGCTACTTCTACTTGTACCTTTGTTTCAAATGCTCCTTTTTCGGCGGATAGTATTAGACGAGTTTCTTTAAATGGAATGCCTTATGGTGTTGCCGGTACTATTTCGGGTACAGATATTAACCTTTCCCCTTGCCTTACTACTGTTGTTTCAGATTCAATTGTAGCAAGAGTAACGAAGGGATTATTTGAGTTTGAAAAAATAATAGTAGGTGTTATTAGTGGGGGATGTAATCCAACAGAAACAGCCGTTTTGACAAATTCAGATGATGCGCAAATACCAGTAGGAGCAGAATTGACAATAACAACAAATGGCATAATTTACTACCAAGGTGCGCCCACTTCCTTTACCCCATCCGATAAACCAAATATACTATTTGTAAACATTAATTTCTAATTATGAAAACACTTAAAATCCCAGTATTAAACCACCTTAGCGGATGCGTGCAATACTACAATGTAAACTTTAAACGAGTTGATGAAACGAGCTTTACAACCTTATCACCAAATCCTACTACTGATACTATTTTAATCCCTAATTTGACAGCTGGCGATTATGATATACAGATAAGCCGTTTGTGCTGTAATGGGTCTATTTCAGCACCTTTAAATATTAGTTATACAATCACTTGATTATGGCAACTGTAACAATAAATTTAACAAATCCAGTCCTTTTAGTGGGTGAAAAGTTTAGGGTATCGTACACTAATACAGATACTAATATAACGACTATTTTGCCTGATAGAACGGACAATACCGACTTAGTTTTAACGCTTTCGGAAGGGAACTATTATTTTACGATTTCGCTTCAAAAAGCAGATTCTACTATTTGTGAGCCTAAAAGTTTTAATTTCACAGTTGACCCACCACCAACTGTTGACCCACCACCACCTATTGACCCACCTGTAACGCTTCCCGAAACTTGTAATTGTGTTGCAGTTACAAGCTCTAAGATAATTAAAGGATGTGATGGATTTATAATAATGCAGCTACTTTTAGATTATCCAGCGACTAAGTTACCTTGCTCTATTAAAGTGTTTTACAAGTTAGACCCGAATGGTATTGAGGTAATGCAAGTTTATAATAGCGTTCAAACTACGATAAGCATCCCTGTACTTTACACTAATTATTTAGCGTATAAAATAGTAATGGTTTGTTGTACGGATAGCACAGAAACCGTTTGTGAGGATTGGACGCAAGTAGAAGTTATTGAGAACTGTTCTTGTATTGCTCCATCAATCTCTATTATTAGCCAGCAATCGAGCGGACAGGCTACAATAGTGTCTATAAATATAGGGGCAAGCGTGCCTTCGTATCCACCTTATGATGTAATGTTTACCGATGGACTAATTAGCACTTCCCAAGTTTATAACAGTGCGGGTCTTCAATCTTTTGTGATTCCTCAAACTTTTGTAAGTGGTGTTATTTCGGTTTCTAATGTTTGTGGCGCTGCTAATATTCCAATTACTAGAAATATTTGTACTGATCCAGTTGTGATAACTCAAGTTGTTAGAGATTTCGCTTTAAATACGATTAAGGTAACTTATACAAGCTCGGGAGTGAGTAATCATGTTATCGAATTATTTGAAAGGAAAAGCTATTATATTGCTCCTACCTATTCAGCAACAGAGCCGTTAAACGTGTTTACGCATACCTTTAATGTCGATAATTACTTTATAAACCTTTACGAAATAATTGTAAGAGTTAGAGATGTATGCTGGCAAGATGAAAAGATTGACATTTTTTAAAATAAAAGTATTATTTTTGTATTGAATATGTCGTTTATTCGGCATATTCAATACTCCCAACACTCCCAAAACTGCGTGTTTTATTGCTACACTTTAAAGCAATAGACTTATTAAGCAGGTAAGGACAACCTTTAATGATCCACTATTTTTTTAACTCAAAAAATTATTTATCATGGTTTGTCCTACAGCGTGTGCTGATATAGATTTAATTTCCATCCCTGCGGATGTCGTATGCGATGAAGTTCCTTTACGGGAAAACGGGGTCTCTAAACTTGGCTTCTTTTTATGTTCAACATCTTTGCCTAGTCCGTTGACTTGTGCAAATTTAGAGCCACTTGTAACAGCGAAATCAGTAGTTTTCACACAAGGTTTATCCGATGTAACATTTTCAGAACCCCAAACAGAGGATATCAAGATCGATGACTGTTCACCGTCTTTAACTCGAGTAGTCGGTAGAACGCTTACTTTTAACGATAAGCGAAGAATACGCATACCTGCGATTGCTGATCCTGCAACGCCAGCTAACGATTATTTTGATCGTGATTTCTATAAAAATAAGCAACAACTAGCGTTACAGCTTAGATTTATGATTGTCTATTGTGATGGCACGATTGAAGTTCCTAAAGACACTAATGGAGATCCTTTAAGTGCAACTTTTACAATTTATCGTGATCAAGACCGTAACCAAAACGGAAATATTGAAACGATTTATGAAGTTAAGCGTGCGACTATTCAATTTAAGGGCGATCCGTTGCAAATGGTTAAGCCAGATTTAAACTTGAACGATGTTTCTTGCGATACATTGAAGGCGTTAATCGGTTAGTATCTATTTTCATAGTGGGGGTGTAAAAAGCTCCCACTTAATTTTTTTTTAATGAATCATCCAAAGGAATTTTTATCTAATATTAATAGTCGGGATTACTGGAATGTAGTTAACGAAAGGAGAAGAAAATGCAGAGAATTGTTTGTAAAAACTTCCCTACATACTCTAGGTGCTGAACCTTCCTATAAGCTATTAGGTGGGGGTGGGGTCTATAAGCCTGTTAATTGGTACGGTAATGATTATCAAAATAGGTTTACCAAGGTGCTGATGTCTCGCCATCCTAGAGAATCTGAAGATACTTTGCAATGGAGATTAAGCCAATACCGACCACAAACGAAAGAAGGATTCTCACAGCTTACGGATTCCGTTTTAGGATCGTTATTTCAAGACAATAACTACTCTATTATAATAGATAGCGAAAAAGATGCGGATTACATTTTAAGAGATCCTTCTTTTAGCGGTTATGACCTTGTTAGTTGGTTTGTAAACATTGGTTATACTCACATGGTCAATGATGCTAATGGTCATTTCTTACGAATGCCAAACAAGCCGTACAACCAACCAGATGGCAGGGATGTTAAGGTTTATTTTATTCCGTCCTTTAATCAAATTGAAGTAACAGAAGATTTCTTTTCTTTCGAGATGGGAGGGTATGCTTACTATGTTGATAAAAATGTAATTTGGAGATTTAAAAAGCAAAAAGATAACACCTTTCTTTTAATGACTGACGATAATCAAGGTTATTATAGTCATTTATTGGGTAGATTACCTATTGATATTTCGGGCGGTTATTGGAATGAGTATGGTTATTTTGAAAGTTTTTATAATAAAGCTTTGCCAATTGCGGACGAGTACATTAGCAGCTATTCAGCTGAACAATTAGTAGATAAAGAAGCTAGCCACCCATTTATTCAGCAAGTAACCGAGAAGTGTAAAACGTGTGCTGGGATTGGACAAGTTACTTCCGTTTGTGGAGATTGTAATGGTACTGATTCTAATTGCAATTCTTGTCATGGGAACAATTATTTGCAAACTTGCGGCACTTGTTCTGGAGTTGGCGAAACAAACGTATCACCAGGCGTTCGTATTAATGTACCTTATGAACAAATGGATAAAGACGCTGTTCGTATTATTTCACCAAATATCTCTATTAACCAATACCATAATCAAAAAAACATAGCGTTAAAAAAAGACCTTTATCGTGCATTGAGATTAAATAGTGTTGATGAAGCTCAGAGCGGAATAGCAAAGGGTATAGATAGAGAGGATAGAGATTTATTCTTATCGAAAATGAATAATCATATTTTCGACACTATCCTAAACAATACTATAAAAGATATTTTAGCGTATCGGAATGTTTCGGTGAGTGGTGATGGCAAAATAAGTCCTTTGGAAGTCCCTTTTGCAATCGTAAAACCTAAACAGTCAAGAATTAGGACGACCGATGACCTTTATAACGAGTATAAGCGGGGAATGGAATCGGGAATGCCTTTACTAGCAAGGAATCAAATGTTTGTTGATTTGATGGATAAACAATATTCGGGCGAGGTGATCATGCTTAAAAAAGTAAATATTCAAGCCTACTATGATGTTTTGCTTTGCGTTACTTCCGAAGAAAAAATGAGTATGCTGTTAAATGGTGAGGTTACGAAAGATGATTTAATATTATCTACAAGACTACCTAGTTTCATGGAGCAATTGATTACCGAAAAGGGCAGTAAATGGTTTATTGCTACTCCTGTTAAGGAATTTAAGGTATTTATTGACGAGAAAATGAATGCTTTAAATATCCCAAATCTTGACACTAATTAATAGACAAAGAAGCGGAATAAGTGAAATATTCGCTAACTGCATCGATGACCAAGAAGACAAAGATTTTAAAGCTGATAGAGTTCACTTAGGACACGTTTATAAGGTTTGCCGCTTTGTTTTAGAAGATGGATTTATTCCTTTTGGTGTTAGAGTTTCGGACTTTAACAATAATGAACTAGCTCAAACTTTTTACCTTCAAAGGTTTACTTATTTTGAAAATATTCTCAACTAATGCCAATTAGAAAAGACTTAGAAGATTTAACACAATATATCGAAAATTCAGTAACTGATTTTAGCGAGTATATTGATGTTTTACAAGATGATGCTTATTCAATTGTAAGAGATGCTTTACTTTCTTTTGAGCTTAATAACGGTCGAATAGTAGCACCTAAAGACTTATCTAAAAGGTTGCTTTCAGCACAAAGAGAACTAGAAAGCGTTTTTGGAACAAAGAAATACAAAATAAGAACGCTCGAATTTCTAACCGACTTAGGGGATATTCAAGACAAGACAATAGATTTACATAAGAATTACAATGACTTAAAAGGAGAGTTAAATTCACTTTCGGAAGCTAAAAAAATAATCTACTCGCAAGCTCAAAACGCTTTCAGTTCGGGTGCGATTGCAGAATCTTATATTGAGCCAGTAAAGAACCTTTTAGCAAGACAAGCTCTTGGAAGGGTAAGTCAAAAGAAAGCTTTAAACTTATTGCAGGAATGGAATAAAGGAGAAACTGCATCAGGACGGTTAAATGTTGGGAATAAAGCACCTAACTTGCAGAAATACGGAACGGTGATAGCTCGAGATACAGCCTTTTCGATGCAAAGGACTACAAATGATATAGTCGCTAAAGAAATAGGATTAACAAGCTTTATTTATGTGGGTGGATTAGTTAAAGATAGTAGGGATTTATGCAAGCACTTAGTTAATTTGAGGAGAAAAATAACACTTGATGAAATGCCTAAACTTATTACGATGTATCCCGAGGGTCTTTATCCTAACACTACAAAAGAGAATTTCATGCAGGTTTGCGGAGGTTACGGATGTATGCACACAGCGTTAGGGGTAAGAAGTGATAAAAAAGAAGAGAATTAAATATTAATTTATTACTTTTGTATAAACAAACAAACAATTATGTCAAACTATTCAAATCGAGACAAATCAATAATGACTTCTAATCCTGATTCTAGTCCTGAGCAGCTTTTAGCCTTAGGACTTTCGCAAAAGGCTTTCGATCGAATGACTGAAAAGGTAGCGAAAGAGTCGATTGAAGTTAAGACCGAGAAGATAAAAGAAGCTGAAAAGGTAGAAGAAACAAATATAGTTGAGGTTACAACACAACAAATAAAATCTTCTAAAAAGAAAGTTGGTGGTCAAGATGTGGTTACCGTTACCAAAATTTCTAACGGTAAAGCCTTTACGATGTCGGCGAGTGCTGTTGGAGTTTTAGACCCTAAAGAATATCAAATAAATTAAAATTATGGCACGTAAAAACTATAAAGAAAAAGTTGAAGTTGCCGATATTAAGCAACTAGATTCTAACACAGAAAACGAAGCTGAAAATATTGTTTCGATTCAAAAAGAAGAAATTATTGGTACTGATTATCTGCAACTAGAAATTGATGCTTTGCCATTAAAGAATAATCATGTAATTTTGACACAAGTAGATGCGAATGGTAATGAATGCTGTCCTTTTACCGTAGATATTAAAACTTACCAAAGATATTACACAGATACAAACAAATTCAAACTAAAAAAAAAGTAATTCAATTTTATGAATACAACCAATTTAACATTAGAACAAGCGAACACACTATTAAGCAAGTTGGGTCTAACTGTCGAAGTTGTGGCGGACGCTGAACAAGCAACTCCTGACGCTGATATCGAAGCCATTTCTTTGGAATTTAAGAAGCCAATTGAAACAGGAATTACTAAAGAAGATGTAAGCCGAAAGGTAGCGGAAGCCGCTGGTCGTATTCATGGTGAGTATAGAAGTGCCTTTGGGAGTGCTTTTGGTTTGGTAACAAACGACCTAAAGGATTTAGAAGTAAAAGAATTAGCGGCTAAAGTAAAAGAAACTAATTCAAGCCGTTACTCCGCCAAAGAAGTTGAGCTAAGCGGACAAATTGAAGAGTTAAGCCGGCAAATCAATGCTAAAGATGAGGAGTGGCAAAATAAGTATAACGAACTAGACACAATGCACACAAAGAAATATCAAGAGCGAAATGTAATTGATGGCTTTAGTTCGGTTTTGTCTAAAATACCAAAAAAGGGAGATACCGCTCGCCAAGCTGCTATATTAAAAGCTGAATTAGAGGGCAAATATGATGTTCGATTTAACGAGGACACTAAACAAAACGAGTTTTTCGTGAAAGGAACTAACGACCTAGTAATGGATGGAAATAATCCTTTAAGCACCGATAAGGTAGCGAAAGAGTTTGTTACCTCAATGGGTTGGGAAGTAACCGACACTTCAAACATACCACCAGCAGCCGTGCCAGCAAGCGGTCAAGGTGCAGATTTCAAAGCTGGAGTGATTGGTATGGGAGTGCCACAAGCGAAAGTTGCGGAAAATAATCCTTTTGCTGGATTGATTAACGATTTATCACAAAATTCTTAATCTAAAAATAGTGCCTACTGCGAACTTGAACGTTCTAAAAGTTCAACAAAGCAGGCGTTCAGACAAGCCTTTAAATAGTCGAATTAAAAATTTATTTAACTTTTAAAATTCGTATATCATGGCTTTTACTGCTAAGAACGCAATCATTAAAATTATAAACGGAAACATCGGAGGCGATGACTCTCGTTACAAAACGCTTAAAGGCTTAATCGAAGCCGCAAAAGCAAATACTACTATCACGGAGCAAGATTTTGCTGAAGTTCCGGGCAAACTAAGAGAACTTAAAGTATCTTACTTCCCAGTTGATTGTAGTGAAACTGCTACTTGTGCGGATGACCTATGTGCTGCTACTGCTGCATCACTTACAACCGTTTCTTTTACATTGGGAACGTGTACCGCTGCTAAAGCTAAGTCAGTTGGATTTAACGATATTAAGAATGTCGATGGTGAATTTAACCTTAGTGATGCAGCCGTTGGTGTTATCAGCGGACAAATGTCCGAGCTTCGCAGACGAATCAATAAGCAAGCTGCCATTAAGTTAGTCGCTTTGGCTTCCGCTTCCGAGTTTCACGATGGCTCGACTTCTAAAACTATTCAATTAGTAGATCCAGTAACGGGTGCGATGCGTCCGATGGGCTACTTTGAAGTTGAAAGAGCTTTAGAAGATGTTGGAGTTACTGACCCTTACATTATCGGTGGATCGGATGCTTTCATTTGGGAGCGTGGACTCGGTATTGCAGGATTGAACAACAATGGTCAAAACCTTGCTGGTCTTCAAAAAGGAAACGTTTTCTATGATTCCGCAATTGAGACTGCTTTTGCTGATGCTACTGCTGGTCATTTAGTAGGTTTCTCCGCTGAAACTGTGAAGTTTATCTCTTACGCTGATAATGCTGGTGATTTCGCCAACAAAGCTATCTTTAGCCAAGACGAGTTAGTGTCTATGTTTAGAAGTGGTCAGACCTATTTCTATGGTGTTATTCCTGACCCTTCAACTGGATTGATGTACAATTTGAATATTGTTATGTCTCCGTGCGCTAAAAAATGGAATATTGGAATGGATTTGACTTGGGATTTATTTAATATCCCTAACGGTCATTGCGGAAACGATGCTGAGGTTACAGGAGCATTTCACTTTAAAACGTGTTTGCCAGTACCAGTTGTTTGTCCATAGGCTTAATTTAAAAGTAAAGTGCCGTATTAATTTACGGCACTTCAATAAATTGGAAGGTATGGTAAACTTATATTTAGTATAATCGTTAAAGGTTCGATTCCTTTCCCTTCCTCAAAATTCCCAAAAATGACTCCTTGTTTAAAAAATATAGTTTCGGTTAAGGATTATTGTAATTTAGACAATAATCAAGAATCGTTATCTGGTTATGAATTAATGACCGCTCCAGAATTATCTTTAGCGACCATTCAAGCTATGGTTAAAGATGACCAAATTAAAACAAGGGATTTTCTTATTTCTCAATTAGATTTAGCAACACTTGAGATTAGGAATGACTTTTTAGGCGTTATCACCGCTAATGAATATGTCGCTAATATTTCAGAAGAAGTTTTTGAAAGTGCTAGTTTTGGTTCTGATTTATTGCCAGCTTCAAATCTTGAAAGGGGTTTATCATGGTACGCAGTAAGTAATCAATATAATTCAATTCAAGCTGCAAAAATTCAAAACATCTATCTAAATTCCAATGAGGATAAAAACGGAGTTGTAATTAAGATTTACGATGGTGATTCGTTAAGTTCTTTTACCGTTAACGTAAAGGTAGGCATTAATACTTTTGCCGTTAATTATCCAATAAAAAGCCGATTTATTAAGGTGGTTATGGACGGTAACCAAATAATAACTAGAAGTACTACATTGACTTGTTTTATTGGATGCAATGGCACAACTCCGAATAAATGCGGTTATACAAAAGCGATCAACGGCGATGTGGTTTCGACTAAAGAAAGTTTTGGTTTAGGTATTTCTTTTTCATGCTTTTGTGATTTTGAAAAGATCCTTTGCAATTTGGGAAAAGAGTATGTAGGAAAGTTAATTTATTTAAAGACTAGAATTATATTATTGGATAATCGGATAATGTCAGACAGAAATAATAATCTTATTGTCTATGGGCGTGAGGAAGCGATGACTAAAAAATCTGAATTAGTAGCGGAGTATAATTTTACTTGGAATATTCTAGTAAAATCATTGCCCGGTATAATGAAAAAATATAACAGTGATTGTATAACTTGCACAGGAATCAGCTATAAACCAAATATCTAATGTCCATTACTATTGCTGAATATAACGATAAACTAAACTCACTATTAAATATTAGTGCGGATAGCGTTATAGACGGAATAATAATACCAGCAGCTAATTTGCTTTTAGGTGAGATTAAGAATAGAATCGCTTTAGACGGTAAAGATTCAGATGGAAATGCGTTAAGTCCTTACTCAACAAAACCGTGGGCGTTTACAAAAGAACAATTTGCTAAGCCAAGCGCATTTGTGGCGAACGGCAAAAAAGATACTGATGTAGGTTTGAGAGAAACGATGTTTATTCAAGACGGTTACAAGGGATTAAGAGATATACAAGGCAAGCCGACAAATATTAAAAACCTTACCTATACAGGCGATATGTTACATTCTTACGTGGAAGGTAGAGACGGTGATAATATTTTATTAGGTTTCGATTCAAATGAAGAAAGCGGAAAGCGAAAAGCAAACGAAGCGAGGGAAGGCGTTAATATATTTGAAGCTTCAGAAAAAGAAAAAAAGAATTATCAAACGGAGTTCTTTGAAGCGTACAGAGAACTAATCAAAAACAAAAACTTATGACCTTTTTATTTTTAGCATGGACAATTTTAGGAATATTTGGCGCTTCATGTGCGAGCGTTGTATTTTATATTTCTATCCAACACGATCAATTTTTAGATAGGATATTCAATTGGCAGGACAACCTAGACAAATGGGGTTCAAAGTCTGGGTTATGGAATGAGATTAAACACAAAGCTTTGGGCGGTTGCAAGTTTTGCTTTTCCCATTTTACGACTGTATTAACTTTTGTTTTTTTTGTTTTGTTTGTAAGTTTGAATGGGGAGTGGTTTCACTCCCCTAATCTCTTTGTAGCTGTCATTTCAAACATTATTTTCTACCTTTTGTTTATTGTTTCGGGAACGGTTATGTCTTTTTTGATGCTCACTAAATGGATTAAAGAATGAAGGAGTTTGAAGAAATATCAGCGTACATAAAAGAGCAATTACCATCGTTTGATAGTTATTATCCATTCGCAGTTAAAGAAAGCGAAACGCATAAGATAATCGCTAAAACGGCTGATGGATTAAAGTATATTTTCCCAGATGATAGGATTGGAAACTTTTTCTTTTTTATTGTAGAGGATGTTATAAAATTTAGAGAATCGAAGGGTTTAAGACTTGATAATAGCTCACCTGATCCGTTATTAGCTACTATTCCCTTTTCTCTTGTTGCCGTTGTTGAGGGTGCAGATGAATTTAATTTGATGGATGTTTTAATTCGGACTTTATCAAATTATGGAGATACAGAAATAACAGTAAGTAGTGCGATTATCAACAAAGAAGCGGCTGTAATATCTCTATTACGAGGCATGAAAAAAGATAAAATGAATATTGTTTTAGCTCGAAGTAAGTTTGAGAAAGTAGTTATAATAAAAGGAGAAATTAGTAAAATTAACTACCTTGCTAATTGTTCAGATTTGTTAATTTGTAAAGACTGTAATTGATGTTAGTTTGCCAAAAAGTAGATACTGTTAGACTGAATGTAGATAGGTGCGAAAGCGTTATTAGTTTGCCTATGGTGAGCAATATTTCGGGCGTTGTTAGCATGGTTTATTCTTTTAATGGTGCGGTATTTTCGCATGATATTACTGTCAATGTAGATGAACAAGTTACTATACCTAACAAGTTTAGTGAAGGCTATATTTATACCGTTAAAATGAAAATTGGCGATACTCTTTTATTACCAGTTTATAAAATAAAAATATCTTAAAAATGGCACACGATGTATTTATTGATGATTCTTCCTTTAATGTATATGAAGGTGTAACTATTTATAAAGGTTTTATTGGGTCGGACTGTGGGGAAGTAATAAATGGGGGCTGCGACAATACGGAAATAGGACTTACCTTTTATTTAGTTGATGGTAGATTGCTTGTTTCGGGTTCAGAAAGCGAGCTTAATAATTTAGATTTAGAAGCGTTTGTTAATGATGAATTTATAGCCTTTTTAATCGGAACATACCCTAGCGGTTCAAGTTTTAGCCTTGTTGATGGAGCTTTAATATTAAATAAAATTTAAAAATAAAATAAAATGCCAGTATACGATTTAGGAGCGATAGGGATAGTATTTAAAGGTGAATATGTGCCTTCTATTACCTACAATAAACTAAACACGGTTAGAGGGTCAACAGATGTTTATATCTCGCTAATTGATAGTAATAACCAACCTTTAGAAGATGAAAGTGCGTGGGCATTATTTATTAAAGATGGTGATGTGCCATCGGAGGATATTTTAGAATTAATAGCTGCGGACACACGACTTATCGAAAAACATTTAAACGATGCAACAAAATTAGATAACACCGCAATTCCTATTAAGGTAAATGTAGTTGAACAGGCTAATACAGCGTTTTTAGGCGCATTACAAGGTACAAATACGGACGGTGATACTTTCTATTACTATTTTAATCCTGCTAACCCTAGCCAAGACTTTTGGGTTAATGTGGACGGAGTTAAGTATTATACTAAACCTATCGGATTTCAATTAAATAAAGTGCCTACTTCTAATTTACCAGCTATTGACAATGCTATTTATTTATTAACAGGGTCGCCAGTCATTGCCAAACCAGTTGGACAAACTACTACCATTTGGGTAGAGGTTAAGAATAATGGTACAGATAATTGTCCTATGTCTGATATTATTTTACGCACGATTAACTCTGCATCAGACCTAAGACAAATTAGTTTAAACCGCAACCCTATTTCCTATGGCGGAAAAGCCAATGAATCTTATTTCTTCTCCCCTTCTCAAGTAGGGTCGCAAAAATATTTTACTGGGCTACCGGGTGAAACCTTCTATTCTGGTCAAAGTATTTATGTTGCAATTGATATTCTGGATAATAATCCAGTAGCTGGAACGACTAACTTTCCCTTTGTTGTTCAGGTAGTGCCGAATGAAGAAGTGACAATAAACAATACATTCACTTTAAAGTATATAAGAGAATCATAATGATATACACAATTGAAATAGCAAGCAGTAAGATAAACGACCTTTTTAAAAACTGGAAAGTTGAGCCTATGCACACTAACGATCACGACGGAGTACAAGAAAATACGTTTTATGTTTCTGAAAGTGGGTTAGTTATTGCCGAAATTAAAGACGAACAAAAGGCTTTATTTGAAAGTAATAACGTTTCGTTTAAGGAAATTAGTAATAAATACAAGCCTTTAGAGTTACAAGATTGGTTTCCTTTAGAAAGTGAAGTAGCTGGACTAAGAAATGAGGATTGGATTTTTGGCGGTCATACTGTTGAAATTGCTGGTTCACAATACAGTCAGGGTAGAACGATCGATGATGATATCTTAATTAAAAATCCGAGTTATGAGTATGCAGGTGTTTATAGGCTACAAGATGAGGGTTATACTGGAAAAGGAATTAGAGTTGGATGTATAGTTGGCGATTTGACGAAGGCAACCGCAAAAGATTATGGAATACCAATAACTGATACTTACCGTTTCGGCGCACCCGACAATAAAATACCAGCAGCTCCACTTTTTGATGAAGAGCACGCCGTGAACTGTGCCACTTTGATAAATGGAACAAGATATATAAAAAGCGGTTTGCCTAACTGCGAGTTATATGTAGCAAGTGTAGTAACACTTGTAGCTTCTATAGATTGGCTTATATCTAAAGATTGCAAGATTATTGTTATCTCTTATGCAGGCGGAAATGCTATAGGAGAAGTTAAAAGTCTTTTAGCCAAACAAAGCGACATTGCAATAGTGGTCGCCGCAGGCAATACTTATGGCACAGATAAGGTGCTAAATGAATTAGCCACAAGGTCAACGGTAAACGTAAATATATTTCAAGGATTCCCAGCATTTTTATACCTTCCAACGGGGCGAATAGATAGAAGTAAGTTTACAAATGCTTTGCCAAATGAAAGAGGTGCAAAGGTTGATTTTGCAGTACAAGCTGGACATTTAACGGCTGGATGGGATAATGAGAATACTTACGCTCGATTAGTTGGAGGAAGCAGTTTATCTGTTATGGTTGCCGTATCTTTGCTAGGACTGTTAAAAGAAAAACATCCTAATTATCCAATGCGGACGCTTGTAGAACTTTTGAAAATAACATCCCGAAACGCAGAAAAGCTAATCGGATCGGATTACCCAATACCAACAGGAAAATATTAAGCTATGAATGATTGTACTAAAGATGTTGATTTAGCCAGTTTAACGCCCTATGAGAATGCGGTATTATTTGGAGGGTTTACAGGGAGTGAATTATCGTTTTATCAAATAAGCGATGGTAGTGATTTCGACTGTGGTTGTGACGTTAAAACTTGGTAATTATGGGTAAGAAGCTTAATCATTACATTGTAGATTCTTTGCCTATTGAAGATATAGATACTTGTGCTATTTACTACATAAAAGAGGAAGGTGAAACTACTTTTAAAATGTATATCCGAAATTATGAGAATGATTTTTGGATAGATAACGGTAGTACTGATTTAAGTGGATATGCTACCGAAAGTTGGGTAACCAGTCAAGGATATTTGACTGAAGAATCAGACCCCACAGTGCCATCACACGTTAAATCTATAACTACTACTAATATTTCAGATTGGAGTAATAAATTTGATGCTAATAAAGTAAAGTCTGTTTCTCAAATAAACGATTTTACTTTGTCCCAAGGTAATTTTAAAATCGAAAATGAATCATTTATTGGTTTAGGAATATACAA
>Ga0116182_1003474_pt1 | contig 14575 bp, 13 predicted proteins | sample AD_UKC077_MetaG_FD_89805 | JGI IMG/M metagenome (GOLD analysis project Ga0116182, IMG submission 89805) | Active sludge microbial communities of municipal wastewater-treating anaerobic digesters from USA - AD_UKC077_MetaG | ecosystem: Engineered > Bioreactor > Anaerobic > Digestate | place: USA...
TATTGTCACCGAACGTGATATTCCCTCCCAGTCTGATGTTGCAGGTAAAAACAAAGTTGTGACAAGTTGATATCCAACAAAACACAGAACAAAGTTGAAGGTTGAAAATACAATGTTAAGTTTGTTTCGTTTCACTCTTCTTGTCCCTTAAATCAAAAAGCGATTCTGGCTATTTGTTTCCGATATCATCTAAAAACACCTTCGAAAGACACCTTTGGAGATAACACTTTCTAGCCAAAAGCGAAAAGACACACACAATTGGCCAAGGAAAATATCACTGTTTCTGCCAACACGCAGAGCAACAGGTGCGTCCAGAATCCTTCCGAAGAACAAGCCCTGCTTGACACGTAGCGCAACTTCGTAAAACGGTGTGTGGGTCTTTTCGGTTCTCAATTCCACGCGAGACGCACACTTCGCCAGTTTCTCAGACATTATCATGCGTATCGTTGTTTCAAGGTTTTTTCGCATAATCTGCCGTGTCACCTTAATACTGATCCTGATGAGTTGGAGGAACCACTTATGTGCTACCATTGGGCCGTTTGACTGGAGCAACACATATCCCGCCTGGCAAAGAGTCTGGATCGAGTGATGATCTTTGCTATTCTTTCGGAAGCTTTTCCATCCCAGAGAGCAGGAATATTTCTTTTCTTATGAGGATTTTTTAATATTTTTTCTACCGCGGCGAGCAAATTCTCCATATCCTGTCCCACAAGAATATTCGTCCCCTTCGTCACAGTAACAGGCCTCTCCGTATTTTTACGCAAAGTTAAACAGGGGACGCCCAAATAGGTCGTTTCTTCCTGGATACCACCCGAATCAGTGATGACAAGTGTTGCGCGACACTGTAACGCCAAGAAATCTACGTAACTCAGGGGAGCGGAAAAATACAACTGCTGACTTTGTTTAAAACGGAGAGATTCAAATTGTTTCCGGGTCCGGGGATGAACCGGGAAAACAAGCGGCAAAGACCGGCTGATCTTGTTCAGGCTACGCATGATTGAACTCAACAAACCCATCTCGTCCACATTGGAAGGACGGTGAAGGGTGACAAGACCATATCGTTCCAGGTTTTCTCCTGTTATGTCCGGAAAAAAACCTGGTTCCCTCCACCGCGCCTGGGCTTTCGGCAAGAGGCGAACCAGGGTATCAATCATCACATTCCCCACAAAATAAATTTTTTCTTTTGAAACTCCTTCTCGCAAAAGATTTTTGTTTCCATCAAGAGATGGCGTAAAAAGGAAATCCGAGATCTGATCCGTCAGCAACCGATTGATCTCTTCCGGCATAGAACGATCAAAAGACCTCAATCCCGCCTCAACGTGCCCAAACAGGACGCCCAGTTTTGAGCATACAAGCGCCGCCGCAACGGTTGAATTGACATCACCATAGGCCAATACCAGATCTGGCTTGCGTTTCACAAGCTCAGATTCCAGCCGGACCATGATTTCAGAGGTTTGACGAGCGTGGCTCCCCGAGCCCACTTTCAAATTGACGGTTGGTGCTGGCAACCCAAGGTCGCTGAAAAATATCCGGGACATATTGTCATCATAATGCTGGCCTGTATGAACCAGGCTTTGCCTCGTCGCTGAATATCGCTCCAGCGCGCGCATGACGGGAGCAACTTTCATAAAATTTGGCCGCGCTCCAACCACATGCAAAATATGAATTTCGTTACGTCCGATCCTGCGTTCTCCCTTGCCTCTTCTTTCAGTTTTCATATGTTCCCCACTCACCGTTCAACAAAAAAACAGCCTCACTTTCATGTTCAACACTTACAGCAGACTTAAATCTCTGAAGATCACGACCCGATTCTGGTTCGTTCGGGATGCTTTCAAAGGTTGTGAAAACAGGCACATCGTGATGTAAAACGAACCAACGATGAACGCTCCGTTATAACATCGACCAGGAAGCTCCAAAAATGAAGCTCGCGGCCTCACGATGCCTCGCATGGTAAGGTTTTAATATGAAACAACCGGACATCGCTTGGTATGAGGCCAAAAAGCAAAAGATCGCGGGATTCGTCCCGCCGGGCCCTTGCTTAGCCTCCGGAGAGCCGGTCTGGATACCTTGTTTACAAGGCAACTATTACCATTTCCGGATTTAAAATCTGGTCACGTTATAAAATATAATTTTTTATAAAGTCGGACGTATCAACCGTAACATATTATAAATAATGATCTTATGGCTCGTCGCTTTCGCTTGATTTCGGATTGATTGGTGCTATCATAATATTTTACTTTAATTCTCGCCGTTTTCATTCACCAATGAAGGAGGTTTCAGAATCCATGGGAAAGATCAAGGTCGCTATCGCGGGCTGTGGCAATTGCGCCGCGTCATTACTTGAAGGGCTTGAATACTATCGCCGCATAACCGCAGAAAAGCTGAAGGGAAAGAAAAAAGAGGTTGGCTGTCTGGGGTTGATGAACGACGACATGGGCGGGTACTTTCCCAATGATATCGAGGTGGTGGCGGCTTTTGACATCGACAAGCGCAAGGTGGGCGAACGCCTCGATGTCGCCCTCCGGGCGAAGCCCAATTGCGTCCTCAAGCTTTGCGATATCGCGCGAAGCAAAGTCCGGGTCGAAATGGGACACGTCCTCGACGGCGTTTCCGAGCATATGCAAAACTACGCTGATGACCGCACTTTTATCGTCGCCAACAAAAAACCGGCTAACGTCGAAAAGATCCTTAAAGAAAGCGGCGCGGAAATCCTGCTCAACTATCTGCCCGTCGGTTCGCAAAAAGCCACCGAATTTTACGCCGAGGCCTGTTTGAAAACCGGCGTGAGCCTTATCAACTGCATGCCGGTTTTTATCGTTTCCAATCCGGCATGGGCCAAGCGGTTTGAGGCGAAACGAATCCCCTGCGTCGGCGACGACATCAAGGCCCAGATCGGAGCGACGATCACGCATCGTACCCTCGCCAAACTCTTCAGCGAGCGCGGTGTCACCATCGACCGCACGTACCAGCTCAACACCGGAGGCAATACGGACTTCCTGAACATGCTCAATCGGGCCCGGCTCGAATCCAAAAAAATCTCAAAAACTTCCGCGGTCCAGAGCCAGCTTGACGTTCCCCTGGATCCCGACAATATCCACATCGGTCCTTCCGATTACGTTCCATGGCAAAACGATAATAAAGTCTGCTATTTGCGAATTGAGGGCCGCGGTTTCGCGGGATTTCCCGTCTCGCTGGAATGCCGGCTCTCCGTGGAAGATTCTCCCAATAGCGGCGGTTGCGCGATTGACGCCATCCGCGCTTGCAAAATTGCCAGAGATCGCAAAATTGGCGGGCCCCTGATCTCCATTTCGGCTTACACGATGAAACACCCGCCGAAACAAATTGTGGATTACGAGGCAAGAGAACTGGTTCGAAAATTTGTTCAGGGCACCTGCCCCAGATAAGGCTGGTCCAACATGCTAAGAAAAAAAGTTTATCCCAAAATTGAAAATCTGGTTACCTTGTGGGTCGACTGGCTGTCCAAAAACGGCATTACCCCCCACCAGCTCACGTTTGCCGGCGCGGCGGTAAGTTTACTCGCGGGAATTATTTACGCGAAAGGCTATCTTCTGCTGGGCGGTATCGTCCTGCTTATCGCGGGTTTGGGAGACATGCTGGACGGCCCTCTCGCCCGCTCCACCGGCAAGGCAAGCTCTTTTGGAGCTTTTCTCGATTCGAGCGTGGATCGTTATTCCGATTTTTTTATTTTCGGGGGAATTGCGGTTTATTTTTCCCGGCGGGGAGACGTCTTCTGGTTTCTCGTCGCCTTGGGGGTCATCCTCGGAGCTTTTGTCGTCAGTTACACCAAGGCAAGGGCCGAGAACTTCATCAAGGATTGCGGTGTCGGATTGTTCGGGCGCGCCGAGAGGATCGTATTGCTGGCCATTGGGACACTCATTTTCCCCTTGCTGAAACTCGTTCTTCTCGTGATTTTGGTCGGCACTCACGTCACCGCCATACAAAGGATCCTTCACACCAAAAAAAATCTGGCGGAGACCAAAGGCCCGCTTCATTAATGCCGCTCCGGATCCGGAATTTCCTTTCTTGTTTTCTCACGATCCTTTCCTGCTTTATGCCCGTGCAGGGTTACGCCTTGTCCCCATCCTCCGCTCCCGCCCTGGAAACACTGCTTAAACAAATCGAAAATCGTCATTACCGGTGGGTCGCGTTTCGGGCTGATGTTGTCCTTTTTTTCGTCGCTCCGGGCGCTAACGGACAAGCCATGTGCGGCGGAGAGCTCATTTATGAACGCCTTCAGGAGCGAATGCTTCTTTCCTGCCAGGACTCCGAAGAAAATACCGTCTTTGTCTTCAGAACCCTGGACCGGCTTTTTGACCTTTATATCCCGTCACAAAATACGCTCTACCACGGCTCCATTTTTGACCTCGAGGATTCTCCGGACGTGGAGAGCCACCTCAAAATGATGGACCTTTATCGGGCCCTCAAGCCCGGCATGTTCGACCCGAACCGTTCCCAGGTCGAAAGTTCTTCGGGTGTGTCCATCAGCCTGAACATTTTTTCAGGGCCGGAAAACGGGGCCCCTCTTTCCCGGAAAATTTATCTGACGCCCCAGGGCGACGTGCTCGGAGAGCTTTTTTTTGACCAGAGCGGACAGGTCGTAACCGAAATTCAGAGGTATGATTTCAGGGAAATCCCTTCGCGTTCGGGGGGATTCGAGACCGTCATTTTCCCCAAAAAAGTCACCGTTGTCTCTCCCCGGACGGGCCGGAACACGGCTATTTTTTTCAGTAATATCAAGCCCCTCGATACCGTCAATTCCTACCAGTTCCTGCTGAGAATTCCGAAAGGAACCCGGGAGGTTTACCTGCGGGAAGTGGACCCTAGGTTCGCGGAGGCGGCGCCCGCGTCTTCGGCGCAAAGCGAGGCTGATCACTGAAAAAGTTTTTCGCCGTCCGCGCAAAATCAGCCGCTTGCCGCGCAAGCGGCCCTCGCGAGATCTTTTTTCCGGCAGGTTTATTTGGCGGTTTTGAGGAGCCGCGCGGGGATCAAAATTCGTTCCGAAAATTTGCTTTTCAGGTGACGGTAATAGCGAACCATCGGCTCTCCCAGTTCCCAGGACCAAAAAATCCGCTTGTTCTCCACTTCAGCCGGAAAATCAACCCGTCCTTTTTCTATGTCACGAAGAATGCATCCCGTCGCAAATATCGCCTCCACATCCTTGGCCAGGCCCTCAATCGCCTGCTCAAGGTCCCGGACACGGGTTTCGAGGTCGTCTTTTTCCGCGAAGCCGTTTGAGCGTTCAGCTGACGATACCAGGTCGTGCATAAAAAGCTCATCATGAATGAGCGAGTAGGATTCTTTTTTCTGCTGAATTTGTTTGAGCCGTCGCCCGATTTCGGGAAGGAGTTGATTCGCTTCGGACAGCCGGAACAGTTTTTGTTTCTTTCGTATCACGTTTTTACGTCTCCGTAGGGTTAACATACACCCGCTTTTTTTGAAAAGCAAATCTCAAAAATTTCTCCGGCGCCGAAACCTTCCGGGACCGAAAACTATGAGGATGGACGCATTGGATCCGCCGCTTCCTCCCCCGGGAAAACGTCCAAATTCACGCGCCTTCCCCGCCCTCTTCCTCAGGCGGTAAAACTATCCGGAGCCACATCCGTCCACACCGCCGGCATAAGCCCGCCCCCGGTCGCGACATTGACCACGCTTTCGTCACTCAGGCGGACAAGCCCTCCCGAATATTTTCCCCCAAATACCAGCATATTAAAATTGTGCTTTTTGTAAGCGAAATCCAGCTTTCCGTTCACCACCTGGGGAACGGTCACCACCGGGACATTCACGTATTCCTGGATGACCCATCCTGGTTCCTTGAGGGCCTTGTCCACCGCGGCGTTCCAGTCCCCATCCGGAGTCTCGCGTCCTATTCGCACATGCTCGGGACCATGACTGCGCGGAGGTTTGAGCACCAGCGTTTCTTTTTCGTCTTTGAGAAAATCGACGAGAAAAACCTTGCGGTGTCCGTAAAAATCTTCGGCATCGGCCACGCAACGGCTCCAGGGGAGATGGTTTTTTTTCATCTGATTTTCACTGTCCGTGAAAAACCGGTCAAATGCCCTATTCGTCAAAAGGGAAAAAATCGATTTGTTGGACGAAAGATGGGCCCGCAGGGGATTGACGATACAAACCGCTTTATCGCGGTACGCGCGTATCAGGTCCTGGACCTCGTCCAGCCGTTCCACCAGCGTATCGAAATGAACCCTCCGGTAAATGAGATGAACGCGAAATCCCTTGTGATAGAGTTTGCCGCCCCTGTACTGAAGTTCGCGAGGGTCCGCGATTACGCTTTTATATCCCCGGGTCTCAAAGTGGGCTTTCATAAACTCGCTTTCCGCGTGAGTTCTGGCGTGCCGCCAGTCCACAATCGCGATTTGCGGGCTTTCGTACCCGCCGAATTCCTCATAAACCGCCAAAAGCGAGTTCAAAATATTCTGGACCCGTTCGCTCGCCGCGAGGTGGTTCTCTTCGGCAAACGGCGCCACCAGTTTTTCCGAAAGAAACGCCGTTTCCAGTTGATCGGCATAAGAGGCCCCAATCGGCGTGTCACAGTTGAATTCAAGGATCTTGAGGCTTTCCCCCTCGAGTAACGCGTCAAATCTTCCAAAAACCACGTTCCGGGAATATCCGGGGTCGATCCGGACAAGGTCTTCGGCTTCCGGGGCAAGATGGAAACGGTTCGCAAGCTGGGGCTCTTCAAAATAAAGTCGCGTCGTGGTATTGATGATCTGATGGAACGCCGCCGCTACGCGCTTGAGCAGGTGATGTTGCTTCGGAGTCACAAAAAAAGCTTTGTAAAAGGCGGGGATCGTAAAGCGTCCGAATCTAAACGTGGTGTGCCTCAGTTTTTCGTGGAAAGACTGGACGGCCGAAACAGATTCGGAAGGCCTTGCCTTGAGGTATTCGTCAAACGCGTAGTCCAGATTCGCTGCCATGCCCCTCACAACCCTCGGATGGTTTCACAAAGCAAAACTTGTCTTATTTTCGATCTTTCGCAGGAACGTAATACGCGTCCTGAGGCCCGATATATTCCGCAAGCGGACGGATGAGCCGGTTATCGAGCTGTTGTTCAATGATATGGGCGCTCCACCCCGCCACGCGGCTTGCCGCAAAAACCGTCGTAAAAAAATCCGGCGGAAATCCCAATACGTAAAGGACCGGCGCCGAAAAAAAGTCGACATTGCAGGGAATTTTTTTCCGTTCCATCATGACAGATTCGACAATGCCGGCGATCTCGAGCCACTCGGTTTTCCCCGCCTTGACGCAGAGATTGTTCGCGATCTCGCGAAACGCCTCGGCCCTCGGATCCCGGGTCTTGTAAATCCGGTGCCCGAATCCCATGACTTTTTTCTTCTCGTCGAGAAGACGATTGACATAAGAGGCCGCTTTGTCCGCCGCCCCGATTTCAAGGATCATCTCCATCGCGTGCTGATTGGCCGCGCCGTGTAATTCACCCGCGAGGGTGCCCACGGCGGAAGTGACGGCGGAATAAAGGTTCGAAAGCGTTCCCGTGGTCACGCGCGCCGCGAAGGTAGAGGCGTTGAGCCCGTGATCGGCAAGAAGGATAAGATAGGCATCCAGCGCTTTTTCCATCTCAGGAGCGGGTTTTTCACCGGTCATCATGTAAAGGAAATTGGCGGCCTGCGACAGGTTCATGTCCGGCGCTATCGGCTCCTTCCCTCCGCGAAGCCGGAAGAAAGCCGCGATGATCGTCGGGAAAACCCCCGTTAAATGATAGGCCTTTCGCTGGGACTCTTCGGGATTCACGATATGGGCGCGCGGGTCAAGGGATCCCATTAACGAACACATCGTTCTGAGCGCGCTCATCGGGTGCGCCTGGGTGGGTATCAACTTCAGAATTTCCATCGCCCGGTCCGAAAGGGGGCGTTGGGCCTTCAGGGTTTCCTTAAAAGTTTCAAGCTCAATGCTTGTCGGAAGCTTTCCGTACCAGAGCAGATAAACGACTTCCTCAAAATGAGACTTTTCGACCAATTCCCCGATGGGAATCCCCCGAAAGAGAAGCCGGCCGTTTTCCCCGTCAACGTCGCTGAGCGAGGTCTGCGCGGCCACCACGCCTTCCAGCCCCTTGATCAGTTTGGAGGCGCTTGAGGGTTCTTTGGTAATTTCAGGTTTTATGTTTGACATCATGAGATCCTGTTTTAAATGTTAAAAGTTTCAGCATTATACTGAAAAGCATCCGGTAAACACAAAGAAAAATCCGGTCCGTTGAACGCGACCGGAGATAACATTGGCGGAATTGAAAAATGGGCTCATGAAACTGTTTTTATTCCAGAAGCCCGCGGAGAACCGACTGGAGAATACCGCCGTGTTTGTAATATTCAAGTTCGACCGGGGTGTCGATCCGGCAGATAACCTTGAATTCCGACGGATGTTTCCGGTCTCCCCCTGTCAGAGCCTTACACGTTAAAACTTTTCCGGGGCTCAGCTCGCCGGAAATGCCTTCTATCGAAAACAGCTCCTCTCCCGTGATCTTGTGAGTGTTCGCATTTTCCCCATCGATAAACTGGAGCGGAAGAATCCCCATCCCGATCAGATTGCTCCGGTGGATGCGTTCGAAGCTTTCCGCGATAACAGCCTCCACGCCAAGAAGCGCGGGGCCTTTGGCCGCCCAGTCCCGCGAGGAGCCGGAGCCGTATTCTTTTCCCGCGACGATAATCAGCGGGACTTTCCGTTCCTGATATTTCAGGGAAGCTTCATAGATCGTGGTATCAACCGGTCTCCCTTTTTCAGGAAAATACTTTGTCATGCCACCTTCGATCCCCGGAACCATCAGGTTCTTCAGGCGAATATTCGCGAAAGTTCCCCGTACCATCACTTCATGATTGCCGCGCCTCGCGCCGTACGAATTAAAATCTTTGGGTTCCACTCCGTTCGCGATCAGATATTTTCCCGCGGGGCTGTCGGGCCTGATCGCCCCTGCCGGCGAAATGTGATCGGTCGTGATCGAGTCGCCCAACACCGCCAGCGCCCGCGCGTCCCTGATATTCCGGACTTCGGCGGGACGGGCCGGCATTTTCTGAAAATACGGAGGCTGTTTGACGTAAAGGGATTTTTTGTCCCATTCGAAGGTGTCACCGTCCGGCGAAAGGAGCGCCTTCCAGGACTCGCTCCCGTCAAAGACATTCTTGTAGCGGTGGCGGTACATCTCCGGCTTCACGCTTTTCATGGCCTCGGAAAGTTCGTCCTGTGACGGCCAGATGTCTTTGAGGAAAACGGGATTGCCCTCTTTGTCGGTTCCCAGAGGACTTTGCTCCAGATCCACCGTCACCTTACCGGCGATCGCGTAAGCCACCACCAGGGCCGGCGACGCGAGATAGTTTGCCTTGACCTGCGCGTGCACGCGCCCTTCAAAATTTCGGTTGCCGGAAAGCACGGAGGCCACCACCATGTCCCCTTCTCTGACCGCCCACGCCACCGGGTCCGGGAGGGGGCCCGAGTTTCCGATGCAAGTCATGCATCCGTAGCCGGCCAGATGAAACCGCATTTTCTCAAGATAATAAAGAAGACCGCTGTCGCGAAGATAGTCCGTCACCGCTTGCGAGCCCGGGGCCAGACTTGTTTTCACCCAGGGTTTGACGCTCAGTCCCTTCAGCGCCGCCTTTTCCGCGAGAAGTCCCGCGGTCAGCATCGCGGAAGGAGAGGAGGTGTTCGTGCAACTCGTGATCGAGGCGATCACGACGGCGCCGTGCTCAAGTTCGCATTTTTGTCCGTCGACTTCGATCGAAATTTTTTTATCAGGATCGCTTTTCCCTTTCAAAAGTTCCGGCAGTGCTTTTTCAAACGAGGTTTTCACCTCTCCCAGCGCGACCCGGTCCTGCGGCCGGCGGGGTCCGGCCAGACTCATGTCGACCGTTTTAAGGTCCAGCTCGAGCGTATCAGAGTACTGGATATCTTCGGCCGGGTTCTCCCGGAAAAGGCCTTGTTCTTTCAGGTAAGATTCCGCGACTTTGATGAGTTCACCCGCTCGTCCACTCAACCGCATAAAACGGATCGTCTCGTCGTCAGCCGGAAAATAGCCCGCCGTGGCCCCATATTCGGGCGCCATGTTGGAAATCACGGCCCTGTCCGCCAGCGGCAGAAAGGAAACGCCCGGGCCAAAAAATTCCACGATTTTTCCGACGACACCTTTTTGGCGGAGCATTTGGGTAATCGTCAAAACAACGTCCGTGATCGTCACGCCTTCTTTTATCTTTCCGGTCAATTTGAACCCGACCACTTCGGGGATCAGCATCGAGACCGGCTGGCCCAGCATCGCGGCCTCCGCCTCAATCCCCCCGACCCCCCAGCCGAGCACCCCCAGGCCGTTGATCATAGTCGTGTGCGAATCGGTGCCGACGAGCGTGTCCGGGTACAGGTAGGTTTTGCCTTTTTCCTTGCGCCTGAAAACAAGCGGCGAAAGATATTCCAGATTCACCTGGTGAATAATCCCCGTCGCCGGAGGGACCACCCGAAAATTGGAGAAAGCCTTCTGCCCCCACTTGAGAAACTGGTAGCGTTCCCGGTTTCGTTCAAACTCCTTCTCAACGTTTTTCCGCAAAGAGTCCGGCGTCCCGAAAAAGTCCGTCTGGACCGAATGATCGATCACGAGATCCACGGGCTGGATCGGATTGATCTTTTTGGGATCCCCTCCCATTTTTACCATCGCCTCGCGCATCGCCGCGAGATCCACCACGGCCGGCACTCCCGTAAAATCCTGCAAAAGCACGCGCGCCGGCGTGAACGCGATTTCTTTTCCGCTTTTCTTCGCGGGAGACCAGTTGGCGAGATTTTCGATATCGTGACGAGTCACGTTCTTCCCGTCTTCATTCCGGAGGAGGTTTTCCAGCAAAACCCGGATGGCGTAAGGAAGTTTCAAAACTTTGGCGACCCCGCACTCCTGGAGCGCGCGAATCCGGTAAACGGTGTAGTCCTTCTCCGCGATGTTCAGCGTCACCTTGCTTCCAAAGCTGTTCAAGAGGTTCATGTCCCTTTTTCCCCCCGCCCGGGCCCCGGCCCAGCCCGCCCGGGATTTTACGTTAATTTTTCAAAGTTGAGACGGACATCTGAAGCCGACGCTTGTAAAGCCGCCCGCTGGGAATCCGTGATCGCGAGTTCTATGATTTTTTTAACACCGCCCCGGCCCAGCGCGGCGGGCACTCCGCAATAAACATCCTTCAGCCCGTACTGTCCGGTCAGATAGACACAACTAGGGATCACTTCTCCCGTATCATTCAAAACCGCCCGCACCATTTTGACGGCGGAAGCCGACGGAGCGTAATAAGCGCTTCCCGTCTTGAGCAGTTTCACAATTTCCGCTCCTCCGTCACGCGTCCGTTGGTTGATCGCCTCAAGATCGGCCGCGCTCATCAGCTTCGTGATCGGCGTCCCTTTCACGGTCGTGTGCTCCGGCACCGGAACCATCTGATCCCCATGTCCGCCCAGCACCATCGCTTTTACTTCCGAAGGCTGACAGTGAAGCCTTTCAGCGACAAAGTAAGCGTAACGCGCCGAATCAAGTTCACCCGCCATCCCGAGAACTCTTTCGCAAGGAAACCCCGACTTTTCCCGGGCAAGCCACGTCATCACGTCCAGCGGATTCGTCACAAGGATAAGCACCGCTTCGGGAGAATGCTTCGCGCACTCCGCGGCAATGCCTCCAACGATTTCCGCGTTTTTAAAAAGAAGGTCATCACGACTCATGCCCGGCTTCCGCGCGAGCCCGGCCGTGATCACCACCACCTCCGACCCCGCCGTGTCCTCGTACCGATTCGTGCCAGTTATTTTCGCGGAAAACCCCTCGATGGGCGCCGACTCCATAATGTCCAGCGCTTTCCCCTGGGGCATCCCTTCGACGATGTCCACCAAAACAACGTCCGCCAAATCTTTTTCAACAATCCTTTGCGCGGTCGTCGCGCCGACAAATCCCGCGCCAACGACCGTTACTTTTGCTTTCGGCATATTAGTTCCTTTCAAAATGTAAGGCGTGCGGGGCAGACTACCGCCACGCGTCGCGCGCCGCATGCCGTACTTATTTCATTTTCCTGATAATCGCCTGTCCCATTTCGCGCGTTCCAGCCGCGGACGGATCACTGCGATCCGTTTTAAGATCATACGTTACCTCACGGCCCTCACGGATCACGTCCGACACGGCCTTTTCAAGACGCTCCGCGGCCTGAGTTTCTCCCAGATGTTTAAGCATCAAAACTCCCGACAAAATCATGGCGGTAGGGTTGACCTTGTTAAGCCCCTTGTACTTGGGAGCCGATCCGTGCGTGGCCTCAAAAAGCGCGCCGCTGGTTCCAATATTGGCGCCCGGCGCCACGCCCAATCCGCCCACAAGCCCCGCGCAGAGATCGGAAAGAATATCCCCGTAAAGGTTGGGAAGCACTAAAACGTCGTACGCTTCCGGCTTTTGGACAAGTTGCATGCACATATTGTCGACGATCCTGTCTTCAAATTCGATATCCGGATACTGTTTGGCCACCTCACGGGAAACCTCGAGAAAAAGTCCGTCCGAAAATTTCATAATGTTGGCCTTGTGGACCGCGGTCACCTTTTTTCTTTTGTTTTGCCTGGCATAATCAAACGCGAACTTCACGATCCGCTCCGTCCCGGCCACGGAAATCGGCTTGATGCTGATCCCCGAATCCTCCCGTATCTTGCGAGCGGAAAGTCTGTCGATTTCCTTGAGAAGCTGGAGCGCTTCCGCCGTACCCTTCTGGAACTCAATTCCGGCGTAAAGGTCTTCGGTGTTTTCGCGCACAATCACGAGATCAATGTCCTTGTAGCGGGACCGAACCCCGTCATAGGATTTGCACGGCCTCAAACAGGCGTAAAGATCCAGCTCCTTTCTGAGCGCGACGTTCACGGACCGGAACCCCTTGCCCACCGGAGTCGTGATCGGGGCCTTGATCGCGACCTTGTTTCTGCGAATGGATTCAACCACCCGTTCCGGCAAAGGTGTTCCTTCCGATTCCATCACATCCAGGCCCGCCGTCTGAATATCCCAGTCAAACTTCACTCCCGTTGCTTCAAGACACGCCCGGGTCGTTTCGGCCAGCTCGGGACCCACTCCATCTCCGGGGATCAGGGTAATACGGTAAGATTTCATACATCACTCCTCTTATAGGTACGGCTCAGCTTAGTTGCGATTCATAAGCCGTTCGGTTACAATGTCCTTCCTTCTGAACGGCATAAGCTTTTTAACTTTTGTTATTTAAAATCCTTGGTACGGAAAGACACCTTCCGCCAAAACTTTCTTATGCCCGCTTGATCCATTTAGGAAAACACGCTGAAAGGAACTGTATTTTATATGAAGACCTCCAAAATTAAAAGCACCCTCTTGGAAGCCATTGAGACAGCCGGAAAAATCGTGAAGCGGGCCTTCGGGAAAAAACAGCGTATCACCCAAAAAGGCGAGTTTAATATCGTCACGGAAACTGACAAAGCCGCCGAAAAGGCCGCTCTCGGTGTCATCCTGAAAAACTTCCCCCACCATTCCATCCTCGCGGAAGAATCTCCCGAAGTGCGTGGTTCGGATGGTTGCTGGATCATTGACCCCGTTGATGGCACGACCAATTTCGCGCATGGTTTTCCGCTCACCTCCGTATCGATCGCTTTCGAGCGGGAGGGCCGTCTGGAAATGGGCGGGGTGCTGGACCCGATCCGGGATGAGTTCTTTTTCGCTGAACGGGGAAAAGGGGCATTTCTCAACAAAAAAAGGATCCGGGTTTCCGAAATAAAAACCCTAAAGGATGCCCTCGTAGTCACCGGCTTCCCCTATGACCGGAAAAAAAATCCGGACGACTACATCGCCATGCTCCGCGCCTTTATGACAAGGGTCCAGGGGATCCGCCGCACGGGATCGGCGGCCATCGATCTTTGCTACGTGGCGTCGGGACGGTTTGACGGTTATTACGAGATGAAACTGAACCCCTGGGACAAGGCCGCCGGAATGCTGATCGTAAAGGAAGCCGGCGGACATTTAACGGATTTTTCAGGCCGTCCGCTTTCCCTGACGAACGTTCAAAACCTCGCCACCAATGGTCACATCCACGCCGCGATGTTAAACGTTCTTCGCGCCTTTAAAAACCTCGGGAAATAAAAAACGCCCCGTCCGGAGACGGGGCGTTTCAAAAAATAACTTCTGATCTTCTTCTTACTTCCCGCCGCTAAGATCCACGGGACTGGGGATATCAATATCCACCGGGATCGGGAAGGTCACCAAATGAACGGCGCCAAGAACCGTCGTCACGCCGGCATCAATTAACCCTTGTCCCACTCCCTGCCAGACATTTTTTCCCGCCGAAGAATAATCATTCGGGGTAGAAAAAATCTTCGTCCAACCGAGAACTGTGTTAGTCAGACCATAGCCAAGTTTACCACCGGTTTTTTCTCCGTAGTTCTGTCCGCTAGCCCAGGGACTCGCCGCGAACGCCGCAGGAACGAGAACCATGGAAAACACCAACGCCAAGCTGATTATTTTCTTCACTGTTTTTCCTCCTTGGTTTAAATGCCCTGTTCTGAAAGAGTAACCATTGGCCGTATTTTGCCACAA
>Ga0116182_1003478_pt1 | contig 14563 bp, 11 predicted proteins | sample AD_UKC077_MetaG_FD_89805 | JGI IMG/M metagenome (GOLD analysis project Ga0116182, IMG submission 89805) | Active sludge microbial communities of municipal wastewater-treating anaerobic digesters from USA - AD_UKC077_MetaG | ecosystem: Engineered > Bioreactor > Anaerobic > Digestate | place: USA...
ACGGTAGGTATCGAGGAACGTGTCATACAGAAATACGTAGAGATGCAAGGCAAGGAAGATGCTGGGCAAGCGGAGCTTGAATTTTGATTTTAGTACCACGCCCGTAAGGGCGTGGGTATCTATCGGGAAAAGACAGGTTTTTTTTCTAAACAAACAGAAGACAAACATTTAAAATCACGATGTGTTGATAACGGTCCCCCGCGGGACATGGGAGGAGCAAGACTATGGCAACCAATACGAATGTGAAAGCGACGGGACGTCCTTATAAAAGACAAGTGCGAAATATCATAATCCACCGTCCGATGCAGCGCGAATTTTCATTCATGCTGATCGCGCTTTTTATGGTGGCGTCGGCGGCCATTGCCTGGATTATCCACCAGACCATTCGCGATGCGGCTTTTGGCGGGGGGCTTCAGTTCGGAAAGATCAATCCCTTCCAGATTCTTTCAGAGGTCAGCCATCAGGTTATTATGCGCGTGACCCTGGTATTGATCGCGACTTTGATGATTATCGGGGGCTACGGGATTGCGTTTCTTCACCGGGTCGCGGGTCCGATGTTCCGGATTCGACAAACACTTCTTAGGTTAAACAGAGGAGAATCGGTTCCTGATATCAAGCTCAGAGAGGGTGATTTTTTCCACGAAATGGCTCACGATCTTAATGTTTTGATAAAACACTCTCGATTGACTCAAGAGAAGCTTTCCGAGATGAAAAATGGATTAAACGAGATTTCTCGGTCGGCGTCCTCCGATGAGGTGCGGGGAAAGGTCCAGCGCTTGAAGGAGCTTGTTGATTCGATTTCTTAAGTATAAGAAAACAGAAGCCACGTGATGGCGACAAGAAAAGAGCAAAAATATTAATTTTTTTTAATGATAAAATTGATCTATTATGCTATCTCAACTTTTCTTGTAAATACTTTTATAAGCGTGTATACTCTCGTCGACCCTCGCCAATTAAGTTTATTACACGAAAGGAGTCAACAGAAAATGAAGATGTTTAAATTCGCAATAGCTTTACCCCTAGTTTGTTTGATGGTTCTGGGGTTCGGTGTTTCTCTGCCGAATGCTTTTGCTGCCGACGAGCTTGTGATCGCCGATTTTGACACGGGTGACAAGCCGAATAATATCGGTGGTGATTTCGGGGGATGGGATAAGGACCCGAACGATGATACCCAGGGAACCGTGATGTCATTTGCCACGGATGATGCTAAAGGTGATCCGGCGGGTTATTCGATCCGTCTGGACTATGACGTGGATTCTCCAAACCCGGCGTATAACGGGTTCTGGATGAAGATGAATGGCGAGGACGCGACTCCCTACAACACCCTTTGTTTCTACATCAAGGGTGACGGTAAAATCGGATACACGAAGCGTGTGAAGCTCGAGCTCAAGGATATGTCAGGCAAGGCGTCACCGTATATCGTGAGCGATATTACCGAGCAGTGGCAGAAGGTCTGCATCCCGTTTGAGAAGTTCCGCCGTATTGAAAATTGGAGCTCTTTGAACGAATTTGTCGTGGTGTTCGATGATATTAACTCGAATCCCAAGACCGGTACCATCTATATTGACCAGGTTTCTCTGGCCAATCAGTAATTCAGAATTTCGTTTAAGAATAGCCCCGTGGCCTGTTGGCCTCGGGGCTATTTTTTTATAAGCACAACCGCGTATGTCGGAGGGTCCTAGTTCGTACCTGTTCACAAGGATTCTGACGTGTTAGAAGGGAATTTTTGAAGTCTTTCTCGGAAGTGAAGTGAACGCAAATCCGGCCGATAATATCGGACTGGAGGTTCGAATGTCCGGTTCTGAAAATGTTTCCTTCATCAAGGTAAGTCGTGTTCTACCCGTAAGGCGATGGCAGGCACTGCGCCTTATCGCTCGGGTTGAAGATTTTCCCGCCCTGGTTCCAGCAATTAAAGAATGTCGAATTATTGACCGGGATTACCGGCGAACCATAACTTCCTGGGCTGTCGAGATGGATGGCATTCCCATTTGTTGGCGGGAGGAAGCCCTCTTTGATTATAAAAATTTTATAGTGCGGTTTAAGGCCCTGACGGGTGATTTGGAAAGTTTGGAGGGGCACTGGAGTTTTCTTGAGGGGCCTTCCGGTACCACGGAGGTTGTGGTGGAGGCGGCCGTCCGGATTGGTGTCCCGATCATGGATCAGATGGTCGGCGGAATGATCACGGAAAAGATCCGGGGGGTTTTCGAATCGCTACTTCGTTTTTTTGAAGAATCGATCATCGACAAGCGTTATCAAAAAATGGATTCTCGGGGGGCAAATGCCGTCTCGGGGTTTGGCGTGATCGGGCATCCTTATAATTTCCAGCACCTCATCCAGTATTTACGCTCCCTGAATCCGAATTTTAATCCGCCTTCACCGGGATTTCTTGGAAAAGTTTTTGATCTCATGCCGGCCTATGTTTCCTATGATATCAAGGAATTCAGATCGGCGACTGGAGCCGTGACCCGGGGGGCTTTTATTTCCTGCAATATCATTCCCGAAATGCTCGCGCTGGATATAGAAAATGTCATTCGAAAAGTGGTCGATTCCTGTAAGGTGGCGGAGCGGCAAGGACTTGGGATTGTAGCCTTGGGCGGATTTACGTCGATTGCCGGTGAACGCTATGGAGACGTTTTTTTAAAGCAAGTTAGGATTCCTGTCACGACCGGAAATACGCTGACGGCGGCCCTCGTGGTTGAGGGGGTTGTCAAAGCGGCCAGGCTCATGGGGTTGGAGCTTTCGAAAGCGCGAGTGACTGTGATTGGTGGAGCGGGTGATATCGGAAGCGCGTGCGCTCGCGCGCTGGCGGCTATGACCAGAGAGGTGACGATCACAAGCCGAAGTTCGGATAATTTAAAAAAAATGGAGAAGGTGATCAAGGCTGTCCGCCACGCGAAGTTTAGAGGGAGTCACGACAATAACGAAGCGGTTCGCCACGCCGATATTGTCGTCGCGGCCGCGAGCGCGCCGCAGTCCATTGTTGATATTTCCAGCTTCAAGTCGGGCGCCATTGTGTGCGATGTCGGGTACCCGAAAAATATTGCCTATGCCGAAACGGATCGGAACGACATCCTGATTTTTGCCGGGGGAATTTGTGAGATTCCGTCCGAGTTTAATCCCGGATTTGACATCGGACTTTCCTCTCCCCGGGTTCTGTACGGGTGTTTTTCGGAGGCGATGGTGCTTGCCCTGGAGGGACGATACGAGAATTTTTCATGGGGGAAAGGGCGCATTACCAGGGAAAAAATGGATGAGATTCTTATGCTCGCGAAAAAACACGGGTTCTGCCTCGCGCCCTTTTTCTGGGGGCGCCGCGTCCTGTCGGACGCGGAGGTGGCCGGGATCGGGAAGACAGCGGGGCGAATATAAACAATGCGGAGTCCCAATGCGCGCATTTCTTGTCTTCAGGGACACAAAGCGGACAGGCGCCTGAAACAATGAAAGTCCTGGTTACGGGTGGTACGGGGTTTATCGGTTCCACGCTAGTGCGGCATTTGATTGCCGCCGGTCATGAAGTGCGCGTGCTGGTCCGTCAGAAAAAAGACAGTTTTCTCCTGCAACATCTTGATGTCGAGGTTGTAAACGGCGATGTGACGAATCTTCCGGCCGTCGAAGAGGCCGTGCAGGGATGCTCGGTCGTTTTTAACCTCGCTTCGCTTTACGCGTTTTTCCCGTTCTGGAACAAATACCCGAGAGCTATCTACAAGATAAACGTGGGCGGTACCACTCATATGCTTTCCGCGGCGCTCAAGTATGGCGTTAAAAAATTTATCCACACCAGTACCATTGCGGCCCTCAGCGCGAAACCCGGCAGGCTCCCCACGGACGAGACATCCGGTTTTGATTTCCGTGGAGCGAGTCACTACGCTCGTTCAAAGTATCTGGCGGAGCAGGAAGTGCTGAAATATTGCGGAATGGGTCTTCCCGCGGTCATCCTGAACCCCGCGATTGTTGTCGGGGAGCGTGACTACAAACCGACTCCCACGGGGGATGTGATCGTCAAATTTCTGAACCGGAGTTATCCCTGCTATTTTGATACTTGTTGGACGCTGGCTGACGCGGATGATGTGGCCCAAGCGCATCTGGCCGCGGTTGAACGCGGACGGAGCGGTGAACGATATATTCTTTCCGCTTCGGAGCCCGTCACGCTCCGGGAGATTTTTCAAAAACTCGAAAAACTTACCGGGATCAGGGCGCCTCGACTTCGAGTTCCTTATGGAATTCTTTTTGGGATGACTTATCTGGATGAGCTTTTTTCTCATTACGTGTTCCGGAAAAAACCTCTGATGCCAACAGAAGGTGTCCGGTTTTGCAAGGCGACGGGTTTTTATGATAATTCCAAGGCGATTCGTGAGCTGGGTTATCAACCCACCCCCCTTGAAAAAACTCTGCGGAAGGCGGTGGACTGGTACCGGAAAAACGGCTATGTCGAGGCGCGGGGATTTTTCCGTATCCGCGCGAACGGTTCGAACATCATCTCGAAAGTGATGCGAAAGCTCGGCCTCAGTGGTTACACGGACAAGCTTAATCCCGGGACGCTCTTCTTTTACGCGATTGTGAAAATGCTTATGTGGCTCAAGAAGTTGGGCATGGGGCGCGCCAGGGACGGTTGGCGTGGTGTCGCGCAATGTTATCTTCGAACCGAGCAAGCCAAATTTGGCCTGGCGGCTTTCAATTTGGATCTCTGGTCAGATTTTCAGGGATTTCATGAGAAAACTTTTGAGAACGCTCGGCGTCATGCCATGGAACGGCTGGCGAAATTTATAAGGGGACAATCCCTGTTTCGGCAGGGACTCCGGTGGAGTTTGTTTTGCGCGAGGTCGTATCCGCGAACTTTCGCGGATCTCGTCGCGGCAGAGTTTGATGAGAAAGGTTTTTGGGTGCGCCTAGAGCCGTGGATGGATCCGGAGCGTGGGGATTTCGAGGAGATGCCGGTGGAGACGAAGGCGCTGCTCCTCGCGGGACTGATGGAGATTCTAAACCAGACAAAAGATACTGCGGATAAAAAGAGACCGCTGGTCATCAAAAAAAAGTGGCGCCGCTGGTTCTCAAGACACCGGGATCAGATCCCTGCCGCATGGAGGGAAGACGCCGAAGATTATGGACGACGGATTTTGGGCGCTTCATTTATTTGTTTTGAAGTGCTTCCCCAGGAAAGGGGCTCTGCAGGAGAATCTGACCGTTTTCGGGTGCCTTTCTTTACTCAATATCGGCTTCCCGGTTGCGGGACGCTTGCCATTGTTTGCCGATTCACTCCCGCCTTTGACGGGGCGGATCTCTGGTTTCACTTTAGCCATGTTTCCATGGATGGTGTTCCTTCTCAGGAAATTTTGAATGAACTCAAGCGTCAATGGGGAACTCGAGGTGATTTTTTGTTCCCGTCTTCGGGTTTCCGGCCAGGAAAGATCCCGGATCTTTGTTCTCTGGACGGCAAAAATGAAATTTGTCACGCCTATCAATTTCTTGATTTTCAGCCTTTTCTCAAAGTTCGGAATGATTTGAATAAACGATTTGGGCGGCGCGCGAAACAAGTGATCTCTTCCGCGGCTCTGCTTATCTGGAAGCTGGCGCAATACCGGGAATTCGAGGACGTCAAGTTTGCCGTTCCCGTGGATTTGCGAGCGACCCCTGAAAGGGAGAGGACGCTCGGGTTCATCTTTATCCGGCCGTCCATTTATCTTGACAAACATCGTTCTGACCGCGGTTTTTTCGCGTTTCAGCAGGAATTTAACCGCCAGCTTTTTGCGACCCGGAAAAGGCGGAGCGAAAGTTACCGGCTTCTTGAATCCTATACGGTGGTTCCTCCGGCGTTTTACGCGGTGACGTCCAAGTGTTTAATGCGTCCGCTCCAGGAATTTACGGGAACGCTCGGCATCACGATTATCAAAAAAGCGGACTTTTTTGTCGCGCCGGCGAGCGATGTCCACACGGACGGGTTTATCGCTTTCAGCAATTTTTCCCTGCCTTCCGCTGGAGGGGGGAAGGTTGGGGTGGTCAGCATGAAGGGGCCGAAAGAAAAGATCCGGGGGTACATGGATGTCCTCCGTGATATTATGCAAAGGGCGATTCAGCATGATGAACTCTATTTTTAATCCCCAGAATTATTATCTGAACGGCTACGCGATGCCGCATTTCATCGTCGGCGTCCTGATTTCGTTTGAAGGCCTTTTCGTTTTTTTTCAGGGTAAAAAAACAATAACCCACATTGCGTATACGGTCACGACGGTGACGGCGGGAATCTGGCTTACGGGAGTAGGCGTGGCCTGTTCAATGAGGGATGAGGCCATGGCGATTACGTTTTCACGCTGGTACACCTGGTTCGGAATTATTTTTATCACGCCGGCCGTTTATTTTTTTAGCACGACATGGAATCCTGATCTTTTGAGGCGGAAGCTGAAATGGATCTGGTGCCATTATCTGACGGCGGCCGTTTTCTACGCGGTCTGCGTGTCTTCGCCGCATATTGTTTCGGGGATGTATCATTACCGCGCCGGCTATTTCCCGAAGGCTGGAGCGCTGGAACTAGTATTTATTGTGTGGTTCTACACGGTCATGATCCTGTCGTTCCTTAATTTTATCCGGATTTACCGGGAGGCCACGACGACCCTTCTCAAGAAAAACATGAAGCTGATGTTCCTGGCGTTTGTAATCGCGTTTTTTGGATCAGTTGAATATCTGCCCAATTACGGAATTCCGGTATTTCCCGTCGCCTTCCTGCCGATGTTTCTTTTTACAACCATTATGGGATATTGTGTTATTCGTTACCGCCTCATGGATATCGAAACGGTGATTCACAAAACATTTATGTGGTTTGTGACGAGTGCTGTTGCGATCTTGCCGTTCGGAGGGATTATTTACACGGCTCAGCCGATGATGAGGGATTTGTCACCGTTCGCCGCGGGGGTTTATTTTCTGACGGTCCTTTTTATTTTTTATTTTTACTACCGATCCGTTCAGCCACGGCTCGACAAACTGTTTCAACGCAAGCACACGAACCTGATGGCGGTGCTCGACCGGTTTTCCGGAGAGCTGGTACACCTCAAAAACTTACGGGATCTTCTCCAGAGTTTTTCCCGGCTCCTGCGCCGCGAGCTTTTTGTTCGCCGTCTTTCAGTTTATCTCCGTGACGAAACGACCGGAAAGATGGTTCCCGCGATCGCGAAGGGAATCCGAAACCTGCGGCCAGTGTCGCTGGAAAGTTCTTTTCTTCAATGGCTGACCGAAACGGATTCGGCCGTGGTGGGGGAACTGGCGGTCAGCGATCCTTCGGTTGAGGTTTTTAAGGTAGAGATGGAACGTCTTTTTTTGTCGACACAGGCCGAGGTGATCCTTCCTTTTATCCTGGGCGGTCGTTTGATCGGGTTCGCGAGCCTTGGCAAAAAAAGCAATTTGCGGCGTTACAGTTTTAATGAAATCCGTTTTCTTGATCGGTTAAAGGTGCCGGCCACGATCGCTTTCTCAAACTCGATGCGCTATGAAGATATCCGGAAACTTTCGGATGAACTTCAGCTTTGGAACCAAGCGCTGGAGGAACGGGTGGAACGCAGGACGCGGGAACTCGCCAAGGCGCAGGAACAGCTTGTCCAGGCGGAGAAACTCGCGACGCTTGGGACGCTGGCAGGGGGGGTGGCGCATGAAATCAACAATCCTCTTACGGCCGTGCTCACCAATGCCCAAATTCTCCGGATGAGCGCTAATGAAGAGGATCTCGAATCGATTTCCTTGATCGAGGAAGGCGCGAAACGATGCCAGGGAATTATCCAGAAGCTCATGAAATATGCACGGAAGACCACAGAAGAAATGCCGCATAAGGACGTGAGTCTTGTCGATGTGGTAAAAGGGACGGTGGCCTTGCTGGGCTATCAGTTTCATCAGGAAAATATCGAAGTCCTGACGCGGCTGGATGAGGGAACACCCACCGTGAAAGGCAACGCGGGCGAGATCGAGCAGGTACTCACCAATCTCCTTGTAAACGCCAAGGATTCTATCCGGTTGGCCAAGGTCAAAGGGCGGATTGTGATCGAAACCCGCCGTACCCCAAAAGGGGTTGAGCTTTGTGTTAGCGACAACGGTCCCGGAATTTCTCCGGAAAATCAGAAAAAAATCTTCGATCCATTTTTTACGACCAAGGATGTCGGGGAAGGTACGGGGCTTGGGCTTTCTGTCAGTTTTGGTATTCTCAAGCGCCACGGCGCCACGATCCGGGTTGCTTCAGAGACGGGACAGGGCGCGACGTTTACGATTGAATTTCCCGTGTGATAAGTCTGAAGCGTTACAGTTGCGCGGGAGAAATCCGATACAAAGGCAAAGGGAAATACGTTTTGATGCGGTGGCTTCCGGTTGTCATTTGAGGTGAAACGATCCGGAGCTGATTTTTTTAGTATTGAAAACAAAGTCGGCGGTGTCGAACCTTCTGATGTTTTGTGGTGGATGTTATGGTTAAAAAAATAACAGTGTCTGTTTCTCTCTTTGTGATTTTGGCCGCGGTATCGGTGTTGGTGGCAATTTTAGTTCAGAGGGTGACCGGACGGTGGGGATTTGCCGGAGCAATCGTGAACAGTATTTTGAGCGTTGGGGTCGTTCTTTCGCTTTATGTTCCTGTTCGGAAATTTCTTGGTTATGTGATGGACCGATATCTGTTTTCCGACGAAGGGGATTATCAAAAGCTTCTGAAAGACGCGTCACGGGGAATGTCCAGCATTGAATCGCTGAACCATCTTACCGGATTGATTCTCCATTTTATTACCATGAAAATGCGGGTCAAGAACGCGGCGATTCTGATTCGGGGCGTTCGAGGCCCTGATTTTTATCTTGTGTGTCAGCGAGGGTACGATAAGCAGTTTCTCTCTCTCGAATTGAGCGCGGAGGACCCACTCCTTCAATATCTGGCGACGCGGAAACAGGCCGTTGATATTTCAAAGATATGGCAAAAAACAGACACTGGCGACGGTGGCCGAGCGGCAGGGGGAATGCGGCCCGATTATGAAATCATTCAGGACAGAATGGAATCTCTGCGGGCGGTTTGTTGTGTCCCAAGTTTCCTGGGGAAGGAGCTGAAAGGTGTTTTGTTTCTTGGTGAGAAAAAATCCGGCGGAGGTTACAGGAAAGAGGACCTGAAACTGATTTATGATCTTGCCCAGGAATCGGCGCCCGCGATTGAAAACGCGCGGCTTTATGACGAATCAAAACACCGGTCGACGGAACTTGAAAAAATCAATCAACAGCTTGAGCAATCCCGAGGGTTCCTTGAGAAGGTCTTAAGCGAAGCGGAGGGCGCTAACAAGCAACTTCATGACGCCCACGCCCAGCTTATTCACGAGCAGAAGATGGCGACCCTGGGACGGCTTGCCGCGTCGGTTGGACACGAGGTGAATAATCCTCTCACGATTCTTTCGATGAACGTGTCGCGGGCGATTTTAAAGTACCGGAAGGATCCGGAAATCCGGGTGGCCGAGATCATGGATGTTTTTGACAAGATGGAAAAAAATATTGAGCGGATCAAGGCGGTTGTCAATACGCTCACGGGACTTCTCAAAAGGTCCGAGAAAGGAAAATTTGAGCCGCTCTCGCTCAAGCTGATCCTCGAAGAAACGCTTCCCCTGGTGCAATTTCAGACTTATCTTGATAATTTGTCGGGGACGGAAGTTGATTTTAACGTGCCGGGGAACATCCCGCTGATCCGCGGCGATCTTGAGCGGTTGCAGGAAGTTTTTCTTAACATGTTTATTAACGCTTATCACGCGATGGCGGGCAAGCGTCATCGCAAGATCATGGTTTGGGCGGAACGGCTCCCCGGGGATCAGGACATGGTGGCAGTTCACTTCGCGGATAACGGAAGCGGTATGACCGAAGAAGTCAGGAAAAAGATTTTTAACTACGGGTTTACGACCAAACCTTCCGGGAAGGGGTCCGGGCTGGGCCTTTACATGTGCAAATACATTATCGAGCTGCATGGCGGGACGATTTCGGTTAAGTCGAAGGTTGGAGGGGGGACGACCTTCACACTTACCTTGCCGGTGTATCAAGGAGAGGAAACGGCAAAAAAGATTTCTTCGTCTGGAATCGCGGGATAAAACGGCTAGAATTTTATTTTCGCGTGAGCCTGGCTCTGTTCACGGTGACGGGGCTGTCGGCGTATGTTTTTTAAAAGAAACATGTTGGTAAAATATTCAAGCGGGTTAATATGGCGAACATAAAAAAAATTCTGATTGTGGACGATGAAGCGGGGATTGTTGAAGAAATCCGGAGTTTTCTCGCGGAAGAGGGTTTTGAGGTGGCTACCGCGGACACCGCGAAACAGGGAATTCAACGGATGGAATCCATGGTTCCGGATGTTGTGTTTATCGATGTCAAACTGCCTGACGCTTCGGGAATTGAAGTGCTCAAGGCGGCGAAACAGGGGAGTCCCGGAACCAAGGCTGTGATGGTGACGGGGTATGTAGATCAAAATCTGATGGATGAGGCGGAGGCGATGGGTTGTGATTCTTTTTTGCAAAAACCTTTTGACCTTGTCAGGATTTTGGAAGAGATCGATCGGCTGACAGCCTGAGGATGATGCTATAATCCGCTGAGGACGTGAGTTTCGTTCAGGGTCAGGAATTCGAGGAGTTTAAATGAATTTTATTCAAACAGAAATTGAGGGCGTCGTTGTAATTGAGCCCAGGATTTTTCCTGACCCGAGAGGTTGTTTTTTTGAGAGTTACCGGAAGGATTTTTTTCGTCAGAATGGTATCCCGGATGATTTTGTGCAGGATAATAACAGTGTTTCCGCGAGAGGCGTGCTTCGCGGTCTTCACTTCCAGATTGAGCCGAAGGCCCAGGCCAAGCTCATTCGGGTCGTCCGAGGTTCGGTTTATGACGTAGCCGTGGATCTTCGACAAGGTTCAAAAACCTACGCGCGATATTTTGGAACCGTCCTGTCGGGAGAGAACCGGAAAATGCTTTATATCCCAAAAGGATTTGCGCATGGTTTTTGTGTTCTTGAGGATGAAACGGAGTTTTTCTATAAATGCTCTGAGTTTTATTCGCCCGAACATGAGCGGGGGATTATCTGGAATGATCCAGAGATTTCTATCGCGTGGCCGCGGCTGGACTGCGACTTCATTCTCTCTGAAAAAGATTGTCATTATCCCACATTGAAAAACTTTGGTCGGATGGCTAAAAGCTAAAAATTAAACGTGGCGCGGCTATGGCTCCGAAATCCTTTTAGGTTGGATGTCCCATGTTCTGGAAATGACGGAGGGGGCGTGGTTCTTTACCACGACGGGGAAACTTGTTTCAAAGGTATCATAAAAACACATTTGGGTTTCCTGGTGGCAATAATAAAAAACTCCGGTCAGCTTAACGTTGGTTTCTCCAGGGTTTCCCCGGAAGGCGATTGGGTAAGGTGGGTGGAGTGGGCTAAAATTTTCTCCGCAGTGTCGACTTAGTTTTACGATGTCGGGATTTTCGCTTTCGCAACTGAGTTGGTAGGGAGAACTCTGGGTGAATTGGTATCCCGCGGGTAAGCTGAAAGAAAGCTCGATGTAAGAGGGAGATGTTTTGGGGTCCGCCTGGATTTTCTTGCCGGAATTAAGGACTATTCCAAAAGCGGCGATGGCGCCTAAAATGGTGAGCGCGAAAAGAATTTTGATTTTCACCGGAAACCTCCCCTTTTTCGAGGGATCATAGCATAGAAAAAGTCGGGGTCTTAAGTGAATTTTTCTCCGAACTGATTCCTGCTTTCACGTGTCAAAGGAGCGGCGATGAAAATTTTGGTGATGGTTAAAGCGAACTCGAAACATCCGCGGGTTGAAGAAATTTCGCCCGGTGAATTTCGAGTCCACGTCAAGGCTCCGCCGAAAGAGGGGAAAGCAAACGAGGCGGTGCTGAGGGCTTTGGCGGAGCATTTTCATGTTCCCCTCAGTCGGATCGCGATAGTCGCCGGCATGTCTTCGAGACGCAAATGGATCAATATCCATGAATGACAAAAGTTTTATGAAGTCATGCTTGCCTTTTCTGATATGGGGATGGATTTCTGAAAGGATTTCTAAAAACGCCGTGAGTGGCGCGTTAATCGTTGTGATAAAATAACTTCATGTTTCGAAAATTAGCCGAATTCATAGATCGTTTTCGCTGGCCCATATTGCTCGCCCTGATCGTGAGTCTCCTTATCATGGGAATCGCGGTCACCCGCCTAAAGGTTGATCCCTCCATTGAGCCTCTCTTCATCAAAAAATCCGAAGAGTACAAATACTACCAGCAATACCGCGAAAAATACGGTTCCGACCAGATGGTTGCGATCGCCATGGCGACGAATGATCTTTTTACGGAAGAAAATTTTGAGATCCTGAAAAAGGTAACGGATGGAATTTCGAGTTTTGATCGCGTGGAGCGGGTTATTAGCCTCGCTAATGCCCAGGATATCCGGCACAAGTTTTTGGGGGTCAAGACAGAGTTGGCCTTCAAGGAAGTGGAAGAAGGGGAGAAAAGCGTCGATCAGATGAGAGACCGGATTCTGGCCAATGAACTTTATGTCAGCAACATCGTTTCAAAAGATGGGAAGAGCGCCAACATTATCGCGTACCTTAAAACCGATGGCGATCCTGCCGCGAACGGAGAATTTATTGAAGAGTTGAAGGACTATCTGATTGATTTTGAGAGGCCGGGGCTTAAATTCCATATGGCCGGGGCGCCAATTGAGCAATATGAGTTTATCCGGCTGATTCATCGCGACCAGATGGTTTTTATTCCCATCATTACCCTGATCCTTGTGGCCACGACCTTTTTGATCTACCGAAGTTTTGCGTGCATGTTTCTTTCCATGTCGATTGTTTTCACGACGCTCATCTGGACGCTTGGGACGATCTCCCTCCTCGGACAGGAGCTCAATCTGATGACATCGCTTCTGGCTCCCGTGATCATGATCGTCGCGGTGCTGAACGCGACTTATCTCATCAATCTCTTTTTTGAAATTCGTCCCCATCAGCCAAGTTTGAGAGAATCGGTTGTGCTCACCATTCAGCAGTTGGGACTTCCTTGTCTTCTCACTCATTTTACCGCGACCCTCGGGTTCATGTCCCTTGCCCTGAATAATATCCCGGCAATCCAGAGCTTTGGCCTTTACGCCGCGCTGGGGACTATCTTCGCCTATGTGATCGAGATTGTTTTGACGGTGGTGTTGGTTCCCATCTTGCCGTATCGGCCCCAAAAGGTCGATGTCTTTGACGAGAGGAACTTTTTCAACCGGGTTCTGATCGGTTTTCTTGAAAATCTTGAAGCGCGCTGGCGATGGCTCATTTTACTTGTGACGGCGCTGATCATTATCTTTTCCATCCAGGGTGTGATGAAAATCAAGGTAGACACCAATATCGTAAAACAGATGAAACCGACTTTGCCGCTGGCGATCGCCACAAAGTTTATCGATGAAAATCTGACAGGCGTTTATTCGTTGGGTTTCGTGATCCGCCGCAAGGACGGGGAGCACATGGTGGATCCGGAGGCTTTGAAGCGACTGGATCAGTTCAAGGATTATCTCGAGAGTGAAAACGGAATCGCGAAGGTGAACTCTATTACGACCCTTGTCAAAAAAATCAACGAAGCGCGCGCTGGAAATGATGATGAGTACGCAATTCCCGAGAAAGAGTCGCTTCTCAAGCTTTATTTTAAGGGAATGGCGCAGTCAGGGGACCCGGAACTTTGGAAGATGATTTCGGAGGATTTTAAGGAGGTCCGGATTGAGGCCCGGATGCGCGCGCTGGGTACCACCCAGGGCGCGGCGCTTGAAGACCGGATCCGGGATTACATGGACCGGCAGATGAGTGATTTTTTTGAGTATAAACTTACGGGAAATGTCGTTTTGCTCGGAAAAATTTCCAGGGCCCTGTTTCATGAGCAAACAAGGAGCTTTGGATTTGCGTTTGCCTCGATCCTGATCGTGATTATCCTGATTTTCCGTTCGGTTCGGCTTGGATTGCTCGCGGCCATACCAAATCTTTTTCCCATCCTGGCCGTGTACGGTTTGATGGGATATATGGGAGTTGAGCTTTCGACCGCGACCGCGATGATCGCGAGTATTGTGTTGGGACTTGTGGTGGATGCCTCGATCCAGTTCATTTACCGGTTCGAAAAAGAGTTTCAGCACCGGTATCATTATCTACAGGCGCTTCATCATACTTACCGGAACATTGGACAGTCCATGGTGCTGTCGGCCATTATTCTTTGCCTTGGTTTTGGCGCGAGTATTTTCGCGAGTTTTCGCATTACGGTTCACTTTGGGCTCTTGACGAGTCTCACGATTTTTCTGGCGCTTCTTTGTTCGCTACTCGTGCTTCCGGTTTTTCTCGTGATGGTGAAACCTTTTGGGCCTCAGCGTCTATTCAAACGGAGATTAAAAGGGAGTGATTCCTTCCAGGAACGGAAATCCCTTCATTCCAGAGTTGCCTAAGAAAGAAGGTGCATTTTTTTAACTTAGCGGGAACTCCCCACCCGTGAGGGTGGGGATGAGAGCCGTCCCAGCATTTTCCGATCTTTGATATACTGAGGCCATGAAGTTAAAGAAAGCGGCCCATGCCGTATACAAGAC
>Ga0116182_1003482_pt1 | contig 14550 bp, 9 predicted proteins | sample AD_UKC077_MetaG_FD_89805 | JGI IMG/M metagenome (GOLD analysis project Ga0116182, IMG submission 89805) | Active sludge microbial communities of municipal wastewater-treating anaerobic digesters from USA - AD_UKC077_MetaG | ecosystem: Engineered > Bioreactor > Anaerobic > Digestate | place: USA...
ACAAATTGCAGCAACAAAACCTACGGAAAGGGAAACTCTACCTCCAAGCATTAACCTCATCAGAACATCTCGTCCCAGAGCATCAGTCCCCAGTATATGATTACCATGAGGGCTTTTGTTAATAACCGTATAGTCTATAGCGAAAGCTTTGGTTTTATCGCTCAGCATCGGATAAAAGATTGACATCAGAGCAATAAATGTTAGTACAACTAACCCTACAACGGCTAATTTATGTCGGAAGAATCTCGTTAAGGCTTTTCTGAAAAAACTCTCAGAGACAAAGACTTCCGGTTTTTTAATTGATGTAGCTTCCTTGATCATGGTACTCTCCTATTCATACCTGATGCGAGGGTCTACCACCGCATAAGCAATATCAGTCAACAAATTGCTTAAGAGAACTATTAAACTGGAAAAGAAACTCAGTCCCATCAGCAGACTATAATCACGTTGAGAAACAGCTGTGTTAAACAGAGTACCAAGTCCAGGCCATTGAAAGACCTGCTCAATCATAATTGCTCCCGAAAAAAGAACAGGGATATTGATTCCAATCAAAGTAATGATGGGTATTAACGCATTTCGCAACGCATGATCTTTAATAATCTTTCTTTCTTTTATTCCTTTACTTCTGGCAGTAATCATAAAATCACTATGAAGAACTTCTAGCATGCTCGCTCTGCTGTATCTCAGGAACTCCGCTATTCTCAAAACACTGAGTGATAACGCCGGAAGAAAAAGGTGATGCATCAAATCGGTAAAACTTGTGTCTCCCAAGCGGTGCATTCCCCCTGTTGGAAAAAGGGGTTTTTGTAGAGCAAATACATAGATGAAAAACATTCCGACAAAGAAGATAGGGACGCTTCTTCCAACAAAACTTAATACAGTTAAAACATAATCTCCGATGCTGTATTGCTTGATTGCAGACAAAATTCCCAATGCCACTCCGATAATGATTGAAAATATTAGAGACACACCCATCAATAGAAGAGTCGGTCCGAGCCTTAAACCAATCATTTTCATTACCGGTTCATAAGTAACCATGCTAGTGCCAAGGTCTCCATGCAATAACTGATTTAGCCATCTAAAATATCGTACAAATATCGAATCTGTGAGCCCCATGCTCTCTTTCATTAGATATATGGCTTCTTCAGTAACCATTCCTTCACCACCAGCAAACATAGCCATTGCAGCATCACCTGGCATTAAGTTTGCAAATATGAAAATGATGATTGTAACAAGAAGCAACATTGGTATTGCTATGAGAACTCTTCTTATTACATATTTCCCCATCGTTTCCTCCAAAAGGTTTTTCTATGCTGTGGTCTGTTTTGGTCCAAAAAATAAGTTCATCATCGCCGTTTGAATCCGGCGATGATGAAAGGTGTATACACTTGATGCGTTAATTAACAACGTACCACGAGGTGATTTCGTTGTATACTCCCATATTAAAAAGAATTGTTCCCTGCTCTGAATAATGTTCTGCTGGTCCAACAACCTTTTTCGAGAACCCAAGGTCACGAATATCAAACCACAGGAACACGCGTGGGATTTCACGGTTAATAATCTCGGAAATTTCAGCGTAAATGGGTTGACGTTTAGATTCTTCAGCAAAACTTTTCCCTAGCGAAAGCAATTCGTTAACTCTCGGGTTGTTATAACCTTGAGCAAGAAGGGCACCGCCACCTATTAAGGTTTCTGCTAATGATGGATCAAGACCCATACCAGTACCGCTTAACCCCATATCAAAATCACCACTAAGTAAGAGGGCGGTAGTCGCAGCCGCATCAATTCTTTGAAGTGTAACATTAACTCCAACAGCAGCCCAATACTGCTGAACAGCAACCAACAGGTTTTGAGTCAAAGTATCGGTTTGGGTATAAACTAGATTATGGGTCTTACCACTGTAACCAGCCTCGGCCAACAGCTGTTTAGCAAGTTCTGGATTATAATCGTACTGGTTTAAGCTTTCAGTCCAAGTCCACCGTTGTGGGAATATGGTCGTTGCCTTAATTGCCCCTGGATAGAGATTTTCCAATATTGCATCAATATCAATCGCGTACATAAGGGCCTGTCGAATCCTCACATCGGACCAATCATCGTCTTTATTATTAAGATGTATCGATGAACAACTTCCTTTATCCATCGTAACAACGGTGTGATCAGGAAGACTCTGATAGAACCCTCGAGTATCCGGAGTAATCGAATTTCCTTCATAGAAAGTTGTATGAATTTCTCCACTGGCATAAGCATTAAGCATCGATGTCGCATCCGCATAGATTACGTAATAGATTTCCTCTAAAATTGCCGACCCATCGTAATAGTCGTTATTCCTTACTAGCTTTATATATTGGTCAGGCTTGTATTCATCCCATTTAAATGGTCCAGTACCGATTCTGCTCTTCCAATACGGGTGACTCACAACATTCTCAGGTTTTACATCCTTAAATACATGGTATGGGAAAATCACTAAGTATGTTTGTTCAAGCCTCATCCATAAAGGCATTGCTGAAGAGAGCTCCACTCTAACCGTTTTGTTGTCAACCTTAGTGACACCACTCAGTGACGTCGTCTTACCACTCTTCAAATCGTCATAACCAGCAATCGATTTTGCTTTTTCATTCCATCTTGTTGCTACCTTAGGATTTGCCCATGCCGAATACGACCAAATAAAATCATCTGCAACCACGTCGTATCCATCATGCCACTTTGCATCTTTTCTGATGTGGAGTATCCATGTTTTTCCTTTATCCAGCATCTCATAGGACTCCACTAAAAGATTTTTTAGACCCCCTTCCCATGTTATTGCCACTCCAGGCTCATTGACGGTCGAATCCAAACGGTGAGCTGTCGTTGTGATGAACGACGCTTGCCCCTGTGCTGCAGCAGGAAATCCCTCATAATATATTTGAGAAACCGCTGCTTTTGGTTCTACTGTTTTACTCTCTTTAGCACCAGCTGCAAATATTGAAAGTGCTGTAAAGAGGACCAGAATGATGTACACTAATCTTTTCATGGTCACAAACTCCTTTTTAATATATTTCGTGATATATCACATAACTCATTGTACAATCACTATCTTGTGGATGCAACAATTTTTGCATTTTAATTTATGATATTATTTAGCTTGGAAGGAGAAGTACGCTATGTACAGAAAAATGAGATATTGTTGTATGCGGGGACAAATCATGATTTTGCAGTTTCTAGTGAAAAAGAATTTAATAACAAGACGCTTTGTTTCACTTCTGTTAACCAGAATACCATTCAAGAATACAAGATCAATCAGAACAATCAATATCGCCATACTACAGTACTCTGCTTCCAGTTTTTCTTGTAAGCGGTAAAGAATGAACTGACTAACATTTCTGCACCCATAGCTGAATACAAGGCTGTGGTGGAAACTCCAATTGTAATCAGGGGGATACAGGTAATAACGAACACAATGTTCAGTGTTATCAGCTTTCCTACTGTTTCAAGTATTTTAAAAACTCGGAATCGAAAAAAGTCCTTTTTCATTAATCCAATACAGCTCCAAGTTTTTTAAGGGTCGTAATAAAAGCCTTAACATCAATATCCTTGACATCACAACCTGCTTTTGTCGCCATTGCTCCTGCAACACCGGCAGCCTGTCCCATACCCATACATGATGCCTGCACTCGCAGAGAAGCAAAAGGTTCCTTCTCTGCAGATACGGTTCTTCCGGCAATAATAATATTGCTGCTGTCCTTTGAAACAAGTGCCCTGTAAGAAACATACGCTGCCTTCTCAAGGAACCGTACGCTCTGCTCCGCGCCGCTTGCAGAATGGATATCAATAGGATGAGAACATCTGGAAATGCTGTCTTCATATTTAAATGAGCTCAAATATTCCTGAGCAGTAATAACATGCACACCCTTAAGGTGGCGGCTTTCTCTGTGACCTGCGACTGTTGCTACTGAAGAAACATAGCAGTTTTCAAATTCCTTAAACTCCTTCTTCAAGACACTTACTATCTTGTAGACATCCTCTCTGAGCCTGCACTCTGCAGCCGTATAGTTTCTGTTGTTCAGGATGTCCGCATTTATCCTTGTACAGTTTACAACTACACAACTATCATGAAGAACTGCATTGAACCATGGCCCGCCGAAGCTTGGAAGTTTTTCCTTTTCGGCAATCTCAAGAAGCCTCTCACGTACGGGCAGACAATGACAGTTGACCCCCTGAAGACGGTGGTGCATAGATTCACCGACAAGAGCTGTCTTTGTATCTACTCCGCCAAGAACAAAACACATTGATACGGGCTGTCTTGTCTTATCCTTCCATTCCTGAAATGTGAGACCGGCTTCATACGCAATATCTGCATCACCTGTGGCATCAATAAACACCTTCGATTCCACAAACTCAATTCCGTTCTTATTCGAGAAGAAGACCTTACTGACTTTGCCGTTCTTCGATTCAACCCCTGTAATCCAGGAATTCATGTACATGTCCACGCCGGCATCAATCATCATTCTCTGAGCACAGAGCTTGTATTTCTCAATATCAAATGCAACATTGTTCAGAGGCTGTTCAACGAGAGCTCCGCCCATGGCTTCAAGCTGCTTGACAAAGTCCCAGGGAATTCCGCCAATGTTAAGTTCTCCGTTATAACTGAATACACTGATGGGAGCAACGTAACCGGCAGTAGCAAGCCCGCCAAAGAATCCAAATCTTTCAATGATTGCGGTCCTTGCACCTTGTTTTGCTGCTGCGATTGCAGCGATAAATCCTGCAGGGCCTCCTCCGCATACTACAACATCATACGAGCCTGCAAGTTTTGCAGGCTTCGAGAACATAACTTCTTTCACAACAATAATCCCTTTTTAACCCTTGAGGGCAATTGACGGGGTTATTTTGCACTTTCCGGTGCACTGAAAAACAATTCTCAAAGATGTAGTATTTCATTTCCTTTTCCCTAGACATTATAATAATCCCACTTCCTCAAAGACTACCATATTATGTCGAAAAAAACGGACATGGTAACTCACCGACTCCTACATATTTCTTCTATACTTGTTGACAGCAGAGCTGTTCCTTCCTAATATATGCACAGTTAATCATATAATGATTGATTGGGGGACATATAATAATGCATCCGAGTGCACGGAAGTCGGAGAAAAAAGATTGCAGCGAGCGTGCTCTTGAAATCGATGAGCAGGCAAACGCCTCAAAAGAAGATTCGTTGTCTCGATCATGGACATTTCGAGGACTTGATTGTCCTTCCTGCGCCCTTGGCATTGAAGAACGCCTGAGCAAAGAGGCCGGAGTAGCTTCCGTACACCTTGATTACGCAAAGAAAATGATCAGGATCACCGCCGAAGAAGAACAATCCTCCTCCTTTTTCGAGAATCTCATCACCCTCGCTCAGCGTATTGAACCCCTTTTTGAAGTGGTTCGCCAAAAGAAGAGCCGAAATCATCCTCTTGAACTCTTTCGTCTCATCGTTTCCGCCCTCTTCTTCATCCTCGCCTTGATCATCCGAGAGCCATGGGCGTACATCGCGAGCTACATCACTGCCGGTTATTCAGTGATTTGGCGTGCGATCCGGAACATTCTCGGCGGCAAGATCTTTGACGAATACTTTCTGATGAGCGTTGCGAGCCTCGGAGCGCTGGCGATCGGCGAGACCGGGGAAGCGGCCGCCGTCATGTTCCTCTACATCATCGGCGAATACCTTCAGGACGCGGCAGTGGAAAAAAGTCGGAACTCGATTCTTGCGACTCTTGATTTGAAAGCGGAAGAAGCACGGGTCGTTGAAGGCGAGAACGTAACCGTTGTGCCCAGTGAATCGGTTGCGGTCGGAACGATCGTCCGGGTATTGGCCGGGGAGAAGATTCCGCTCGATGGTGTTGTCGTCAGCGGAACATCGACTCTGGATATGAAGAGCCTCACCGGTGAATTCCTGCCCTTGCCGGTTGAAAGAGGAAGCACCGTATTAAGCTCTTCGGTAAACCTCAGTGGAAGCCTGGAGATCCGAACAATCAGGGTTTGGGAGGAATCGACGGCGGCAAGGATCTTCCATCTCGTGGAAGAGTCCTCGGCGAAGAAAGCCCCGACCGAGCGTTTCATCACCACGTTCGCCCGCTATTACACACCGGCCGTCGTCATCGCAGCACTGCTGTTGTTCCTGATTCCTCTCGTCATGACGGGCAGCTGCCAGCCATGGCTATATCGTTCCCTGGTCTTCCTGGTGGTCAGCTGTCCCTGTGCGCTGGTCATCAGCGTACCGCTTTCCTATTTCGCCGGAATCGGAAAAAGCGCGAAGAGCGGTATTATCGTCAAAGGCGGAAACTACCTCGAGGCGCTGGCAAAAGCCGATTGCGCAATCTTCGATAAGACCGGAACCCTCACTACCGGGTCGTTTGCGATCGACTCGATCGACCTGCTTGACGTTGCCTATTCAAAAGAACAGGTCACACACCTTGCCGCTTCATTGGAAAAGCACTCCACCCACCCGCTTGCCAAAGCGTTTGAACCATTTCCCCACGCCGAAGATGTTGCCGACGTGCAGGAACATGCCGGCAAAGGCATCGTCGGAACGATCGCCGATCAAAGAATCGCTCTTGGCAATAACGCCCTCTATGAAGCGTTGAATATACGGATGGATGAACAAGGAGCGCTTCTGATGAGCATCGACGGCTCCCCTGCCGCCCGCTTCAACGTTGTCGATACGATAAAAGGTGAAGCTCCCGCTTTGATGGAGCGTCTTCGGGAGTTTGGATTCACCACGATCGGAATGATCAGCGGAGACAGCCGACAGAGCAGCGCCGCCGTAGGCTCCGTCCTTGGATTGGATGAGGTCCATTCAGCGCTGCTGCCCCACCAAAAACAGGAAAAGATGCTTGAGATGGGAGAACGGTCACCCGATTACTTTTTCGTCGGAGACGGGATGAATGACGCCCCGTCGCTTGCGGCAAGCAAAGTGGGAATAGCGATCGGCAGCGGCGCCAGCGACGCCGCGATCGAACACGCTGACGCGGTCATCATCAGCGATAATCTGACCGAAGTGGGAAACCTGATTTCGATCAGCAGGAAAACCGCCCGGATCGTCCGGCAGAACATCGCCCTTGCCTTGGGTGTAAAAGCCCTTGCGATGATCCTTGCCGCCTTGGGCCATGCGCCGATGTGGGTCGCGGTCACCGCCGATACCGGAGTGACGTTTCTTGCGGTCCTCAATGCGTTAAGACTGCTCATCTTCGATCCTTCACGTTGATTCTCCCCTGTATGTATGATATTGTTGCAACGCTTTGCAAGGATCACACGATGAATGAACAACTAATCCGAAATATCGGAATCATGGCCCACATTGATGCCGGTAAGACGACCACTACTGAACGAATCCTCTATTACACCGGAGAAAGCCACCGGATCGGTGAAGTCGACGATGGTGAAGCGATCATGGATTGGATGGAGGAGGAACAGAACCGGGGAATCACCATCACCAGCGCAGCGATAACCTGCTCTTGGAAAGATCATCAGATCAATATCATCGACACTCCCGGCCACGTGGATTTCACCGCCGAGGTGGAACGCTCCCTCCGCGTGCTCGATGGGGCGGTCATGGTGGTGTGCGCCGTCGGCGGAGTCGAGCCCCAGACGGAAACCGTCTGGCGCCAAGCGGATACCTACGGGGTTCCTCGGATCGCCTTCATCAACAAGATGGATCGGCTCGGAGCGAACTTCGACGATGCGGTTGAAGAGCTTCGGAAAAAGCTTCATGCCAACCCGATTCCGCTCTTTCTGCCGGTGGGGAACGAGAACGACTTCAGCGGGATCATCGATGTACTCAATAAAACCTACCTTGTGTATTCCCCGGAAGATCAGGGAAAAACGTTCGCCGAGCAACCTCTTCCCGAGGAATATGTCGAAGCGACGGAAACGGCGTATGAGAACATCATCGATGCGGTCTCCTCCTTCAACGATGAGATCACCGAACGGTATTTTGAAGGAAAAGAGATTCCCGTTTCAATGATCAAGGAAACGATCAAGAAGGCGACGATCAAACGGCAAGCGTTGCCGGTCTTTGTCGGTTCTTCACTGAAAGATATCGGTGTGCAGCCCTTGATTGATGGAATCGTCGATTACCTTCCTTCGCCGAACGAGATTCCACCGGTGCAGGGAATCGCGGCAAAGAGCGGACACCCGGTTGAAGTCCCCTTCAAATCGGATGGTCCTCCGCTCGCCTTGATCTTCAAGATCCAGGTGGATCGGGAAGCAGGCGCGATGAACTACGTGCGGGTATACAGCGGTACGATAAAGAAAGGCACCGCTTTGATGAACATCTCCAGGAAAAAGCGCGAACGGGTCAATCGGATCATGCGGATGTACGCCGATCGGGCTGAAGAACTAAGTGAATTGAAAGCGGGCGACATCGGAGTGGTCATCGGATTCAAGGAAGGACGAACAGGTGATACGATCGGCAGCGAAGGAGCTCAGATCCTGCTGGAGCAGATCCACTTCCCCGTTCCGGTCATCTCGATCGCGATCGAGCCGAATACGATGAGCGACGGCGATAAGCTTCGGAGCGCCCTGAGCATCCTCAGCCAGGAGGACCCGACGTTCTCATGGCGGGATGATGAAGAAACCGGCCAGCTGATCATCAGCGGAATGGGTGAACTCCACCTCGAAGTGCTCGTCAATCGCCTCACGAAGGAGATGAAGATCAAAGCCCGAGTCGGCCAGCCTCAAGTCACCTACCGTGAATCGGTCACCAAAGAAGCTTCGGGCAGTGAGGAGTTCAGCCGAATCATCGCCAATAGGGAACACACAGCCGGCGTTACGATGACGGTCCGTCCCTATCCCACCGGCAATGGAAATCATTTCGTCAACCGGGCGAACACCCGAGGCATTCCCACCGAGTTTGTCGAAGCCGTTGAACGCGGTGTCACCAACGCGTTCATGGGAGGAATCCGCTACGGATACGAAACGTGCAACGTGGAGGTCGCAGTAACCGCTATCGCTTACAATGAATTGACCGCCAGCACCTTCGCCTACGAGGCGGCGAGCGCGATGTGTTTTGACAAAGTCGCTAACGAAGCGAATCCGGTCATCATGGAACCGGTCATGCGAATGACGATCGTCGTTCCGACCCAGTATGTAGGGGAAGCGATCAGCAGTGTCACCAGCCGCAAAGGAATCGTCACTTCGATCGAATCACGCTCATTTACTGAACAGATTTACGCCCAAGCTCCTCTTTCCGAGCTCTTTGGGTATTCGACGGTCTTGCGTTCAGCAACTCAAGGGAGGGGTACATTTTCCTTGGAATTCGACCATTATCAGGAAAAAGGCGTATAATGTTCCGATAAAACCGATTTGACCCTTGCGAATTCGGGCTTTTCATGTATGAATATACGGTAGTGGGTTGAATATTGGTCGATATTCAATGGTATGGTTTTTATATGTTTCAACAGCTGAAGAAGGAGTACAACGTGTCGCGAACATACACATTGCAGGAAATTTTCGCCCGCAACTTAAAGGAGCGGCGGCGAAAATTAGGGTTGACCCAAGCAAAACTCGCTGGAAAAATCGGTGTTTCCACCTCATTCATTACCGAGATTGAAACTTCCAGGAAGGCTCCTTCCTTTTCTACGATTGAAAAGATCGGTCGAGCCCTTGAAATCCCCTGTTGGACGTTCTTCTGCGAAGATGGGGATAAATTCACCGGCGATGTTACCATGATAGATCAATTTGCATACCGGCTTAAACAAGAAATTGCAAAAGTCATCGACCAGACAGTGAATGAAAACCGATAACCGGGCATGAGAAGTACAAGGATATCCGGTTCCGGATGCCTTTTTTATGTGCACATTTCAAGGGCTTTTTCTTCGCTCACCGGTTTTGAATAGAGAAACCCCTGGTAGAGTACGCAACCGTTCCGCTTCAAGTAATCGAGCTGGCTCTCCGCCTCGACTCCTTCAACAATCGCAATGTGCCCCATCTTGTGAATCATCCTGATTACATCTCCGAGAACGGCCCGATCCGGTTCCTGCGTGAGGACATGGTCGGAAAAAAGTTTATCAATTTTTACATAATCGACATTCAACTCACTCTCCCGAGCCACCGAGGAGTAACCGACGCCGAAGTCGTCGAGAGCGATTCGCGATCCGAGGTCTTGAAGGGTCTTGAAAATCGAATTGACCACTGTCACGGATGAGGAAGCGCTTGTTTCCGTGTGTTCAAAAACGACCGCTTCCGGGTTCGTGCCCTCTTTGGTCATGAGTGATTGCACGACATTGGCGAACCCCGGCTCAAGAAGCTGAAGGGCAGAAAGATTTATCGAGACCCAGCAGTCGCCGCATCCTTTTTCCTCAAGACGCTTTTGGAATCGAAGCGCTTTCGTGAGGATCTGATATCCAATGGGAACGATCAGATGGTATTTCTCTGCGATGGGAATGAATTCACCCGGACCCACCAGATCGAACTCGTCGCTCATAAGCCGAGCAAGCGCTTCAAAACCGGCGATCGTATTTGTTTGTACAGAAACCACAGGTTGGAAGTCAAGGTACAAACGATCATCTTCCACTGAAGCGGCAATTGAAGACAGCTCCCTCAAGATGCTCGTCTCGCGGTGAATCAGCTCGCTTATCATCCGGTCATAAAAACGGATTGACGGACGCCCGGAATGGGTCTTGGATGCCAAGCCGCTTGTCTGAATCGCCTGATGAAGAAGCTCATTGATCTCAGGATCTTCATTCCAGTCAATTTCGATGATTCCGACTCCCCATCCGACGTGTTCGGAAAAGAGAAGATTGCTCACCTGGCCGATGATCTGGGTCCCAAGCGCCTCAAGCCAGCTCCGGCTCGGATAGGAAGAAAGATAGATTGCAAAGCTATAGTCAACCGGACCATATACCCCAACGGATTCACTCTTGAATTGGGCCAAGATCGCTCCGATCTCCATCAGGAGATTTTCTATATGGGTATGATCAAGTCGAGTGACCGTCTCATACAGGGGGGTGAAGTTGATGCTTACAAGAGCGCTTTCTTGAATCTCCGAGCTCTTTTTGTCCTCTTCCATCTGTCGCTTCAGAGCGCTGCGATTCAACAAGCCGGTCAGCGGAATACGGTCGCTCTCATACAACCGGCTTCGCTCCAGTTCTTTGTAGTGAGAAACATCCAGGATGATTCCTTCAAGAACCGGCGGATTGTCTTCCGTTATCCGTCCGAGCTCAAACACCCATTTATGTTCTCCGCCTTTGGTAATGATCTCGTACTCGAGACGTGCATGTTTCCCATACCTGATCTGTTCATGAAGCCGATCTATCACCTTCCGATAAGAACTCGGCTCGATCATCTTGTTATAATCGAATCCATAGCCACCGGTTAACTCATCCGCGGTATACCCGGTAAGCTCATATGAACCGTTGGTAAGATAGAAGACGGTGAGTTCCTCATCCAAGTGGGATCGATACCCCATCCCCTGCAGTTTTCCCTGCAGTACCTGACTCACCGCCTCATTCGCTTTCAGAGCGAGGTTCTTCTCTTCGGTGATGTCCCGAATGATGCTTATATAATGGAAATCATCATCTTCGGGGAATGTAAGGGAGAAGACCAACGCTTGAACCCATATCTCCTTCCCGTCGCCATGAAGACATCGTTTGTCGAAGGAGTAATGGGTGACGGTCTGTTCCTCAAGCTGTTTCAAGAGCAATCGTTCCTGCTCCCAGTCTTTCGTGTTTGTGCATCCCTCGATCCCTAACCGAATAATTTCCTGCTTCGTTCGTCCTAACATATTTTCGAGCTTCGAATTGATTTGATGAATGACGTGACTGGACGTATTTCCACGCTTGACGAGCCTGGAAACCGCAATTCCTAGGGGAAGTTGAGAGAACAACGCCCGGTAGGAGATTCCATCATGCTCGGTTCGATCGCCGAGACAGTATTGTTGGAATGCCAGATAGATTCCCAGGAGGGGTTCGATGTTCTCTTGAGAGGTCGGACGGGCGATCCATTCAGAGTAGGATGCGCCTTCCTCTTCGGTATCGCAGAGAACGATCACCTTGATATGTGTATAAAATTTGTTTCCCGCCAACAGCGTGATAAGGTCTTTTGCTTCTTCTCCGAGCGCAAGATCGACGATGAGCAGCGTAGGAACTCCTACCTCTTCAAGCAGATCGATTCCAGCTGAAACCCGGTCAAGGTGAACAACTTCGAGAGGAACAAGCGCGCTTTGAATCATGTGCGCATCACGTTCTTGATTACTGATTACTGCAATCATCCAGTCCCTTTATCGTTCAGCATGCGAAAACGGCGCCTACGGCAAATGTACCACAGCGTTTCCTCCAACGCTACTTTTTCCAATAAAAATATCAGATCGTTGGACATTGTCAGAGAGAAGAAATCCAAGAGGTTATTACATCAATCCGATTTCTATTATATAGTATGGACCATCGAATTGTTTGTAGTGTAGGATACTACACGCAACTCTATGCAAGAGCAAAAGAAACCTTTTGACAGGTGCCACCAAAGGAGCGTACCATACCGGTATGCGTTTTGGATTATCGATTGGTGATCGAAGGAGGATCTATGAGTGTTAAAAGCACAGACTTGAGGAACGTTGCCATTATTGGCCATAACGAAACCGGGAAAACAACCCTCGTTGAGCAAATGCTTGCCTATGCTGGGGTTATTTCCCGGGCAGAAACGGTTGAAAGTGGAAAGACCACCAGCGACTACGCCGAAGCGGAGATCGCCAACAAGATTTCCATCTATGCAACGCTCCAGTCAATGACCTGCGGGGACAAGACGTTCAACATCATCGACACCCCGGGAACAGCCGGTTTCATCGGCGAAACAATCTGTGGATTCCGATCCACCGAATCAGCGATCATGGTCGTCGACGGCCGTGTCGGTCCGCAGATCGAGACGATCAAGCTTTGGCGCAATTTGGATGATCGAAACAAGCCGCGGGCAGTATTCATCAACAAAATGGATCGGGACCATGCCGACTTCCATAAAGTTCTTGATGACTTGAAGGAGTCCTTCAACGTCACCTTCGTTCCGGTGGTAATTCCGGTCGGAGCCAGCAGTGAATACAAAGGGGTCGTGAACCTCATTGAAAATAAAGTCTACTATTTCCAGGCGAACGGGAAAGAAAAAAGCGGCGATATCCCTTCCGAATTGGAAGACTTGGTTGAAGAGTATCGCACCGAGCTGATTGAATCCGCCGCTGAAGGTTCCGATGAATTGATCGAAAAGTATTTTGAAGCGGGAACCCTCGAGCCGGACGAGATTCGGCAGGGCTTGCAGCTCGGGTTGAGGGGAAACCGGCTGGTCCCCATCTTCGCCGGTGCTACCGGCCTCGGTTCTGGCATCATTCCGCTGATGAACTTCATCCAGAACAACTTCCCCGACCCGGTAGGTGCGATCGACTGGAGCATCGATAGCGAAGGAAACACCCATGAATTCGTCATCGCCGAAGAGGGGCCGGCTTCCGCTCTCGTCTTCAAGACCACGATCGACCAGTTCAGCGGAAAGCTCTCCTTCATCAAGGTGCTTCGGGGAACGATCAAAGGTGATACCGATCTTACCAATCCGGAGACCGGCAAACGCGAACGTCCGGGCAAGGTGTATCGCATGGTCGGAAAGAAGCTGAATGAAGTCGGTTCTCTGGTCGCCGGAGATATCGGAGTAATCGCAAAGAGCGGCATCACCGCAACCAACACCTCGTTGGTGGAGGGCGGAGATGGTTCGCTCATCTTCAAGCCGATCGCCTTCCCGCAACCGATCTACTCACTTGCGATCTCTTCGGATGACAAGAAAGCTGAAGTGAAGATGAATGAAGCATTGAACAAGATCGCTGAGGAAGACCTGACGTTCACGATCGGATTCAACGAAGAGACGAAAGAAAACGTCGTTGCCGGCCAGGGCGAGCTGCACTTGAACATGATCCTCGATCGAGTGCGCGATCGCCAAAAGGTCACGATCAACACGAAGCTGCCCCGAGTCGCCTATCGGGAAACGATCAGCAAGACGAGTCCGATTTGTGAATACACCCACAAAAAGCAAAGCGGCGGCCACGGTCAGTACGCCCGCGTCCTCATCGATATCAAACCGCTTGAGCGTGGCGAATACTACTCCTTCGAGAACGTCATCAAAGGCGGCGCCGTATCCAAGGGATATATTCCCGGAATCGAAAAAGGCCTTCACGAGCAGATGGAGGAAGGATTCCTTGCCGGTTATCCGATGATGGATATCGGGATCACCCTCCACGACGGCAAGGAACACCCCGTCGACTCGAGTGAAATGGCGTTCAAGCTCGCTGCCAAAGGCGCGATGAAGCTGGCTTTGGAAAAAGCGGGACCAACCCTGCTTGAGCCGATCGTTTCCTTGTCGGTCTTCATCGACGAGGAGTATCTTGGAGATATCCTCTCCGACCTCTCCGGCAAACGCGGTCGAGTTCTCGGACAGGAAGACATCGGTCACCTGATTCTTGTAAAGGCTTTGGTGCCGCAGAGCGAACTGCTCAACTATGCGATCGACCTGAAGTCCATGACCAGCGGGACCGGAAGTTTTGAAATGGAGTTTGACCACTATGAG
>Ga0116182_1003485_pt1 | contig 14548 bp, 12 predicted proteins | sample AD_UKC077_MetaG_FD_89805 | JGI IMG/M metagenome (GOLD analysis project Ga0116182, IMG submission 89805) | Active sludge microbial communities of municipal wastewater-treating anaerobic digesters from USA - AD_UKC077_MetaG | ecosystem: Engineered > Bioreactor > Anaerobic > Digestate | place: USA...
GGATATTTTGCATATAAACTGTACCGGTGCAATTAGCAACTGTGACAAAACCGACGTCATTTAAACACTTAGTATCAGCGGTACCAAGAGTGGTAGTGGCACTAGGTGTTGGTGGATACATTTCATTATTTTTATCCTGATACATTTCTAGGGCAGTTCTAATTTGCTTGATATCTGAGGCACGACGAGCATCACGAGATTTAGCACGAGCATTACTTAAAGCAACTACTGACAATGTTGATAACATGGCGATAATAGCAATAACCACCAAAAGTTCAATGAGAGTAAAACCTTTCTTCATAAAATAATATTTTTTAATTACCTTTAAATTATACAACAAAAAAAATCTATTGAATAGACCCCGGTGTTGCCGTAGCCATTCCTGGACCAATTTCATTAATCTGTCCTTCCAGCCAATAATTGACATTATAGCTTATTCCATCACTGGAGTAAACATAATGATTACTACTAGGCAAAGGATCACTAGGTATTTTTTTCATAAAAATCAAGCCAGCACAGCTACTGGCAAAATCACTATCCGAACTCAAACACAAATTATCTATATTAGTAGCGGTGTTGACGATTGGATACTTACCATCAGATTTATTGCTAGCATACATTTCTAAAGCTGTCTGCACTTGCCTAATATCAGCTAATCGCCTAGTATCGCGAGATTTTCTTCGAGCACTATTTAAAGATACAACTGACAAAGTTGACAGCATCGCAATAATGGCAATGACCACTAGAAGTTCAATCAACGTGAAACCGGCTTTACGCATAGATTTATTAGAAATTACCAACCATACTATACATTGGCATAATAACTGCCGCCACCATTACACCAACACCAACACCAATTAAAACCATAACCAAAGGCTCAAGTAGACTCATCATGTTGGCGAGCATATTATCAACTTCCCGACTATAAAATTCAGCAACTTTACTAAAAACTAAATCCAGCTTACCAGTTTCTTCACCGACTTGCATCATATAGGAAACCATTTTTGGCACTAATGAACTCTCTAGGAAAACCATTGAAATTGAATTACCATCTTCAACTGCCCTAATTGTCTTTTCAACTAAGTTTTGATAAGTCATATTGCTAACAACATCGCCAGCAATCGACAAACTATTTTCAATACTGACGCCACCAATTAACAAAGTATTCATCGAACGACAAAAGCGAACCAATAATATTTTTTGAAACAATTTACCAAAAACTGGCACTCGCAAAATCAAGCCGTCAAAAACAATCCGACCAGGTTTTGATTTTAAAACCATTCTTAAGGCAACTATCGCTGCTACCAAAAAAGCAATCACTATCCACCAGTAACCGGTTAAAAAATTAGAAATACCAATTAAGATTCTTGTAGCCAAAGGCAAGGCTGTACCAGTTTCCGTTAAAACGTCCATTAATTTTGGTAAAACAAAAATCATCATCACCAAACCGATAGCAAACATGGCACAAATAACCACCACTGGATAAATCATCGCCCCTCTAATTTTAGAAGTCATGTCATAATCCTTGCCAATTTCATCAGCCAAATAACTCAAAACATCATCTAGCTTACCGGATCGTTCACCGGACTTAATAACACTGACAAAAAATTGAGAAAAAACCTTTGGCCTTTTAGCTAAACAATCAGATAAGGGTGAGCCGCCATCAACTTCATCGGCAATTTCAGCAATAACTTTTTTCAAATTAGGGTTTTCAGTCTGATTAACCAAAATCCTTAAAGCCTGTACCATGGCAACGCCAGCACCAATCATGATAGAAAATTGTCGAGCAAAAACAACTAAATCTTTTAAAGAAATCCGATTTAAGAAAGGTATATTAAAACCCTTCTTAACACTTGTAACTTCCAAATTTAAAAGAATCAGACCATTATCCTTTAATAAAACAGCCGCTTCTTGACTATTAGCCGCCTCGACTAAACCGATTTTTTTTGTTCCCTGATTATCAGTTGCTTCGTAACGAAAAAACATAAAAACTATTCTGATTGAATAACTCGCATAACCTCTTCAATTGTCGTTAAGCCCTGCAAAGCTTTGATAAAACCATCTTGCTCCATATTAATAAAAGGCTGAGTTGCTTTAATTGATTCTTCATCAAAATCATTACGCTGCATAATCATATCACGGACCTTATCATTAACTTCAATAATTTCCGCAATAACCGAACGGGAGCGATAGCCAGTCTGACCGCAATAAGGACAGCCGACACCCCGGCTAAACTTCAGTTGTTCCGGATTATAATTAGGTAATCTTGCTTGTAAAATCTCAGTCGGAACCTTAGCTAAAAGCTCTCTAATATGACTTAAAACATCATCGCTGACCTTTTCTTCTTCTAAACAATGATCACAATTTAATCTGACCAAGCGTTGAGCAACTACTAAAACCAAACTAGAATTAAGTAAAAATGGTTCAATCTTCATATCAACTAAGCGCGGAATGGCCCCAATGGCATCGTTGGTATGCAGAGTCGACAGCACTAAGTGACCAGTAAGCGAAGCATGCACCGCTAATTCAGCTGTTTCATTATCGCGGATTTCACCAACCATCATGATGTCCGGATCTTGACGCAGTAATGAACGCAAACCAGTTGAAAAAGTAAAATTAACCTCTGGTCGCACCTGAGATTGATTAATACCTTTTAAGAAATATTCGACTGGATCTTCTAGGGTCGAAATATTTACATCCTCCTTATTAAGAATATTTAATAAAGAATACAAAGTTGTAGTTTTACCAGAACCAGTTGGACCGGTAATCAGGATTAACCCACTAGTCCGATCAATACTTTTCTTTAGCGATTCGTAATGATTGGGGGCAAAACCAAGCGCCTCGATAGTTGGCGCCCCGCGGCTAACATCGAGAATTCTCATAACCGCCTTCTCTTGGCCCATTAACGGTAAAATAGACACACGAAAATCAATATCACGATTATCAATATTTAAACTAATACGACCATCTTGCGGCACTCTGGTTTCGTCCAGCTTTAGCTTGGACATAACCTTGACTCTTGAAATCAAGGAATCATGAATATTGCGTGGTAAAACCAAAGATGTTTTTAAAATACCATCAACACGATATCTGATTCGGCTTTCTTTTGGTAAAGGCTCAATATGAATATCACTGGCTCCCAACTCAACTCCATGACGAATAATAGCCGAAATAATTTTAGAAATTGGCGCGCTTTTAGTAATTTCCTCAAACCGCAAATCATCTTCTTCAACATTTTTCTTCACTTCTTCTTCATCTTCTTTCGCCTTTAATTCCAAAGCACTTGTAATTTCCTTGTTAACAGTTTGATATTTTTTAAAAGCAATTTCGAAACTAAGCTTGGAAATTAAAAAATATTTAACTCTTAGGCCATTTTTCTTTGCCAAAAAACCAATCGCCTCAATAGCTTTAATATTATCAGCATCCAAAAGACCAACCTGAACTTCATCAACTTCCCTGTGAAAACAGACCGCTCGATAATTATTGGCCACCTCAGCTGGTAAAATATTTAAAGTTTCATCATCAATTTCCACTCCTGAAAGATCAATATATGACAAACCCGATAAACTAGCTTTAATTTCAGTTAATTTTTCTGGATCTAAAATTTCTAATTCTATCAAAACCTCATCAAGACCCTTCTCTCCATTAGCTAAAGCTTGATTAACTAAATTTAGTTGATCATTACTAATCAGTGAAGCTGAAATTAAAAAGTCTAATAATTTATTGCTTGTTTGCTTGCTCATAAAATTAATACAGGAATGGCCGAGAGTTGCCAATTTTTAAACCATCCAGGTCTTCAAAACCCTCGGTAGTTGTTGAAGCTGCTGGAGCTTTATAATTACTTTTCAAATTTTTAAATTTATCATCGCTCAAAACACCCAAGGTTAAAAATTCTTCAACACTCTGCCGTGATAAGCCGCTTTTCAAGGCCTGTCTTTCAGCTCGAGTTAGATTTTCATTACCGGATATCTGATTAACAAAAACCTTAAAAGCCGCCTCATCAACTTCCGTTAATGGTCTCTGATTTTGGGAAAATTGATCATACCAACGAATAACAAAAAATAAACCAACCAAATTAACCACGATACCGAAAATCAACCAAACCATTTTAGAACTGGATCTTTTTTGTTGAGCATTTTTTGACCTAATTACTTCAACCATAAAATATGCTTAATCTCCCAGATAATATATTTGAATACTTAAGACAACTTGATTTTTAGCTGGAAAATATTCAACATTCTTAATATTCATTAAATGTAAATTATTTTCAATTGTCCGCAATAAACCTTTAAAACTATCGTATTCTTTACCTTGTAACTCCAGTTTAATCATTGCTGAATTAACTTTATTTTCTTGTTTAGCCTTTGGTTTAGCTTCGTTAGTTTCACCTTCTTTTTTAGCTTCATCTTTAATTTCAACTGACTCATCATTAACCGCCTTAACATCAGAAGACTTAATCATTAAGCTATTAGCCAAACAAATTGCTTCAATTTCAGCTAAAATATTTTCTTTATTTAGCTCGACTGGCAGCATATCGAAAACTTTATCACGAGTTGCTTTGTCAATGCTACGATAAAATTCGTTTAGCTTTATCAAGTTACTCTGATATTTTTGCTTATTATCCAGTTCAATTTTAGCTTGCTGATAATTATCACTAACTTCCAATAAGGTGTTTTGATATTCTGGCCAAAAGTAACCTAAGAAACTAACAATCACTGCCACCAAACAAATCAATCCGATAAAAATTGAATAATTATTGTTTAAAAACTCTAGCAATTCATTTTTATCACCACCATTTTGACCGTTCGATAGCAAAGCATTCTTAACATTCTTACGTGTTAAGCTCGATAATTTAGGTAAACTAATTTTTTTGTTTAAAAAACCGCTCATAGTCTATCGTAGAAAAACTTCAGGTTTAATTTTTATCTTAATGGAAAAAGTTAACTGATTGGTCAATTTAGTTTTGGTGTCTTTTTTGTTTCCGTCTTCATCATTAACTATTAACTGATCATCAGTTTTAATACCATCTTCTGCTTTAGATTTTTCTTCAACTTTAATCATCTCGCCTCCCTCACTACTAACCTCAATAACCTCTGGAGCTCGACGAAAAACCTTTAATTGTTTAGCCATACTATCGAAACTATCGGTTCTGGCTTTTAACAAATATTCCCCGGAAGTATCGCCACTGAAATCTTGATAAAAAACATTGGGTAATGTATTTTTTTCTAAAAAACTAAAGAAATCACTCCAATAAATATGATTTTTTAGTAAATCATTAACTACGATTAAGCGACCACGAAAATCAAGAACATCACCAACTTCATTTTCAGTTAAACTAATCAGCTGATCAATTCGACCAAATCTTTGTGAAACTTCCAGTGATTGCCGTCGCTGTTTCTGTTGCCACAAATAAAGCATTGAACCAGAAATAGCAATAAAAAACAAAGTCACCACTAACCACTGAATTAAAGCTAGCCAGAATTTAGACCAATTAAAATAAAGAGTTGTTCGACCGCTAGCTAAATTGGTTTCGGTTAAGCTTGGCTTATTCCAAGACTTCTGTTCAAAATTTTTGCGCAGATCAGTAAAAACCCTTTGCTTGCTGGGCTTTTCTATTTTATCTACCTCTATTTTTTTCTCAACAATCTTTTCAATTTTTTGATTATCATTTTTTTTAACCACAGCTGGCTTTAGATTAAAAGACGCTACTTGATTCATCTTTCGCGCTGCAGCCTTGAGTCGTAAATCCTCTTTGGCTAAATATTCATCCTGACTAATCGATTCTTCAACAGATTTTAAACTATCGGCAAAACGTTTTATTTTTTTACGATCTATTTTATTGAGCTGTTTTATTTTTTTAGCGGCAAAATAATTTTTCCAACGATCCAAAAGACTTGGTTTTTTATCTTTAGTTAACTCTTTATTTTTTTGTTGATGATGGCTTTCCTTAGCTTTAAAGATATCACTCTTTCTATCTTCCTCTTGCTCACGACTTTCTTGACCAGCTTCTTTTATTTGCTGATTTCTTTCCTTGTTTGTTTTTAAAACTTGCAACTTAGCTTTTTTAGCAGCCTCTTCTGCTTTAGCTTTAGCAATAGCTTCGGCTTCGGCTTCGGCCTTGGCTTTGGCTTCGGCTTCGGCCTTAATCTTCAGTTGTCGCTTTTTTTCTTGCTCAGCTCTTTCTTTAGCAGTCTTTTCTTGCAAAACTTTTTCCTTGGCAATTTTTTCTTTCTCAAGCCTTTCTTTTTCAGCCATCTCTCGAGCAAGTCTTTCTTTCTCAAGTTGCTCTTGTTTAATTTTTTCTTGCTGCTTTTTCTCTTGCTCAGCTTTTTCTTGAGCTATCTTTTCTTGTCTGACTTTCTCCTGTCGAATTTGCTCTTGCTTATTTTTTTCTAACTGAATTTTATTTTGCTCAGGCTTGCTGCTCTTAAATAATGTTTTTAAAAACAAGCCTAAATCAAATTTAGGTTTTTCTACTTTTTTAATCTTCTTTACTTCTTTTATCTCTTTTACTTTTTCAACTTTTTTAACTTCTTCAGTCTTTTTAGCTTTTTCATCCTTGCTATTACCCCAAACCGAAGGCCAGCGCAAGCGATTGTTAACTTGACGAACAGCATCATAGCCCTCAGTTGAAGACCAATTAATCACCTCCTGGCCATCGAAATTATCGTGGCTAGTTGATTTTCTTTCCTTTTTACTTGAACCAAAAATCATAATTAATTAATACCGCGCATAGCTAAGCCAACCGAAACGGACAACCTTGGCCCAATTTCATCAAGTAATGGCTTAATATTTAAAGGATACGATATCAGTGACCACGGACTGCCGATAATTGTATTGATATCTAATTCTTTTGACAGATGGTCAACAAAACCATAAAGCAAAGATGATCCGCCAGTCATGATAATTTTTTCAATATTCTTACCGTTATTATTTTGGAACAAATTAAGTGAATACTTGATTTCGCTTGTTACCGAATTAACCAAGTTTTTCATTGCCTCCGGCACTTCACCAGCCCTCATTCCAGCAACACCTAAATCATATTTGAACTGCTCAGCTTGCTGCAGATCAATATTTAAGCTCTTGCTAATTGCCTCGGTAACCGTCTGGCCACCCAAATCTAAGCTGCGATTAAATACTGGAACTCCTTGGTCAATAATCACTAAATCGCTAGTCGAAGCCCCAACCTCAGCCAACATGATTGTTCCCTTATCATTACCAATTAATGAACGGATCAAGGCAATGGTTTCGCCCTCTAGAAAAACTAGGTTGAGTTCTGCTTTTTTAAATATCTCAACATACTTATTAACCAAGGCCTTGGGCGCTCCTGTTAATAGTATTTTGGTAATAACTTTAGCACCACTATGAATATCAGCTGCGCCACCTTCAACTTCGGATTTTAAACCAACTGGCACAGCAATTTTTTTCCAATCCAAAACCATTTCTTCTAAAGGTAATGGCATAACTTTTCTTGCTTCAGCATCAACAGCTGCCGATAATCCAGCTTCAGAAACATTAACTAAAGTAATAATTGAAGAAAATACTGAAAAATTTGGCAAACCGGCCACCACGCGGCGGCTAGTCATACCAGCTTCTTGATGTATTTTAACTATCGTTCTGGCGATTTCATCAGTTGAAGCATTGAGAGGATTAACGCCACCCAAAATTTCACTAAAACCATAAGTTGATAAAACAACCCTTTTATTATCGCGCTTTAATTCAACAATTTTAATACCTGAACTACCGATATCAACACCTAGACAGCCGCTATTTACATCAGAACCTAATAAACCCATATTTAGACTGAAGTTTAATAAATAAAACTTTGACGGTAATAAGCCAATCTTCTATAATAAGATTATTATAGCATATTGAGCCATTTAGCTACAATAGCTCATATTGATAAATAAAAGACACTTATGAACTTTTTTTCTCGCCACAAAAGAGCCCTCCTAATCCTACTTTTTATTACTGCCGTGATTGGTATTGGCTATCTTTTATTTATTGTTTTCTTTAGCGATTTTACTCCAGCTCCGGGATCAAAAACACCCACTAGCAGTATTGAAGATAATAATAAATTACCGCAAGCCGGCATTGGTTCTAATATTAATCCAGCTAATCCCGGAGGAACCCTGCCTCAAACCGGTGATAATACCACCACCCCAACCTCCACAACGCCATCGTTAATTGAAAATTTCAATCCTTACGTCAGTAACGTGGCAAAGGGCGGCTTAACTAACACTGAAAAATTAGTTAGTTCACCAACCAGCGGTCAAACCTTTAATTCCCAAAACGGTAACGTTCAGTATTATAACCGCAATGACGGTAAGTTTTATAGCGTCAATAAAGATGGTCAGATAACTGCTCTTAGTAATAAAGTTTTTCATAATGTCAAAGATGTTACCTGGTCCAATAGTGGCGGCAAAGCTGTTTTAGAATACCCTGATGGCAGTAAAATTGTTTATGATTTTGATAATAAAAAACAGGTTACCCTTCCTTCTCATTGGGAAGATTTTAACTTTTCAGCTAATGGAGACAAACTCACCCTCAAAAGCTTAGGTTTGGACAAAGATAGTCGCTATCTAGCAATCGCTAACAGCGACGGCAGTGGCGGTAAAATTATTGAATACATCGGTGAAAATGAAAAAAGTGTTTATCCTAGCTGGTCCCCCAATAATCAAATAGTTGGTATGTATACCGAAGCCCTGGATTATGATCGTCAAACGGTTTATTTCCTTGGTACTGATAACCAAAATTTCAAATCAATGACCATCCAAGGACGAGGTTTTCAACATCAGTGGTCACCCAAGGGTAACCAGATGTTGTATAGTGTTTATTCCTCAGATAATGAAATGAAACCTGGACTCTGGATAGTTAATGCTGAAGGTAGTCAAATTGGTGAAAATCGCAAACGCTTAAATATTAATACCTGGGCTGAAAAATGCACCTTTTCTAGCAATGAAGAGATCTATTGTGCCGTACCAACTTCACTTGAATATGGGGCTGGCTTTTTGCCTTCACTCAGCAATCAAATTCCTGATCAAATTTACAAAATCAACACTAAAACTGGCAGTCAGCAATTAATTGCCATTCCGGAAGCGGATACAACTATTAGCAATTTATTTGTCAGCCCTGACGGTTCAACTCTTTATTTCACCAACAAGAATGATAGCTCAATTAATAAGATTAATTTACGTTAAATCTAAAAGAAGTATAACCATATGACAGCAAAAAAAATCAATCCAAACAAACTTGAACAAATAACTAATAATCCTCTATTAATCAGTCTAATCTTGGTCTGTTTAGCTTTATTAGTCATTTTTCTAATTAATCTCTCCGCTAGCTGGCCCGGTTTAATTTCGGCCGAACCAACCAAACAGGTTGCTCAATATTTTCTCCAAGAAAATTATTTAGAAAATACCGACAATGACGGCAATTTAACCACCAAAACAGCTGCCAGCCCTGCTAATTTACGCGGACCAATAATTTCCAATAACGATCCGGCTAAGGGCGCTGCTAACGCGTCGATTGTTATCGTTTATTATGCTGATTTTACTTGCTCTTTTTGTAAAAAACAGGAAGCAATTTTTAATCAAGCCCTGGAACAATACCCGGACCTAGTCAAGGTAATCCGTAAAGACTTACCTGACACCAATAAAAATAGCCTTTCCTATCTATCAGCCAAAGCTGGCCGTTGCGCTTTTGAACAGAGTCTGTTCTGGCAATTTAACGACTTAATCCTTAACGAAACAATTTCAAGCTCAGCTGATTTAGAAAAAATAGCTCTGCGCGCCGGTCTAGATCTGCCCCGATTTAAAACTTGCTATAATTCCTCAACTGCTTCAGCTATTGAAAAAAACTGGCAAGAAGCTGACGCTCTAGGTATTAGTGGCACCCCATATATCTATGTTAATCAGCGTGATTTTTTGGGTGAATTAAGCTGGAACGATTTAGAAATGATCATCCAGACTGAAGGAAAATAATAATTTTCTCCCCACCAATAAAATTATGATTAAAACAATTTTTTCTTGCAGCAAATGCGGTGCCCAATTTCCTAAATGGGCTGGTCGCTGCAGTGAGTGCGGAGCCTGGGGAACTCTAGCCGAAGAAGCTGCGCCGACAGCCGACAGTCGCGTTACACAAAAAACAGAGCTGATTGCCAAAGCCAAACCAGCTCAATTAATTTCTTGGCAAGATTTAGAAACTGGACCAGTTAAACGCTATTCTACTAAACTATCTGAAATTGACCGCGTTCTTGGTGGCGGTATTGTACCTGGCTCCTTAGTTCTATTAAGTGGCGAGCCTGGTTGTGGTAAATCAACCATTGTCGCTCAAATCGCTAAAGCTCTAGAGATTGAATTAGCTATTCTTTATATCAGTGGCGAAGAATCAGGCCAACAAGTTAAGCTGCGACTAGACAGGCTCGACTACCAACCGCAAAAAATGAGCTTTGCCAGTGAAACTAATGCTGACTCAATAATTGCTACAGCCATCAAAAACAAGCCGCAATTATTAATTATTGATTCGATTCAAACTATTTATTCTGATCAAATTCCTTCCGAACCAGGCAGTATCAACCAAATCAAAGCTTGCACTATCAAGCTTTTAGAAATGGCTAAAGAGCACGAGATAAGCGTTATCATTATTGGCCATTTGACTAAAGATGGTAATGTTGCCGGACCAAAAACACTAGAACATTTAGTGGATACTGTTTTGTATTTAGAGCAAGAAACACGCCACAACTACACTATTCTTCGCTCTAGTAAAAATCGCTTTGGTTCAACCAATGAAGTTGGCTTGCTGGAAATGACTAGTACTGGTTTTAGACAAATTGAAAAAACTGCTAGCCTGTTTATCCAACCAGCGGAAAAAGTTAACGGCTCAGCTTTAAGTTGTCTAATGGAAGGCACACGGCCTTTTCTACTAGAAGTCCAGGCCCTAGTTAGCAAGACTCTCTTTGGTTATCCGCAACGCAAAGCCATTGGCTTTGACAATAACCGCCTACAAATGCTAACTACCGTTATCACTAAACACAGTAAAATTAATCTAGCTAATCAAGATGTAATTATCAGTGTTGCCGGCGGCTTAAAAATAAATGAAACTGCCCTAGACTTAGCTATCTGTGCTGCTATCGCCTCCAGCTATAAGGATCAACCGCTACCAGCGAAAAGTTTATTCCTCGGTGAAATTGGTTTATCTGGTGAAATTAGACCGGTCAGTAAATTAGAAAATCGCATCAAAGAAGCAGCTAAATTGGGTCTAAAAAACATCTTTTTACCAACTCAAGCCAAGATAACAAGTTCTAAAATAGCTATAAAACAATCTGACAATTTGAACACTTTTTTTGCTCAACTCTGGTAAATACTCAATAAAAATGGACTAAAAGCTACTGCGGTAATAGTCCATTACTGACTTCTTGCCAAATTTGGCTAGCAAAAACTTCTGTTTGCCATTTATCTTTATTCATTATCTCCTCAGCAACCTCTTTAGCTAAAATAATCAACTCTTGATCAAAGATTGTGGCTAATTTAAGTTCACCAAAACCAGATTGTTCATAACCAGCCAGTTCCCCTGGACCACGCCAAGCCAAATCAAGCTGCGCTAATTCTTGGCCGCTATAAGTTTTAACCATTGCTGTTAAACGACGATTATCAGATGGATTATCCTGGCTACTCAATAGGAAACAGTAGGCCTGCTGCCCTCTGCGGCCAACTCGGCCACGATACTGATGAAGTTGAGCTAAACCAAATCGTTCAGCACTTTCAATAATCATAATACTGGCCCCCGGTATATCTACCCCCAATTCAATTACAGCAGTTGCTACTAAAACATCCAGTTTTCCTTGAGAAAATTGGTCCATTATCTTTTGCTTATCCGCTCCTGACATTTTACCATGTAACAACCCTACTCGATATCCAGATAATTCTTGATCGATAATTCTTTCATATTCTTTTTTAGCTGATTTAGCCACCAATTTCTCTGACTCCTCCACCAAAGGGCAAACAATAAAAACCTGCTCACCTTGCTTGATTTTTTGTCGAGCAAATTCATACATTGCCGGACGTTGCTCATCAGCCACCACTTTAGTAATAACCGGCAAACGACCCTCAGGCATCTCCTTGATCAATGATAGATTAAGCTCGCCATACAAAGTTAAAGCTAAGCTTCGTGGAATTGGTGTTGCTGTCATTGATAAAAAATGCGGTACTAATCGCTGGCTAGTCGATAGCTCTTTTTTATCCAATAATAGCTGCCGCTGCTCTACACCAAAACGATGCTGCTCATCAACAATAACCAAACCAAGCTTATTAAAACTTATCGAATCTTGCAGTAGAGCTTGAGTCCCGATAACAACTTGGCACTCACCGCTATTTATTTTAGCGATTAATTTTGCTTTACTGATTTTTGTAATTTCACCAGACTTTTCGCTGTAATATTGCTGGGTTCTAGTCAATAACCCAATTGTGCAATACTTACCAACTGCTTTAAAAAAACTATTAAAGTGCTGGCTAGCCAGCACTTCACTGGGCGCTAGCATCGCTGTTTGAGATCCTGCAGCTGCAACATTAATGGCTGCGATAAAAGCCACCGCTGTCTTGCCACTGCCAACATCACCTTGCAATAGTCGCAACATCGGATAATCTTTCTGCATATCTTGCAAAACTTGCCAAGCTGCTCGTTTTTGGTCATTAGTTAACTTAAACGGTAGCTCGGCTAAAATTTGCTTAGTTAAATCTTCTTTAAAATCAATTTTAACTGCTTTTTCTTTAGCCCAAGCTTGACGAGTCAATTTCCCGCGTAATTGCAACAACAATAATTCATCAAAAGCTAAGCGCTGACGAGCTCTGCTAACATCAGTTAAGCTTTCTGGTCGATGGATAGTCTTAATTGCCAAAGACAATGGCCACAATTTTTTGGCTTCAATAATCTCAGAGGGAAGCCAATCTTTAATAACACTACTTTTTAAAGACTGATCAATAATTGCTCGCAATTGTTTAATGGTAATTCCGCTAGTTGTCCGGTAAATCGGTACTAACCCGCTCGTATGTTGAGTTTTAGCGCTATCAGAATAAATCTTTTCATATTGCGGCGAGGTTATTACTAACCCCAAAGCGTCTTGACTCACCCTTCCAGCCACCGACAATTGATCACCAGCCCTAATTGTTTTAGCTAAAAATGGCTGATTAAACCAAACTAGTCGCAATTGACCAGTACCGTCATTAATAATTGCTTCAGTCAAATACATTCGCTTCCGCGGACTGCGCTTGGTATCAATAATATCAACAACACCAGTAAAATTAACCACATCCCCCAACTTCAGTTGCTCAATTTTAGCTTGCTGGCTAAAATCATCATAACGGAAAGGATAATAATTAATTGCCTGATTAATTTTAATAATACCCAATTTAGCCAATTTATTAGCCAAAGTCGGACCCACTCCTGGCAAGGCACTAATTTTCATTTCTCCAGATAACATGATTACATTTTAACACAGTCTATCAATCAAACAAAAAAACAGACGACAAAGCGCCTGTTTTAAGCTGTACTCTCGGTAGGAATCGAACCTACATTGCAAGATCCGCAATCTTGCGTCCTATCCATTGAACGACGAGAGCCGAATAAATTAAAGCTTTAACAGCCGACCCAAGGTTTCTGAAAAAGGTTCGTCGGTTCGAGTTAAATCTTCTTTGAGGTATTTTAGCAGGTTTTCACGAATTGGCAAGGGATTGTGATCCAAAAGAGGAATTATCAGATCACGCTGCCAAAAATTTTGGTAATCAAAATACAGGGCTTTTAAATCTTCATTAGGCTTATAGAGGACAGAAAAACTTTTAAAATCATCATAATCATAAAACTTTTCACCCAACAGAATCCCCTCAGTACCAATCATAAATCTAATTTTTTCCGGTTCATCACCTTCATTAAAAACAATAATAAAAGCAGCAATCAGAATAATCAGTGCAAACAAAAAATTGTTAGTTAAAACAGCCACCGCCACCAAAGCTAAGCCAACCAAAGAAGCACCAATCTTCCAACGAAAACTGTGTTCATAATGCTCTCTTTCAGGTATCTTCCAAGAATGCAGTTCCTGGCCGATTAATGATTTATTGTCCATATTTATAAGCTAAATTGCGGTTGACAAGGCGATAGTTATCGTCTATCATAAACCTAGGCAATAATGTTATTATAACATTAACGGCCCACTACAACAAGTTGGAGAGATGCCTGAGTGGCTGAAAGGGGCACCCTGCTAAGGTGTTAGTCGTGAAAGCGGCTCGAGGGTTCGAATCCCTCTCTCTCCGCAACATCGTGCTAGCACGAGGTACTTGAAAATAGAGCTGATGCTCTATTTTTGTTTTTTAGCGAAAAATGATATAATTTAATTAGATAAAATATTTAATTTTGCTTATATTAAATAAATTTTAAACTATGAAAAATATTTTTGAAAGGTTAGCCGATTTATTAAAGGAAGATGAAAGACTTGTTTCTAGTGATAACGAGTTGTTGAAAAATAAATCTCAGGAATTGGCTAATAAAAATGATGCTA
>Ga0116182_1003502_pt1 | contig 14507 bp, 16 predicted proteins | sample AD_UKC077_MetaG_FD_89805 | JGI IMG/M metagenome (GOLD analysis project Ga0116182, IMG submission 89805) | Active sludge microbial communities of municipal wastewater-treating anaerobic digesters from USA - AD_UKC077_MetaG | ecosystem: Engineered > Bioreactor > Anaerobic > Digestate | place: USA...
CAGCACCGATGCGATCGGCCGTTCTTCGGCATCCTTCAACAGCCTGGTCGATACGCTTTCCTCATCCCTTCAATTGGAGATGCAGATTCGCTCCTACACCCGGATGCTCACGACCCACCTGGAGGTGGAAGCGCTCTGCCAGAACGCCCTTTCAAGTCTGCTTGAGCTCTTCGGCGTCGACGGCGGCGCCGTGCTGGTCGAAGTCAAAGGGAGCTTGAAACTCCTCGGTTCCAGCGGTCTGGCCAACGGCGAGGAGCTTGGCAAGAACGCCCAGGTTCTCGAGACGCTGAGCCAATTGGCGCGAAAGCGGATCGATATTCCCGTTGAGGCCCAGATCGACGGGGTCGTCGCGATGTTCCGTCCTCAGACGGTCCTGCTGTTTCCCATCATCTACAAGGGCCTCGGGATGGGAGTCGTCATCCTCGTTTCCAAACATTCGATTTCCCGCGATGTGGAACAGAACCTCGACCTCTTCATCTCGAGCCTCGCTCTCGCTCTGCACAACGCGGTGACGCACGATCAGATTCAACGGCTCGCCGCCGTGGATCCCCTGACCGGGGTATACAACCGCCGCTTCGGACTCACCCGCCTCCGCGAGGAGTTCATCCGATCGGTGAAGCAGAACACCGCGCTCGGAGTGTTGGTGCTCGATGTGGACCACTTCAAGGGCGTCAATGATACCTACGGCCATACGGTAGGAGACCGGGTCCTGCAGGGGATCGCATCCTGCGCCCGTTCCCAGCTTCGTGAAGGCGACCTGCTGATCCGGCTCGGCGGAGACGAATTCATGGTCGTCCTCCTCGGCGCCAGCGGAAACGATGTCCTGGAGGTCGGAGAGGCGATTCGACGAACGGTCAGCGAGCGGACCACCAACTGGGGGGAGCAGCAGATCAAGGTAACCGTCTCGATCGGAGGCGCTTCGCTGGCTGCCGTGGATGCGAAGGATGAGCAGGATTTGATCGAAGCCGCCGACAAGGCGCTCTACCAGGTGAAAGAAAGCGGAAGAAACAGGGTAGGAGTCTGAAGTGAAGAAGCCCATCTCCCTGCTCGCTCTTGATTACGGCGGAGTCGTCGTCGGCTTCATTCAGGATGAAGACCTGGAGGCGATGAGCAGGCTCGCCGGGCTGGATTATCCGACCTTCACCGAGCGCTACTGGAAGCATCGCTCCGACTTCGATCGCGATCGCTACACCCTCGATGAATATTGGCAGCTGGTGACCGGGGAGGAGAATCCGCCGGTCGATGCCCTCGCTTCATTGGATCTGGCCGGATGGAGCAGGGTCGATCGAAAGATCATCCGGTGGGCTGAAGGCCTCAAAGAGCGCGGCTTGAAGCTGGCCCTTCTTTCAAACATGGCCACTCCGACCTATGAAGCGCTGCAGAAGGATGAGCATTGGCCGACCTTCTTCGACTATTACATCATCTCCGGTGTTCTCAAGGTCAACAAACCGGACGGGGCGATCTACGAACACCTCATTGCCGTCAGTGACACAAAGCCTTCCGAGATTCTGTTCATCGATGACCTCATGCGCAACGTCCAGGCCGCCCAAGCGGCTGGAATGCATGCGATCCGCTATCGGGGCATGGATGCCCTGAAATGCATCCTGAAAGACGAATATCCCTCTTTGGTGTGAGATATGGTATCAACGATCGTTACGAAGCAGGAAGAAGGGGAGATTCAGCGTTTTCAGAAGGTTGAAGGCTTCATGTGGGAAAAACTGCGGCCTCAAGCACCCCCGTTTGACAAGCGGGTCATCGGGGAGATTGCTCGCCTCTACCAGGTCACCATCATTCCAAAGAACCCTGCTAAGTTCGGCTGGTTCGTCTTTTTCCGCTTGGATGAAGCTCTTCCGTTCTCTCTTCCCATGACTCAAGGCGCGATCACCTTTCTGGATCGCAACCTGGCGTTCGCCTCATATGTGAACGGGTTGGTTTCCGAAGGAGAGATCGCCGCCGGCGATCGGCTGGTGGTCAATGACCCCGTTTTGAGGGAATACCTCGATCGCCTGGCCGCCAAAGGCCTTCTTTCAATCGCAAAAGGAACGGCCGATTCCCTGCGCTTCATGCCGATCTCCGACGAGCTGGGGTTCCCTTCGTCGGTTGAAGGGGACCTGGTGGTGAACTCCCACTTCTTTTTGATGGACCCTTCCGACCTTGATACTCCGTTCTGCAGCCTCGGCTCTCCCTACAGCCTCTCGGTCCATCGAGGGGTGGTGGAGCTTCCGCCGCTGAATGAGCGACCGGCGTTGTTCGTGGACAAGGCCGGTGATGCGAGGATCGAATTTCCTCATCTTTCCGATTTGAAGATCGAGGTCGACGGAATTCCTCTTGAAGGAGAGATTCATACCCGGCGTGGAGGTCGATCGACACCGCCCTCCGACAACCACGAAATCGTCATCGTCGGCAGACGGGTGGTCGCCCTTTCAAAAGGAGGCGGAACTCCCGTTCCCATGGCCGGGTTCGTGGTCGGCATGAAAGAAGCGATTGCTATACGTGAAGGGAATGTCGCCTATAAAGGATATGAAGAGATTGTCTTCGCGATCCAAGTGGGGCCTTCGATGATGAACGAAGGCGCGATCGTCGATTCCTTCGATTGTGATTTCCATGATCCCGAGCGTCATGATGCAGCCTTTCCTCCAACCGTCTATCCCCTGGATTTCAACACCGGCAGAGCGGCCCGGATCGCCCTTGGAACGAACAACAAAGGAAAACCGATTCTGCTTTGGGCGGAAGGGGCGAGCAAGGTCAGATATGTGCCGGGTGTGGGCAGCAGGGGCGCTTCCCTGCTTGAACTTGCCCGCTTCTGTGAAGAGGAAGGGTATGTCGACATCGTCAACCTGGACGGAGGAGGCTCCGCTCAGATTCTGATCGACGGAAAACGGCATCTTCAGATCTCCGACCGGTATCCGTCGGATGAGGAAGCGGAGCGCCCGATTCCCCGGGTGCTGGTCATCGATCGCTCCTAGATTTCTCGGGGATCGATATCCGCTTCGTAATCGATCCCATCGTATCCGAAGCCGTGGATGTTGTCATACTCTCTTTGGACGAGAGTGAGATTCCCGCCTTTCAGGGGTTTTCCCTCTCTTTGGTGCTTCCAGCGCTTCTGCACTTCCTTTTGGATCTCCGGGTCCATCTCCCAGTCATCGAGGCGGATTCGACCTTCCTCGTCGGTCGGAACGGGGATGCCGGCGTAGAGCCGGGTGGTGAAGAGGCGCCAGATCTGCTCGGTGCACTGCTCGTGGACGCCCCGTTCGCTCATCACCTCATAGAGAAGCGCCATGTAGAGCGGAACGACGGGAATCACCGCCGATGCCCGGGTCACCAGGGCTTTGTTCACCGAGACATACGCTTCCAGGGTGCCGGAAAGAACCTTGGCGGTCCTTTCGAGATCTTTTTTCGCTTTTCCGATCGTCCCTTCCCGGTAGACCGGGTAGGTCACCTCCGGTCCGATGTAGGAGAAGGCGACGGTGGCCGCTTCTGCGGAAAGTAATTGTCTTTTGCCAAGGAGATCGATCCACAACCTCCAATCCTCTCCCCCCATCACCTTGATCGTCTCTTCCGTCTGATCCTTCGTGGCGGGCTCGATCGTCTCCTTGGTGACCGTGGGGTCATCCAGGTTCACCGACAGGGCGGTGAACGGCTTTCCGATCGGCTTCAGGACCGATCGGTAGGTCGCCCCGGTTGCAGGATCGGTTCGGACGGGACTTGCCACCGAGTAGACGATGAGGTCGACTTGTCCGAACTGCTCCTCGATGAGGTTCGCCGTCTTTTCTTTCACCTCGCCGCTGAACGCATCGCCGAAGACGCTGAACGCCTTGAGTCCGTTCTTCCGAGCGTGCTCTTCGAACACCTTGGTGTTGTACCACCCCGGGGTGGCGGTCTTCCTTTCACCCGGCTCCCGTTCGAAGGAGACGTTGATCGTATCCGCCCCCCCGCCGAATGCGGCGACGATCCGGGAGGAGAGGCCATAGCCGGTCGACCCGCCGATGACGAGCACCCGGGCGGGCATCTTTGCTGTGATGGGGGAATAGTTCGGTCCTTTGGGGTTCCGGACCCAGGCGATCTGATCTTCGACATGCCGGCGGCACCCGAGCGGGTGAGCCGTCAACGAGACGTTTCTCAGCACTTTCCTGGTGATGACCACTTCAATCTTCTCCTTTGACGAGGATGCACATCCAGGATGCTTCGGCGGCGACTGTTCCGTCGACGGTGATCGTTCCCTTCTGGCGAAGCACCATCTGTGATATCCGGACGTTTTCGATGTTGATGATCGCTTCATCGCCGGGTCTTACCTGCGAGCGGAATTTTGCCTTCTCGATCGTGGCGAGGACGAAGCGGCTTCCCAGCGGAATGATTCCGGCTTGGCCCAGCCCCGCTCCGCCCGCCTGGGCCATCGTTTCGATGAGGATCACCCCGGGGACGACCGGATAGTCGGGAAAATGCCCTTTGAAGAAGAAATGGTCGGGGGTGAAGACCCGTTTCGCTACCGTATGGTGTTCATCCGCTTCGAGGATCTCATCGATGAAGAGAAACGGGTCGCGGTGGGGCAATATCTCTTGAGGACTCAACTTCACTGCATTCACTCCTTGTATGTACTCCGTTGGAGTTGGGCGTATCGTAGCATTCAACCATGATTCGGTACAGAGCCCGAATCCCATGCTCTTGTCCCCGGGCTTCCCCGGGTATATTCTTTTCGCATGGACAGACAGCCGACGGTTGCGATGATGTAAGATTTCGACAAGACCCTGACGACCAGGGCGATGCAGGAATACTCCTTCATCCCCAATCTGGGCATGGAGGCGGCGGCGTTCTGGGGCAAGGCGAACGAACTTGCCCGGAAAGAGGGGATGGACTGACCGATGTTCCGTGCATGAAGCTTGTGAAGGAATCCGGGGGCGTCTCGATTTCTTCGTGGAAGCGGACTACACCCCGGAAGGCGGGCTGTTTGCATTGATGAAGGAGATTCTCGTTTTGATGAAGAAGGAGGCAACATCTCATGGAAACAAAAGCGATCATCATTAGAAAAAACGCCCTCCAGGAGTTCACCGAAGGGTATGTCGAGTGCTTCGGCCATGCTCAGGCGATGATGATCGCCGAGGAGCAGGATCACCACCACTACGCCCTCCCCATCCTCCGCTCCCTTCAAAAAGAGGGGGTGGCGGCCACCGGCCATACATTCAAGCGGGCGACGTTCAACAAGATATTCCCTCTGTTGGATCTTAAACCGGTGGTTCCCGTCTTTTTCGGGGATGATCGCCTGCTCTCGGTGGGGAAGCGGGTCTCATACAAGCTCAATCGCTCCTTCGCCGCGATTCCAACGGTTCTCGAATCGCCGGCGATCACCAGCCCCTGGCGGTTCACATGGCCGGGCATATTCGTCCCCTCGCAGCCTCCGACGCTGCTCCTCGTCGATACCGACCTGATCAAGGAGCCGAAGATTCTACCCCAGGCGGTCAGCGAGGCGTTGTTCCTGCTGACCACCCATGGGGAGGCGGTGCTGTTCGGCGAAGAGAACCTGAGAATCGATCTGCACACCCTCGCATGGAAAAGCGCCGACGAGTTCTTCGAAGCATACCTCGACAACAGCAGGTACAGCCTCGAGCTCTTGGCGAAAGCGCTGGCTCAGGGCGGAGTGGCCGACCAGGAGCTTGAGTATCTTAAAAGGCGGAACCGAAGAGTTCCCGTTTCGCTCTTGGCGTTGGGAATCCTCTTTCTTGGCGAGCAGCTGTTCGCGCTCAGCGAAGATGATACGGTCGGGCATGCGAAAACGGAGCGGGAAGAGTTGGTCCGGCGGCTCTTTCTCCCCGATGATGCAGAGGCGCTGCTTTCGAAGAAGCCCAAGTCCTTCAGGAAGCGGCCTTCCCTGAGTCAGGTGAAACGGACTCTTGAAACGAATCTCCCTTCCTATGAGGAGATCAGGAAGAAGCTGAAGGAGGCCGGCTGCATCACCTCCGTCGAGGAAGCCCGGTGTTCGTTCAGCGAGCTCAAGGATGAGCTCCTTCGGACGATGCTGCGCAGTCCTCATCTGGGACTGCTCGACTACTACGATGAACTGGGTCTTCTTGAGATGGCGCTGACGCTGCTGGAAGGGATGTAGACGCTTGACAGCATCCTGCTTCTCTTTCATCGTTGAGGCATGCATATCACGTTTATCCGGCACGCTTCGTTTCTCGTCGAATGCGAGGAGGTCGTTCTTCTCTTCGACTACGTCGACGGAGAGCTGCCGCTTTCTCCGGACAAGGATCTCATCGTCTTCGCCTCGCATCGGCACGGCGACCATTACGATAGGAGGATTTTCGACCTTCCGGCCAAGGCGTTCGTCCTCAGCGACGATATTCCCGAAGAGGACGCGCCTGCCGGGAAAGATGTGCATCGGATGGGTCCTCATCAGAAGATCGAGGTTGAACACCTCGTCGTATCGACCCTTCGATCCACCGACGAGGGGGTCGCCTTCCTTCTGGAAGTCGAAGGGAAGGTCGTGTACTTCGCCGGGGATCTGAACAACTGGTTCTGGGAGGAGGAAGGGGAGGAATACACCTCATGGATGGAAAGGGAGTACCACAGAGAGCTCGACCGGCTTCCGCCGGCGATCGACGTGGCGTTCGTCCCCGTCGACCCGCGCCTGGGGAAGCGGTACGCCTTGGGCGCCCTCGACCTGCTTGAGCGGGTTTCCGTCTCCTATCTGGTTCCGATGCATATGTGGAATGGGTTTGCGACCGGAACGGCTTTGAAAGAAGCCGCATCGCCATATGATGTCGAAGTATTGGCTGCCCGGGGGAACGGGCATCAGTGGAGAATTGCATGAATTTCAGATTCGCTCACAACAATTTCAATGTGGTCGACCTCGAGAAATCAATCGTGTTCTATCAAGAGGCGCTCGGCTTGAACGAGATCCGGCGCAAAGAAGCGAAGGACGGGTCATTCATCATCGTCTTCATGGGCGACGGGGAATCGAAGCATGTCTTGGAGCTTACGTGGCTTCGGGACTGGCCGAAGGATTCCTACGATCTCGGCGATTGTGAATTCCACCTCGCCTTCACCGTCGATGATTATGAAGGGGCTTATAAGAAACATAAGGGAATGGGCTGCATCGCCTACGAAAACGAGGCGATGGGACTCTATTTCATCACCGATCCCGACGGGTATTGGATCGAGATCATTCCTCCCCGACCTTGAGCAACCGCCCCGCTATCCGATATGCTGATGCTATATGGCCATTGTGGCGGAGGGTGGGGGGATGACAGGAAAGAAACAATGTGCATTCATCAGTGACTTGCGAAAAGAGTTTGCCGGTTACAATGCGGGCAAACTCTCAAAAGATATCGTAGCCGGTCTTACGGTGGCGGCGGTGGCCTTGCCGCTCGCTCTGGCGTTCGCCGTCAGCTGCGGGGCGGATGCCGCGAGCGGAATCATCACGGCGATCTTCGCCGGACTCATCATCGCGGCACTCGGCGGGGCGTCGTTCCAGATCTCCGGACCTACCGGGACGATGGCGGGGGTTCTCCTGGTCGTCGTGGCTCATCATGGACCGGAGGGGGTGCTTTTCGTCACCTTCCTCGCGGGCATCATCCGGATTCTCGCCGGGGTCCTGAAGGTCGGAGCGCTTGTTTCCTATATCCCGATTCCCGTCGTCACCGGCTTCACCGCCGGAGTGGCCGTGATCATCGGCACCGGCCAGATCGACTCCTTCTTTGGAACGGTCAGCGAAGGCGTCTCGATCCTCGAGCGACTCTTCTCCTATTCCTACCTTGGTTTCAGCATCGACTGGTTTGCCGTTCTCTACGGCGGGTTCGTCATCGCCTTGATGCTTCTCTGGCCGAAGAAACTCAATGAACGGCTTCCTTCCACGCTCTTGGCGCTGATTGTCACGATGATCGCCCAGATCATCCTGAATCTTCCCGTTGCGGAAGTCGGGCACATTCCCCGGAGTCTGGTCGGCGAAGTGCGCCTCAACCCTCTTGCCATGCCATGGGGAGACTTCGGGATCTACATCGTACCGTCGATTTCAATCGCCGCGCTCGGAATGGTCGAGAGTCTTCTGTGCGGGACATACGCCGAGAAGATGAAAGGTGAAAAATTCAATGCGACGCGCGAGCTGTATGCCCAGGGAATAGGAAACATCATCATTCCGTTCTTCGGGGGTATTCCCGCGACCGCGGCGATCGCCCGCACATCGGTGGCGATCAGAGCCGGCCAGCAGACCCGTCTTACCAGCATCTTCCACTCGATCGCCCTGATCGGAAGCGTGTTCTTCCTGGCTCCGTTCTTAAGCAGGGTTCCGCTTTCGGCGTTGGCGGGCGTGCTTCTGGTGACCGCGTGGCGGATGAACGACTGGAAATCGATCAGGCAGATCTTCTCCAAGCGGATGAAGACCTCGATCGCCCAGTTTTCCATCACCCTGGTCGCTACGGTCGTCTTCGACCTCACCACCGCGATCCTTCTTGGAATCGGGTTCTCAATCGTGATGTTCGTGATCAAAAGCAATAAGATCTCGATTGAAATCGATCCTGTCACGAGCCGGCTCGGTCCGAAGGCGAAGCTCACCAAGGTGGTGTACGTCGATGGAGCGCTCTTCTTCGGATCGCAAGGAAAGCTTAGCGAAGCGATCGCGCCGCTGGTCGAATCAGGGGTCAAACGGATTCTTCTTTCCCTTCGGGGGGTTCCCAATATCGACCATAGTTCGATCACCGAACTGGCGGAGATCGTCCGCTTCACTCGGAAGAAACAGGTCGAGCTGCTCTTCTGCGGGGTTCAACCACGGGTGGAATCGATGTTGAGGCGTTTGGATTTCTACTCCCTGCTGCCTGAAGAACACTTCTATCCATCGGTGGTCGTCGCCCTCGAGATGATCGGAAAAGAGTCCTGAGCCGTTTGACTGGAAACGCATAGACCTTTACACTGAAGGAGTCGGGGAAGCTTCTTGTCTATTGGGCGAAGTCAACTTCTTCCCCTATTTTTATTACCCGGAGGTCTCTATGGACTTCTTATTAGGCGGTGTCCTGGCCACGACGTGGAAGGAGCTGGTCATGTACGGTGTCGGGATCATTCTCATCTATCTGGCGATCAGGAAAAAACTGGAACCATCGTTGCTCCTGCCGATGGGCTTCGGAGCGATTCTCGTGAACCTCCCCTTCAGCGGGGCGGTGACGCAGTTCGTCGAGGGGATCGGGCCGGTTCAGGGAATCCTCGATTGGCTCTTCTCGGTCGGCATCGAGTCGGCGGAGATGATGCCGCTGCTCCTCTTCGTGGGAATCGGGGCGATGATCGACTTCGGGCCGCTGTTGTCAAACCCCAAGCTGATTCTCTTCGGCGCCGCTGCGCAGTGGGGGATCTTCGCCACGATCAGCGTGGCGACGCTGATGGGCTTCTCATTGGCGGATGCCGCTTCGATCGGAATCATCGGAGCTGCGGACGGACCGACCTCGATTCTCGTGTCGCAGGTGCTCAAGTCAAGCTACGTCGGCCCGATCGCAATCGCGGCGTATTCGTACATGGCGCTGGTTCCGATCATCCAGCCCTTCGCGATCAAGCTCGTCACCACGAAAAAGGAACGGATGATCAGGATGAGCTACAATCCCAAGGCCGTTTCCAAGAAAGCGAAGATCTTCTTCCCGATCATCGTTACGATCGTAGCCGGGTACATAGCTCCCGCCTCCGTCTCCCTGGTCGGACTTTTGATGTTCGGAAACCTGATTCGGGAATCCACCGTACTGGACTCGCTGTCGGAGACCGCCCAGACGGCGCTGGTGAACCTCATCACCCTGCTTTTGGGCATCACGATCGCATCGACGATGAAAGCCCAGCAGTTCGTCCGCCTTGAAACGCTGATGATCATGCTCCTGGGCCTTCTCGCCTTCGTGTTTGATACGATCGGAGGCGTGTTGTTCGCCAAGCTCCTGAACCTGTTTACCAGAAAGAAAGTGAACCCGATGCTCGGGGCGGCGGGAATCAGCGCGTTTCCGATGTCCGCTCGGGTGATTCAGCGGATGGGTCAGGAGGCGGATCCTCAGAATCACCTCTTGATGCATGCAGTCGGGGCGAACGTCGCCGGCCAGATCGCCAGCGTCATCGCCGGCGGCGTCATTCTCGGCCTTGTGCCGACGATGTTGTAGGAGGGTGGGATGAATTCCGTATTTCAGCAATCCTTGGTATTGATGCTCAAAGGGATGGTGGGAATCTTCACCGTGATCATTCTCATCTATTTCGTCATCGTCATCTTGAATGCGATTTCCAAGAAGGAAGAAGAGAAGAAAAAATCTTCGTAAGCGTAAAAGGGATCTCCTTAGGCTCTCATCGATCGGTGGGGGCCGATTTTTTCTTCCGTGATATGATGGCTTGCAGGGAGACAGGTGGAAGACATGAAGATCAGCAAAGAAACGATGCAGGACGTGTTCAAAACGATCTTGTCGAACCATGGGTTTTCTGAAGCCGATGCGGCGGAGAGCGCCGCCATCTTTGTGCAAAACAGCCTGGATGGGATGTATTCCCATGGAGTGAACCGGTTTCCTTTCGTGGTCGAATACCTTGAAAAGGGTCTCATCGACCCCGACGCGTCGATCGAGGTCGAAGCCGCCTTCGGGTGCATCGAGCGCTGGAACGCCAACCTGGGGATGGGGAACCTCACCGCGAAGAAAGCGATGAAGCGGGCGATCGAGCTGGCTGCTCAGCACGGGATGGGGTGCGTCGCGGTGCGCAACACCAACCATTGGATGCGGGGCGGAACGTATGGGTGGCAGGCGGCGGAGGCCGGCTGCATCGGGATGTGCTTCACCAACACGCTGCCCAACATGCCCGCCTGGGGAGCGAAGGACGGACGAATCGGGAACAATCCCTTAGTCCTTGCGATTCCGCGGAAGAATGGAGAACACATCGTCGTGGACATGGCGATGGCCCAATACTCCTATGGAAAGATCGAAGAGGCGAGACTGGCGAACCGGCAGCTGCCGTATCCCGGCGGGTATGACTCCGAAGGCAGCCTCACCACCGACCCAAAGACGATCGAGCGGACCAGGCGGGTTCTCCCGATAGGGTATTGGAAGGGCAGTGCGCTGGCTCTTGCGCTCGATGCGGTCGCCTCCGTCCTGTCCGGCGGAAATTCCACCCAGGCGATCGGAAAGCTCTGCAAAGACGAGATCGCAATTTCCCAGACGTTCATCGCGATCGATTCTTATCGGCTGGACGCCAAAGAGGAGGCCGAGGCGATTCTCGAGGGAATCATTGACGACCTGAAACGGTCGGAGCCGATCGCTTCCGATGGATCGGTCTTCTATCCCGGAGAGCGGACGATCGCTATACGCCGAATCAATGCCCGGGAAGGAATTCCCGTAACACCGGGTGTCTGGGATGCCGTCATGGCGTCGCTCAATACCCGCGAGTGAAGTCGACGACGTTTTTCATCCTGCTTCTGTCAGTCAGGTAGTGGCCGAGATTTTCGAAAAAGATCTCAAAGACGGTATGGATGCTGTGCGGCGCCAATCCGCTGGCGTGGGGGGTGATGAGGACGTTTTTCATCCCCCAGAGCTCGCTTGAAGAATCGAGCGGTTCCACCGTCGTAACATCCAGACGGGCGCCGCCGAGATGTCCGCTCTTCAGCGCGTCGATGAGCGCCTCCTCATCGAGGAGCATTCCACGGCTGACATTGATCACATAGGCGCCCTTCTTCATGGCGAACAATCGCCCTCGATTGAGAATCGACAGGGTTTCCGCGGTCGCGGCGGGAGCGAGGACAAGATAATCCGCTCGATGGATATGTTCATCCAGCAGATCGATCGGATACAGCTCGTCGACGTATTCGGGCTTCTCGCTCATCGTCCGCCTGAACACGATCGTGTGGATTCCGAACGCGTTCGCCTTTCGAGCGATGTTCCTGCCGAGGTCGCCGAAGCCGATGATGATCATCGTCTGGTTCCAGAGGTCCGTTTCGGGGAAGTACGATTGCCAGCGCTTCTCGTTCATCTGGTCGCGGTAGATGAAAAGATTGTGGTTGAATCCGAGCACCATCCCCATGACGTGGTCGGAGATTTGACGGCCATAGGTACCCGAAGCGCTCGTCACGATCACATCATCGTTGGCGAACAACTCCCGCCTGGCGACCTTTTCGACGCCGGCGCTTTGCGTCTGGAGCCACTTCAGCTTTGCGGCATGGCGCAGATTGCCGGGTTTCGGTATGCCGGCGATGATCTCGGCCTCCTTGAGGGCTTCAAGGTCGTAGTCCTTCATCGGCATGGTGGCAATCTGCACGTTCGGATAGCGTTCTTTCACTCGAGCGAGTTCTTCGGAGGTCGGATTCAGATGAGAGCCGGTCAAAAACAATATCTTCATCATGTGCAAAACGTAGTGCCGCCGAGAAACAAAAGCAAGTGCGCAACCCGGCGCAAGCACAATCATGACAATCGCTCGATCCGCTCCGATATCAACGTCTTATACGCATCCTGAGCCTCTTCGGGGAGAAAGCTCTGCTCGATCGCTTCAAGGAATGATTCCTGAAGACCGACGATTCGGGCGATGAGTCCTTCGGCGGTCTTGGGGTGTATCTCATACTGTTGGGCCAAGTAGACGAAATCTTCCCGTTTCAGCCTGTTTCGCTTGCCTCTCAGCGTCAGGGCGCTTTCTTCCGGGTCTTCCGGGATGATGAGATTGGTCGGCAAGAGGTCATATGCGGGAGTCAGGATGTATTCATCACCGCTCGGAGCGTAGAGGGAGAAGTTCTTCAGGTGCATGTCGCTGTTGCCCGTCACAAAGCAGAAGAGCAGCAGATGCCAGAGAGCGACCGCATCGAGAAGACGCCTGGAGTAGCGCTTCACAATCTTCCCCAGCTGTTCGCAGGAGGAGCGATACTTGTCTTCGGTCAGCCTCCCTCCCAACTGGCAAAAATCCTCCATCGCGATCTTCGCATCTTCAAGCCGGTCGATTCGCTTCGACAAATAGGCGAACGTTCCATCTTCAAGGCGATAGAGGGCGTGTTCGACGGTGGGAATCTTCGCGAGGGAAGCGAGATGCATCGTCAGGTGTTCGTATTCGGAAAGAAGAGGGTATTCTTTCGCCGGCAGCTTGACGATGTAGCCAAGCGGATAGCCGACGGTCAGCTGTCCTTTGCCGCGGGTGCGCGACAGATGCAAAGACAGTTTTTTTTGGACGCCCGGGACGGCGTAGCCTTGTTCGACAGAGGTTGCAGCGACTTGGATGAGCTGATTCTCGTCGATCGTCAGCGTCGGGAGACTCGTGGCCCCAAAAAACTTCTTTACACATGCGGGATGCCATTGAAAGCCGAGCTCTTCTTGAGAGATCGGTTTATTGCAATATAGACAACGGGTCATTCCATTTTCTCCAAGGCAACCGCTCCGATCGTATCTCTGCATGCGACGCCGAGAAGGCCCATCCGGTCTTTCGCATCCAGCTTCCAGTTGTCAAGCGCTACCGAGAGGAGCCAGCCTTCCGGAATGAGGCCGTCGAAAAATGGAAACATGGTCTGGCTGGTATAAGGACTCGAGGAGAGCGGAAGGGTCAAACTGACAGGCTTCGCATCGGGATTCGCCAGATATTCCTCATCATAGGAAAAGGCATATCCGTCATCCGTCTCTTCAAGAATTCCTGCTTGAATGCCGTAAACATACACGCGTGCTTTGCGATATGCCACATCAAGGTTCCTTCATTTGAATTGGTACCGGAGCCATCTTGAATCCCAGCAGCGCCAACGCTTGGTTGACTTTATCCAACCTGACGGTGGGTTTGCCCTGTTCAAGCTCTCTGACGAATCGAACGCCGAGACCGGACAGCAGTGCGAATTCTTCCTGCGTGAGATTGGCTTGTTTGCGATATTTGCGGATGAGAGTCGACAATTCATTCATACTTGATAATATACCCGAACGGGTTGATTATCAAGTGTTTTTGTTGAATTTATACCCGAACGGGTTGATTTCACTGCCCATAGTAGGCGTTCTTTCCGTGTTTGCGCAGATAGTGCTTGTCCAGAAGGTGTTGGTCGATCGGGCGATCGTTTTCTTTCAGGATGAGGGTGTGGTACGCCATCATCGCAACCTCTTCGAGGATGATCGCGTGTTCGACAGCATCCCTTGCATCCTTGCCCCAGGTAAACGGTCCGTGACCTTCGATGAGGATCGCGGGAATCGCCAGCGGGTCGGAACGGTCGACCGTTTCAACGATCACCTTGCCGGTGTTCATCTCGTAATGGTCTTCGATCTCCTGTCTGTTCAGCGGCCTGGTGCAGGGGACCGGACCGTAGAACGTGTCGGCGTGGGTGGTCCCGAACGCGGGAATGGCCTTGCCGCTCTGGGCGAAGATCGTGGCCCACCGCGAGTGGGTGTGCACGACCGCTCCCACTTCGGGAAGGTGGTCGTACAGATAGAGGTGGGTCGGAGCATCGGAGGAGGGCTTCAGCGATCCCTTCACCTGCTCTCTGGTCTGGAGGTCGAGAACAACGATGTCGCTCGGGCGCAGCGATTCATACGCGACTCCCGAAGGCTTGATCGCCATCACTTCCCGTTTGG
>Ga0116182_1003504_pt1 | contig 14496 bp, 11 predicted proteins | sample AD_UKC077_MetaG_FD_89805 | JGI IMG/M metagenome (GOLD analysis project Ga0116182, IMG submission 89805) | Active sludge microbial communities of municipal wastewater-treating anaerobic digesters from USA - AD_UKC077_MetaG | ecosystem: Engineered > Bioreactor > Anaerobic > Digestate | place: USA...
TCTCTATGCTCAGGTCTTTACTTCTCGAACAGGTCAAAATCGACTTCCATCTTCTCGATTCCTGTTTTCGCTCTCCTTCTCTTCTTCCTTTCTATTAGCTGTTACATACACGCACTTCGTGAGATATGATTACTTTATTAGCTATGTAATGAAAGCTTTAGTTGAAATGTTAATTTAGAATTCCTCTGTTTGGAGGCTCAGGGTGCAAACACGAAATTCAAAACAGCGATTAGTTATAGATGCCCATGGTGGTTCTTTACCAATAATTGCTGGTCCAGGATATGGAAAGACTTTCACTCTGGTTGAGAGAACAATCAACATCATAAATAAGCTCCATATTGAGCCAGAAAATATACTGCTTTCAAGTTTTGCTGAAAAGGCTTCTGCTGAGTTTCTTTCACGATTATCGCAGCTCCTTTACGAGAAGAACATTAGCGTTATGGTTATGGTTCTCAATATTCCCACTGGTGATTATAAGAGTGATCCAAAAGAGAACGATTTGATAGGGTTCGAAAGGATTATGGCCACACTTCCGAGCATTATTAGTAATCGTTTTGAGGGGGCAATATATCCAATAGAACTGGCTAATGGAATAGCTTCTCTCTCAAGCTACCCATCAGCAAAAGTACTAGAGATCTTTGCAACTAACATGAGGAAGAAGGAAAAAGAATGTTAGTAAAGTTCAGAAGACCATTATAGAGGAGAGGAAAGGATGGATATATTTCGCGCTGTATTTGAGCAAATGAAGAAGTTTTCAGAAGACGCTTCTTGCATACAAGAAATTCTCCGAAAGATAGAAGGAGAAGAAAGCGATTTTCCAATCAATGATCTTCTAGAACTTGCTGACCAGATTGCTAAACTTGAATACGATAGACAGGCTATTGTGGAAGCATTTGCGACAGAGAAGTCGTCTGGTATCGAAATTAGCACGTTGTTGGATGTTAGTTCTGTCATACGCGAGAGTGTGAGAAAGACACGATTTTCAAAACAACTTGAATCCGCAAAACTGCTTATCGATGATCTCTCGAAAGAAATATTCCGTCTCAGTTGTCCATCGGATCCAGAAATACTTGAAGACTTAAGGGGGAACTTATCAACCATTTGCAGTAGGATTCTTGATTCTTCTCCTGAGGAAGATTGCCTAACTTCGCTACTAGGTGAGCTGCACAACTACTCGGAGTTAATAACGCTAATTGATCAGAGAGATAAGATAGATGATGAAGAATACGTTGATAGAGCAGAAGCCCTCAAAGGAATGCTTGGAAAAGGCCTACACGCAAAACTGTTAATTGGAAAGCTTTTTCTGGAAAGTGAAGGTAAAGAACCGATACCACCGAAAGAAAAGAGAAAAGAGGAAAGTAACAAGCGAATCCTAGAAGAAATCGAGCATTCTGCGGATGAGAAAGATGTTAGCAGCGTAGGTGTTGAATCTAGCAATGAAGGCAAAGAATCTGAGAACACTGATATCTCAAATACTGATCAAACAAGTGAACAAGAAGAAAAAGAAATTACTGTGCAGGATAGTTCAATTCCCGGCGAATTGTCTCAATACAAAGACTTGATACTTTATTTTCTTGAGCAGGGCAAATATGGACTCGCCTATAATGCCGCTATTGCATTTGAGAATCTCTCCTATACAGACTTTGAAGGTTATGTCCGGAGTGATATCATAAAGGCTTTGGCGATAAGCAATGAAATTAGCGAAGCAAGTTCACCACTAATCAATGACTTGAAAACATTGTTAGAAAAGACCTCTATACAAATAGAGAAGACGAAGGATAAATCGAAGAGAACTATCCAAAGAATTATCTCAACAGCTTCGCTTCTTAAACCTTTTTTCATGGAACCTGCCTCTTTTAGTACCATCTCAGTGGAGTTTTTTGGTTGTGACAATGCTTTCCAGAAATCAATACATGAACTGAGTCAATTTACTTTGAGCAAGCAGCTGTTAAGTGATTTTATTCGAAGAAAAGGCTATGAGCAAGAGCTAAAGATAATCTCTGATAAGGCTTCAGAATGGCTCACCAAAACCAAGAATTCTACAAAGTCTTACCGAGATGCAACTAAGGTGCTAAAGTCAAGCCTGAAGGAAGATGGATTGCTCAGTAGAATTCTGAAACCTGTAATTGATAACGACGGTACCAGAATTGATGAAGTAAGGACTAACCTCGCTTCTATTGGCGATGAAGCCGAAATCAATGAGTTCATAAAAAAGGAAATGAAGAATAATAAAGGTAAACCCGTTCGCGATAGTAGTATTCCACAAGATTTAGTGCAGAAGTTCAATGAGGGAAAGTCGTACGCTGAGGACTGGATAAAGATCCAGGATGATAGAAAGAGAACAGTAGGTCAACAGCCTATCTTCAAAACTTTTCAAGAACTCGACAATCACTCACAAGAGAATATTCAGAAACTCGAAGAATCAACTGCAGAATGCTGTTGTCCAGCAGAAAATACTGCAAAGCATGTCTTAAGGAATTCTTTGGTTGTATTGAGAGATCTGCTTGCCAAGGGGTATCAAAAACGTGATGAGCGTTCAATTCAAGAGCTGTTGAATTTCGACTTTCTCTATACGGACCTTCCTTTGGATCTGGATCTGTCTCTTGCAGAGGATGATTCTCTTATGATCTTACAAAATCTATCTTTCCTGAAGGAGCATTGGCCTGCATATGGAGAAGCTTTAAGAAAAAGACTGCAACTTTCGGATATTAAGGGAACAAAGCTTCTTCAAAAATACTGGAGTGCGCTTTCTGAAGAGGAAACCGACGGTGTCCCACTTCAAAGTGAAATCTCTTTAGCGGCGAAAAAGGCTAAAGAAGACTGTACTGAGTCTCTAACAGAATATTCCAATAAGCTGGAACAAGCGTTGAACAGCTCGATTGTTGATCCAGAAGAAAGGAAATCCCTCAATGATATTTTAACCAAAGCAAGAAATGCGCTAGATCAAGAATCATATTACTATTCCAGGTTTGCCATCGATAAACTAAAAATGAAGCTTGATAAAATTGTCACAAGTCTTGCTAATGATATAAGAAAGGGTCTAGAAGAAAGTGGAATAGACAAATCATCATTGGATTATTTGTCGATTGAGGAGAGATTAGAAGAAAAGGATCTTGCAACTGCCATAGAGTATAGAGACAAATGGCAAAGAGGGGAACCTCTTGAGATTCCTCTATTCTTAAATCATGAACTTGAAGCTTTCTTCCCTAAAAGGGCAGAACCGATAAGTCTTTTCCTCCAGAAAAAACCGAATCCAGAAGAGGTTCTGGAGGCTCTCGAAAAAAATCCAGAAAGCTTATTTGGGGCAATCAGTGAAGAAGAAACACAACTAATAAAAGACAATCTTAATCTCATGAAAACGTGGTATGACATAAAATACAAGAAAAAGTTCGAGAATGTACCGACAGAGAGTCTCCTGACTGGTTTGGGATTTCAAGAAGTAAAGGTAGTTGCTTCCCGTGACAGAGCTGAAGGCGGTCTTAAGTGTCGAGCGATTGCTGAACGAGACATTTGTCCAATTCCAAGCTTCGGTTCTTATGCCAATGGTAATTACAGAATTGTCGGTTCCTGGAAAGACAACACACCAGGCGATCTATTAGACAAAGTCGGAGATACTAGCGGAGATAACACTCCTACATTGCTGTTTTGCTTTGATGAATTGAGCAACAATCAAAGACTCCAATTATCCAAGCACTCAAGAGCAAGGAAGAGAACTTTCATTGTTATTGATGAAGTCATGATGATTTTTCTTCTCTCTCGTTCTCGGCGACTGTCAACCCTCTTCAAGTGCAGCTTGCCTTTCACCTTTCTACTGCCCTATACAAGATCAGGTGAGCTTCCTCCCGAAATGTTTTTCGGAAGAGAAGCAGAAATTACTTCCCTGATTAAGCCAAACGGTCCTTCATTCGTATATGGTGGCAGGCAGCTAGGTAAGACCGCTCTAATGCATGCTGTAAAGCGAAGATTTCATGATGAATCTAGCGGCAGATACGCTCTATATATAGATTTGCAGGCATACAGAGCAGGAATTGGGAGAGACTATAAAGAGGATTTCTGGGCCGTAGTCATTGACACATTCAATAGAAGTGGACTAACAAAACTAAAATATAATCTAGAGATTGAAAAACAATTCACCAATAAGTTGCTTGAATGGATTGAGAAAAGCACAGCCAACAGAATTATCCTACTTCTAGACGAAGTGGATGACTTTCTTAAGAACGATGCAGAAAATCCCAGACAATTCGAGATCATATCGTTCCTAAAAGGTCTTATGCAGAAAACAAACAACAGACTCAAAGTGATATTTGCCGGGCTCCACAACGTAGTCAGAACAATGCAATACTGCAATCAACCCCTGGCAAACTTTGGTGATCCAATTTGTGTTTCAGCTATGTTGAACGCTGGAGAATGGAAGGAAGCAAAGGCGCTGATTGAGATTCCTCTGACTACAAACGGCTTTAAATTTCAATCATCAGCCCTGTCATCAAGAATACTCTCAAGATGCAGCTACTATCCTGCATTAATCCAAACCTTCTGCAGTCACTTATTGAAGAAGCTAAATTCCTCTGTTATCGATGATATCCCTAGAGTTATTACCGGCGAAGATATTGATGGTGTACTAAGGGATCGTAATATTAACGATTCTCTATTGCATTCCTTTGCATTAACTCTTCAGCTTGATGAGAGATATGAGTTTCTGGCTTATATAGCCGCTTACGAGATAGCAATATGCGGTGCTGAGTTATCAAAAGGAATTAGTTTGGAAAAATTCAAAGAGGATGCAGAAGAGTTTTGGCCACAGTTAATGCAAGAACAGCAGAATGAAGACATATTACCATTGCTGAACGAAATGATAGGGTTAGGGATTATGAAGGAAGTCGACGATTCTGTAAGACGTTTCACATTGAGAAATGAAAATATACTCTCTCTTCTTGGCAGCCAAAAGCAAATTGAGGAAAAGATGATGCATTTCTCTGAACGCGAAATAAAAAAGGCTTTGGATCTAGGTTCACATAGAGTTTCTTTCCCGGGAAATCAAAGACGGATTAGTCCCTTGACCTTTTTGCAAAACCAGCAAATCTTTGATCCTAATAACATAATATCTGTTTTTTTCGGTAACAAAGCCTCAGATATTGAGCATATACCGGAGTTCTTAACTCTCTCTCTTAAAGGAGAAAAGGTTCTTGTCAATACGACAAACGAAATTTCACTTTTCAAGCGGCGTGTTGTTGAGACTTTGACTTATTCATCTACTGAAAAAACACGCTCTTTGATAGTTATTCCAAGTTTTATACCATGGACAAAAGAATGGATTGATGAAGCTAGACTAATCATTGCCAGGAAAAGTCCTAATTGCGATTTTCACGCTGTTTTTCTGGGTGATTATTCATCAGTACTTTCATTTCCTCAAGAATTTCAAGTAGAGCAAATTAAGAATGATGGGGTAACAGTTTCTACACTAAAACCAGTTTCAGAAGATGCAACTGAGAGATGGCTTCAAGAATTGGGTATTGTAGATGCGAAGAAGTTCTTGAATATACTAAAAGATGTTACTGGTTTCTGGCCAACACTTCTTCAAAAAACGATTTCTGTTGAGTCCAAGCGAGCGGATGCCATAGAGAGTCATTTACTTGAAATTGAAGGCAAGTCGCTAAAGCAAATATTTCCAGAGGAGGATTTGCCATCAATGCTCAACATAGAGCGATCACAAGCAATCCATGTGTTGAAGTCTCTTATAAAGCACCCAGGACTTAACGAAGCTATATTATCAATTTATGCTTCTGAAACAGGTCTTCCAATCGAGGAATTTAGAAAACATCTTACTGCTTGCGAGCTAGTTGGTGTTATAACCAAATCAAAAGAAACCTGGCGAATAGACGATTTTGTTTCAAAACTCATCGCTGCAAATAGTGCTGGTGAATAGTATGGATTTTTGGTCTCTACCAGGTCCGGCACAGTTCCTAAAAAACATTGAAGATGAGCTTAAAGAGGGAAATAATGTCATTGCTGTTTTTCCAAAGATATTCAAAGACAAAAGCACGGAATGTTTTAGTTTAAAGCTTTTGGATAATAAAGCTTTGACTGATGAGATTGACTTATCTGACTTCAAAGGGAGCACACCTCTGTCTATACTTAGCAGGTTGTGTTCTGAGAAGAATCTATCCTCTATTGAAGACATAAACTTAAAGCTTAAGATGAAGAAGTTCTTTATAAACAAGATTAATGACACTGTTTGGCCCGATTGGAGGGATTTGATTGTTTCACACTCTGCTACATTAAAGAACTCTGCTCTTCGCTCTTTTGAAAGACCGACTTTCTTTCTCACGATTCAAGGAAAGCAAGAAATGCCACACAATGATGTTTGTCTTAGGATCATCGAGTGGAATGGTATTGTTTCAGACCTTGACATGATGATATATGTCTCTGAATTCGTAAATAATCGAAATATGAATGAGTTCGAACGCGCTCTGACCGTTCAAGCAATTTCTGACATAGCACTTTGGGACTTTGAGATTGCTGACGCTATGATCGAAGCGAATCTAAAAGATGTTGTAGAACCCTTTGATCTTTTACGCAATATCAATGAGAAAAGAAAATGGAATGGAGCTCCACCTTGTTGGGAAAATGGCCAGACTATGAAGTACATGGGAAATCAACTTGAAAGTAGCGTTCTTCTAGTTTCAAGACAAACAAAAACTCCCGATATCTTTATTAGGCTTTGGCGCTCTCAAGTAAGAGTCCTACTACCTCTAATTGAGGAACAGAGAAGGAATCTTATATCACTGTTGCGAAAGCATCTAACTGTTCCTTTCAAATATAATTACGGTAGCGATCAATATACGATAAACGAGTTAGAGGACCTAGAGCTCGGTCATATTTGGCATCAAACCAAAGATATAAAAGAGATCGATATAGATCTCAAAGAATGCCTAAACGACCTCAGAGAAATACGTAATAAACTGGCTCACTTCAAACCCTTGAACTACGAGCTTATCGAACGCTACAAGTCAATTGAAAGTTTCGTTTTTAAGAGAGTACAGAAGCAAATAAAGCAATAAGTACCGCAAAAGTTTTTTAGATAGCATGAAGACATAATATCTCGCAAGAGGAAACAGGCAGAGAATAATCGAATACTCTGCCAGGAACGGCAGGATTCAATCAGCGGGTCCCTCCGTCGGGCAAGCCCGTTGGCTTACTATCATAGATCTTTTCAATCGGGAGGTCGGTCATGAAAGGATTCGTCGTCAGGGGAAAGATCACGCGCGGGAGAATGGACTTCATTATCGGCAAGGTATTGCATGAACGGCTACGCCCGGTTGTATTCGAGACACTCGTTCAACGATCTATATATGGAGACGTTCGCAAAAGCTGAAAGACTTGCAGGAATTGGCAAAATGGGATTGTGGAGCGATGAAAGCTCCGCAGTTACACCGCCCGAACCTTTTTATAATTTTGCAGTGTACATAACGAGGACCGGAGAGAAATATCACCAGACACATTGCCAGTATCTACTCCAGAACAAAATACCGGTAACGCTTTCAGAGAAAGCACAGACAGCGTGTTCAAGCCGGCTGTTGTGTATGTATTGAGGTTTGAGTCTATTCAGCAGATCTGATCGTGTATCGAGAACGAAAAATGTGTGTATATACAAAAAAGGAGTCCTTATTCGGATGAAGCAGGGGTATTTTGAGCAGTTTTTGTAGATTTGAAATTGGACAAACAGTAACGCATTATGTCCAAATTGCCATAGGAAGATGCATGTCCTAAACTTATCCTCTGATAGAGAGAAATTATTGAATCAAGCAAAAACACAAAAAGCAGGTGATCCAATTGGAGTACGGCTATGCAGGTCATATTTGTGATTTCTTAAATGTGGAAAAAAAGCATTGGCACGAAATAATGAAGGGTAATTACATTGCTATGGTTGGCGAAGCTCCCAGCAAGGAACAGTTAGAGGCATGGGATGATTGCTATGACAAAAGCGCGCCGTTTTTTAAAGCTTGCTCAAAATATGATTGTGATGTTATTTTTGAATATCTTATGCCACGTGAAGGTGGAAGAAGGCCAGATGTCCTATTGTTATCCGGAAATTGTTTGTTTGTACTAGAGTACAAAATGAAAGAACGATTTTCGCAAGCAGACATTGATCAGGTTTCTGAATATGCACGTGATTTAAAACATTATCATAGCACCTCACACAATCTGAAAGTGATACCGATTCTTGTGCCAACGAAAGCAAATGGTAAATGCCGCATGTATAAAGACATGTGCGCATGTACTCCTGATAGATTGGGAGAGAAAATTTTGCCTTTTCTTGGCCAGAGCCGCGAAATAGATTTAGAGGATTGGTTAGCTGGTGAATATGTGCCTTTGCCATCCCTGATTAGTGCTGCTCAAACAATATATGATAATGAGGATTTACCTTACATACGCAAGGCAAATAGTGTAGGTATTCCCGAGGCCGTAGAAACTCTTATGGATATTACGAAACATGCAAAAAGAAATGGTACTAGAGTTTTGGCTTTAGTAACAGGTGTACCTGGGGCCGGAAAAACACTTCTAGGCCTTGACTTTGTTCATAAAACTCACAACGGTCTGGACCAAAGCTCGGTGTTCTTATCAGGTAATGGACCACTTATTGAAGTATTACAGTATGCCCTAAGAAGCAAAACATTTGTTGGCTCCCTTCGTAATTATATTAAAGAGTATGGTATCCACCAACGGGGCGTGCCTAGGGAGCATATTACTGTTTTTGACGAAGCACAAAGAGCATGGGACAAAAGCCATGTTTATGAAAAGCATTCTGTTAGTAAATCTGAACCAGATTTAATAATCGAAATAGCTGAGAGAATTCCAGATTGGGCTTTAATGCTCGGTCTAGTTGGAGAAGGCCAAGAGATACATAACGGAGAAGAAGGCGGCATTGTGCAATGGAGAGATGCTATTAAAACTACACATCAAAAGTGGATGGTAGTTTGTCCACCAAAGCTAGAGAGTACTTTCAAAGACATATGTGAAGTTAAGACATTCGATAAATTAGATTTGAATGTGTCCCTGCGTTCTCATTTGGCAGATGATGTCTGCAGATGGGTAGCCAATTTGCTTGAGGAAAATATTGAAAATGCAGATAGTATTAGTGAAAGCATTCATGGGCAAGGATTTAATATGTACGTTACGAGAACTCCTGATCGTGCAAAGGGTTATTGCAGAAGAAGATATGAGAATAACCTAAGCAAAAGATATGGCTTAGTGTGCTCATCCAAAGCAAATATTCTCCGAAAATATAGCGTCGATAATTCTTATCAGACAACGAAATCATTTAAAGTAGGGCCTTGGTATAATGAGCCTGCTGGTAATAAAAACTCTTGCTGTCAACTTGAAGAAGTCGCTACCGAATTTTCCTGCCAAGGATTAGAGCTAGATATGCCCGTCGTATGTTGGGGAGAGGACCTCCTATGGGAAGACAGAGGTTGGAAGAAGTTTTCCGGAAGAACTAAATGTAGAGATCCACATCAAATACGATTAAATAGCTATAGGGTTTTGCTTACGCGAGGTCGAGATGGTTTTATTGTATATATACCAAATGAAAGGATTCTAGATGAGACTTTTGAAGCTCTAAAGCGATCAGGCTTGAAAGAGCTTTAATAGCTAGTGAAAGGGGTAGAGCAAAATATTCCTTTATGAAGAAAGGAGGTATTCGATTTGAGAAAGAGGCACCCATATCTAGAAAAGATGCTTAACCAGGTTGCTAAGGATCATGGGGAAGAGGGTTCACCGGTAGTAGATCCTGAAAAGGTTGAAGATCTATTCATGGGGATCGTAAAAAAGAAATCTACTGATTTCAGAATCACCGATTCCAAGGAATCGAAAGCGAAACTTCAAAGTGCTATTTCTTCAGATCATGAAGTAATGAATGTCGGTGCAGTACGTTCGCAATTATTTAAGCCGGACCCATTGAATGAACTCCACTATTATATTAGGGGAGTTGACTATATGAAAGACAAGCTTGATTTTGCGGTTCAGGATTTTACTAGAGCAATAGAGATAAATCCATCATTCGCTTTGGCTTATTTTGCACGGGCAAATACATACATAAGGCTGCTTGATTACAAAAAAGCTGAGTCAGACTTGGAAACCACACTTGTTCTTGAACCTGATATGCAGTGGGCATACATAGATCTTTCATATGTTTATACTAGACAAGGCAAAAGGGACTTATCTTTGAAAATGATCGACAAACTCTTTACACAAACTACTGGTGAAGATTTCTTAATTACAGAAAATGATCCGATATGGGGGTACCCTTTTATGGGTTCCTGGTGATTATACCAACATTAACATAATCCTTTATACTTGCGGATTGCAGATTTTATCAAATAAGGATTGCTGTTATTTACAAGAATCAGATTATCCACGTTGCTCTTCAACCAATAATATACTGCATGAGACGCTCTTTGGGTGTTCAAAATATTTATGTCTGATCTCTTAAGGCTATTGATTGGAGGATCAAAAGGACTGTACAACTCAACTATTATATTGTATCTAAGCAACACCTTGTGCAAGTCCTTTTCTGAACCAAAATAGTTAACATATACGGGCTCAGGAAAGACAAATTCCTTATTAAGCTCACTTTTAGCAGTTTGGAATTCCACAAGTTCGTCGCTGATCAGTTTAATCATTTCTTCTTTGAAGAACAATTCGTTTTTCAGCTTGTTCATTTCGCTCTCAAGAGTATCCAGCTTATTCATGAGTGAACTTCCACTATCTTTGTATGTTTCTAAGTCAGTATTCCTGTTTTTTAATTTTCTATTCTTCTGCTTCTCTCTAAAAAGAAGAGTGTTGAGTTCATCAAGTTGTGATCGCATCTTGCTCGTTTCTTTAATAGTCGATTTTTGAAGCATTTCTTTCTCCGTTTGTAATTCGTTGATGACCGGCTTCAAGCTTTCCTGTTCGTAGTTCTTTTTCAAAGTACTCATGAAAGCGGGAAGGATAACCAGCAGAGTTTTAAGTGAACGAGAACTTATGACATATCTGTTTTCATCATATTTTGAAGCATCTAGCATTGCCAAGGAGTTCTGGTCAACTCTGACTTCGTCTATTCCATCCACATCAAAAATCATTTGAGCATATAGATTCAATAAGTTGACGCTATTTTCCCCAAGAAGAGCTTCAACAAAACTTGCTACATCCTGGTCAAACTGCCCATATACCTCCTTAGCACTGCTATACACAGGTGATTCATCTTTCATAAGTGCTTTTTCCAACATCAACTGATCCCAGAAAATATTTACAATCTCTAGTGAACTCGAGTCTCCAAAACAGTATTGAAGAAGCTTATAACCTACATAGGTCGTGAAATTAGATGACGAATTTCTAGAGTTCAATTCCGACCAGTGAAAAGCCGGAATCGTATCGTACGAAGACTTACTGGTTTCATAAGATAAAGCAAATTCATTGATGAATGAATCTATCACATTTTCTATCTCATGATTAACCTCCGTTCGATCATTAATCAACTCAATAAGCAATCTTTTGATCACAGTAGTAAACAGAGTCCTTGCACGTGTGATGTCAGTGCATAGATCATGATCTAGTGAAGCCCCTAATAAAGCGTTCTCAATTATTTGTCTCCGAAGCATTGGAAGATGATCAAGGTTTATTGTGTTATAAAGCTCATAGATTACTGTTGCAAAGACAGTGTCCAGAGCTTCTTCAGTAAGCTCATTGTCGATATTCAATGAGCGATTAAGAAGATCTTCCAGCAAATCCGCAAGTCTTAGGAAGAAATCAGTTTTCAATGTCAACACTCCTTCGAACTCTAAATGCGCTTTTTGGTATGTCTTATATATGATAGCATTAAGAAATAACTACACTTTGGTAGGTGACTACTGTGACATTCGGTTTCGGTGATAAAATTCACGAGAATAATTTCAGAGTAGAACAAGGAACTATAGAATACGAAATAACAAAATCAAATATAGGCAAAAACTATGATACGTTTGTACGATCTATGGAAAAATCCTATAAGAAATATCCCATAGACGCAAATGAGTTCCGAAGCAAGATCAACACTGATAGGGATTTCAGACACTTTAGTTTTCTTCCTAACTGCTTCAGAGTGTGTGCATTAGCAAGTGTGCTTAGTGGATTTTCTTTCGACGAGTTTGTGTCAGATATTGACTGGGCAATTATTTCCCTGGATAGAGTGTCAAAGTGTCTTTCTAGGGAAGGGAAGCATGTTCTTGCCGGTATGGGTTTTGATATTTTCTTTGAGATACTTATAAAGCTTGTTCAAGTGGAAAGGTATCAAGATCCTCAAATATATAAAGAAGACTGTAGAGCGTTGGAACAGGGGATGAAGCAAAACCTTAAGAAAAGAGGCTATTGGCCTGATGATAACTTCAACCAATTCAGAAGATATTTTGATCAGATGTTTGATGAATATGATCCAACGATTGATTCAGCGGCCACCTCTCTGTACATTAATAAGCTAGCAGCACAATACTTCGGCAAAGAATTCAGGAAACCAATTGACTATCTCGATAGGTTTTTCACCAACGTGGTATATGAGAGCGAAACATGGGAAATAGGCAGAGAGTACCGTCTCCAATGCTACTTCTATCCTTTCGAAGAAAATTTATTGCAATGATTATTTGGCGTTTTTTTACTGATATCTTTGCGTGTAAGGAGGCGAAGTATGCTTCGAGAACCCAACAAAGATTATGAGCAGTGGCCAGATGAGCAGTTGCAATATGAACTTGAGCTTGAGGCCGAGGATGAATATGAGCGGTGGCAATATGAACTTGAGCTTGAGGCCGAAAAGGCTGAATGTGAGCGGTGGCAAGAGGAGCAGCGGCAACATGAACTTGAGGTCGAGGCTGAATATGAGCAGTTGCAATTGCAAGATGAACTTAAGCTTGAGGCCGAGGCTGAATATGACCTGTGGCAATATGACTAGTGGCAATATGGCCAGGATATTTAGGGAGAGATTTCCCGCAAGTCGGATGCTTAGGACTATGAATGTAACGAAGAGAGTCTCTTGATTTCTTCATACGGAGGGTAATAATGAGAAAGATCATTGATAACAAGCTTTATGATACTGAGAAAGCGGACCTGGTTTACAGTGTTCCTCACTACGATATTGAGGAATGCGATTTTCTCTGTGAAGACGCTCTTTACGTAACTAAGAAAGGAAGCTGGTTTCTTGTGGAAGAGTTTGCAAGCATGGACGAACCAGGAACTGTTTCCGTTTCCAAAGATATGAGCCCCAAGACTGTTAAAGAGGTTTACTCGTGGCTTCTTAAACACCAGGCAATTGACGCTATTCAGCAATACTTCCCTGATGATATCGAAGAAGCATAACAAACAGAAAAGACTCTCCACTTTCTCAAGCAATGTATATTAAGCCGAATCTATTCAGATTAAGAAAATCTTCTAAGAGATATTCGGTCTTTGACATAGTAATAGAAGTCAGTAATCATTCAGGCAACAGAGGCAAGTGTCGATGTTAGTTCTCTTCTTGTGATGTGTTCGATAAAACCGGCATATAGACAGGATGGTCTGTCTTCAATACTAATTCTATTCTTTATCTTTTCCGAAGATGAAAGAAATCTATTGAGTAATCTGCATCAGCATCCGGTGTTGCTGACATCTTTGCTTGTTGAGAGGTGAAGTATGGCTCTTGGTACTTATCCGGAAAAAAGTTGGTCTCTATCTAAGCACAAGGAGTACGTTGAGTGTCGTAGAAAATATTTCTTCAGCACTTTTGAGCAATGGGGAGGATGGGAACTGGTTGCACCAGAACGCAAGCAAAGAGCATACCGCCTTAAGAAGCTTAATTCCTTCCATGCCTTTGTAGGAACACTCATTCATAATGAAATTGCTGCAGCTCTTAAGGGGCTTCCCTTTACTGTTGAGAAAAGTCTTTCCAATGTTGAGCAACAATTGAGACATGCATTCGATGATTCAATCACCAGGCAGTCTAGATGGGAAATGAATCCAAAAAGCCTGATAATGTTTCAAGAAGTATACTATGAAAGGTCTAAATGGGATAAACAAGCTATCGATTCTGAAATAGTGGAGTTGGTTGATAAAGCGCGCACTTGCTTAAACAATTTCATTGCTAGTAATTCTTTTCATGAATTAAAAAAGGGTAAGTGCCGGATTATTGAGATAGAGAAGGGATTTCCAAGTTTTGATCTAAACGGATTAAAAGTCTATTCTGTTATAGATCTACTTTTCGAAAGATCTGACAGTTCAGTATGGATTATTGATTGGAAAACGGGGAAACAAAATGGAGATAATGAAGAAAGGCAGCTCAAGATCTACTCTATGTATGTCCATAACAAGTACAAAAAAAGCATAGAGCATATTTACACCGTATCCAATAAACAAATCAGCAACAATTGAGGTAATCTAGAATAGGGTCATTAAGCACGAACTTCGAGAAGGCAAGAGTAACAACCGTTAGAAATAGTGCCGTTACTCTGGACAAGA
>Ga0116182_1003519_pt1 | contig 14459 bp, 9 predicted proteins | sample AD_UKC077_MetaG_FD_89805 | JGI IMG/M metagenome (GOLD analysis project Ga0116182, IMG submission 89805) | Active sludge microbial communities of municipal wastewater-treating anaerobic digesters from USA - AD_UKC077_MetaG | ecosystem: Engineered > Bioreactor > Anaerobic > Digestate | place: USA...
ATTTCATTATCGTTTTAAATTGTTAAAAAGTGGCGCAAAGATACGCTTTTTTCATTAAATAAAACAGTTATATAACTATTTTATTTTCATTTTGAAAAACAAAAACGTCTCTGTGCTAAAACTTATGCACAGAGACGTTATGTTTTATTGATGAGTTATTCAAATAAGAACTTATCTATTTTGTGATATCTGTCACTGGACACTTTTATAAAGTAGATACCTTTGGGCTGACCTTGTATGTCTATATTAAATTGAATACCGCTGTATATTCCAGAGGCAACAGTTTGTCCGTATATGTTAAATATCTGATAAGAACCGTTTCTCATATCCTCAGGCAAATCAACATTTATATAGTGTGATGCTGGATTAGGATACATTTTAACATGTGTATAAATGTCGTGGTCTTGTTCTCCTATTCCGACTATATAAGATGTATGTAGTGTCCAGGTTTTTACTTGTTTCGCTCCTTGCGCGTGTTGCGAAACAACTTCAAATACAACAAGTTTTGACAAGTCTATATGGCTTTTGCCGCTCTCAACTATGGTGTCATTAATTTTTACTATAGCTCCAGGTGATACGGTCCAAATTGGCTGAATAGAATCGAGCCTTGTTCCTTCAGGTAACGATAACAACATTGTGTTGTTGCTTTTGTATATAGTTGCGTAATATGGAATTGTATCTAGTTCAATAACCGTAACCGAATCTTCAATAACTTCATTTTGAAACACTAAGTGTACTTCAAATGATTCAAAATCGGCTTGTGAGTTTTGATTTGTTGTTACATTTATTTTCCAATCGTTGAAGTCGGTCATATTTTCGGCTTTCACTCTAAAAGTTACTTCCAATGTGAAGTCCATAATATTTCCACCACTTACAACAAGGCTTTCAGTACCATTTTGTAAATGATATGCTTTAGCTCCAGGAGATAAAATGAAAATTGGAACTAAACTGTTCACACTTGTAGAAGGTGGCAAATTAACCGATACAGTTTTGCCCTCTGTATCTATATCTGCTTGCTGTGTTTGTCCGATAAACCCGAATGATAAAATGTCGCAACCAGAAAGCAAATCGCCTTGTTCTGTTACTGTGACTGTCCAATCAGACTCAACACCTCCCTGTGTGACAAGCTTATAGATAACCGGATTTGTAAAATCATTGACAGTAGAGCCCGAAATTTGTATTGAATCGTTAATATATGCAGTGGCACCTGCTGTTATTTCGAACACAGGTATTAGTGCTGTTACATCTGTGTCATTTGGCATAACTACTAAAACCGTCTTGTTTGCTGAGTTTATAGTGGTTTGTCCTATCTGTCCATCAATATTGAACGATAAAAATTCAGCAGGTGGTTCGGGTCCTATATTAATTGTCACAGACCATTCTGACGAAGGGCTCTCACCATTAGTAATGGTGTAAATTACAGTAGTATCAGTAAAATCAACGACAGATGTTCCGCTTATTTGTTCCTCTTCTCCAATTTTGGCAACTGCATTTATTGAAAGAACAAATTCAGGTATAAGTGAGGTTACAACTGTACCGTAAGGCATTGTTAGTTCAACAGTTTTATCTTCAGCATTGATGATAGTGTTATCTAGCTGACCTTCAATACTGTATGCTAAAAAGTCTGTTTCTTCGGGGATATAGCCACCAGTGATGTTTGTGTAAAATGCGGGTGTTTTGTCAGTTACTATCAAATTATTTGAAGAGCCTATTTTTATACCACTATTGCCATACGATTGGTGATGATTCGGATCGTGTGCAAGTATAAGCTTTCTGGTTAATGTTTGGTTCGTAACCTTTAAAACTAAATAATAGCTTTGATTTCCGTCTAATTCTTGTGGTGTGCTAAATTGCAGATTGACAAATTTTCCTATATCTGCGGCAACAGGTTTATATACATTTGTTGTTTGAACTATTTCGTAGTTAGTGCCCTGTTTTTTAAATAGATATCCTTGTACTTCAATTGCTTGTGCATTTAAATGGTTTGGATTCTGATTAGGATGAATGAAAAAAGCCAAATTATTGAAAACAACTTTATTTGTTAGTATGTCTGGAATCCAAAATGCTTGTCCATAGCCATAACCTGCGGAAGAAGTGTCTGCTTGCAGAGCCAAATAGCTACTTGTTGAGCTAGTATCTATATATGAAAACAGGCCGTCTGTTATATTAATTTCAGATTCTTTTTGGTTTAAAGTTGAGTCTTCTAAACCGCCATCTGTAACACTTGTTGAAATTTTATATTTCCCGTGCAACTTTGGTCTGAAAGACGCTGTGTTTGTAAAAACGCCTATTTCTGATGGCTGTAAAGTTTGTGTCGAAGAATTGTTATTATAAACAGGATTTATCTGCTCAATATCTAAGTTACGAATAGTTGTGTGTGCGTAAACGTTTTCCCTAACTATACCGCCAAAATTTTGGGCTTGTGTTCTGAATTGAACAAACGTGTCAATCACAGATAATGGAATGTTTTTATATCCACCAAAATAATCTCTATGTAAGTCAACTTCAGAACTGTTCCCTCCCGGAATGTGGTAGTCACTCCATGTGTCAAGCACGCGTATATTTTTATCAAGAGGTTGATAAAACTTTATGTCGTCAATCATGAAAAAGTAGTGACTTGTACCGATTTGTGAAATACGGAAAAACAGTTGTTCTGGATTTATATTGTTCTGTTCCAATAACACTGTTAGGTTGAAATCAGCAACAGCCGCATTTTTTGAAGGAATATTTTCTATAAAGTCAATAGGTACTGTTACCGAATTAGTGCTATCTCTGAAAATTATACTTATCTCTGAGTTTACGGGTTTCAAAAGTTTGAAAAAATATTCCATTTTGAAGTGTACTTGTGAAAACTCTGAAATATTTATTGGACCGTATTCAACAGAAGCGTTCATTGGAGTTGCAGGCGAGGTAGATGTCCCATCATCGTTTGTGTTGTACCAATCTGACGGCAACAGTAAAAATCCATTGGCGTTAGTGGTGCTATTTATTTCTGCAGCTGGCGTTAGCTGGTTTTTAGGGACAGTGCCTCCGTTGGGACTGGTGTGTCGTCCACGAGGACCTTCGTTTGACCACTGCCAATAAAAATTGTTGTTTGTTATGTCAGAGAATGTCCATCCTTCGGGAAGTGCGGCTATATCAGTTACTCCATCAACAACAGTACTATCCCAAATAGCTTGGTCAAACGTTTCTTGCCAAATAATTTGTCCGGGTGCTTTCTCTTTATTCTGTGCAACTAATGTCTGTGTCAACATTATTAGTACAATAAGTAAATTGCTTGTAATTCTTAGGTGCATAATGTTTTGAGTTTTAGTTATAAATTCTTTTTTCTTGTATTAACGCATCTTAATGCTAATGTTAACTATAGTATGTCAACTTCATAAATCATTGCAATTTATATCTTTTTGTCCGAACTACTTTCATATTGCTTTTTATTTTGATAAGTTGCGTTTTTCTATAGATTAAAGTTGGGAGTTGTCGTGTTTTTTTATCCATTCAAAATCAAAATAGGAAAAAACAAATGGAGCAATAGATGCTACCGGTGTGTATAAAACACTTTTTTCAATAGTCTCTTTAGAGGTATATCTATAGTTAACATTTATTACGTTGTATAGCGATAAAAGTATGCTTACAATTAAGCCCCATTTTAGAGCTCCCAGCGCAGCACCAGAAATTTTAACCAAAATGCCTAAAGCGGCTGCACTAAGTATTTTGTCTAATGCTCTTGCTAAAAGATGTACAACAACAACAATTAGTATGAACGTAATTGAAAAAGCAATTATTGAATTGTATTCCGATACTAATCCAAAAGAGTTTGATAAGAGATTTGCCACGATATTGGAAAATTTTATAGATCCCCAAACACCTATTAGTAGCGCAGCTAACGAAGCTAAGGTTAAAATTAATCCCTTATTATAACCTTGCCACATTCCCCATAGCAAGGGTATTGCGATAATAATGTCAAAAGCGTTCATTAAATATGTTTAAGAAATAACGAAGTTCGGACATCCGATTTTTTACTTTTTAACAAAAATAATAAATAAGACGTTACTTTTGCGCATAAATGGGTAGAAATTAGTTGATAGAAATTTATAAAACACAAAAAAAGACTATCTTGAAAGTAAAGACAGTCCATATTGTTTTTTTGTATATCTTAAATTAAAAACAACTCTATTTTTTTTCGACTACTAGATAAACAAATGTTTGATTTAAAACATGATATGCAATTTCACCAAAAGTTACCGGTCCACTTATTCCTTTAAGTTTTTTTCCTTCAAGTCTGAAAGTAAAATAATTCATCAAGCAATTGCAAGAAAATATAATGTTTTGCTTGTCTGAAGCAGCTATTCGCTTTTCAAATTCTCTTTCATAATTGATATTTGAACTTTGAGCAATCCGATAATTTACATTCGGGAAAACAGGTGCGACAAGAATTGCATTTTTTGCTTCCCTATCCCATATTATTCCCGTGTTAAGATGTGCTCCAGAGTAATTTGCCACTATAGGGAGTCTTTCATCTGACTTAATTGAGGTAAAATAATCATAAAGAGATTGCACTTTACCGTTTACGGTACAAACGCTACTGTCAAAGCCTTTATTAGGGAAGGTTATGTTATCGCTATTGCCTGGTTTGTACAAGTTAATAATTTCGGTTCTTGCTACTAAATTGTCGGGGAGTTTTACGTGCATGGCAACTCCATCTGTTTCTGATTTGGTATTACCATTGTATGTTTTCGCTGTCGCTTTTCCTAACTCAGAAAAATCAGCACCTGAAACCCACCCAACTATTGGGTTTATATATATATTGTCGTACTCTGGCGAGTTGAGTGCATATTGTTGCCACACAGGTTGAAACACCGGAAGTATTAGCATTGTAAAACCGTTTTCAAATTCATCGGCAACTATATTATTTATATTTTCTTTGTCGTAGTTTACAATTTTAAAACCTTCTTGTATGCCGGTAATATCGGTAACATGAATTAATTTTTTGCTGAACTTTCCTCCGTCTATACTCATAAAGTAGGGAGTTGTTCCAGCAATCCATTTCCCTTTTGGGAGTTGATCTAATACACTTTCATCACCTGCAAGTAGAAGAACTCTGTTGTTATTAATCATCTTAACAACCTGTTCTACAGGTTTTAGTGAATTTTTCATTTTAAAATTGTAAGTTGAGCTTTCGTATTAATTATCCGAAAATTTCTTCTAGGTCTCGGGCAGTGGCTTTTTCATATTTGGTAAACAGGGAATGAATCTCATCAACGGCCTTTTGAGGTTTAATTCGTCCTGAATTAACATCGTTAATAGCCTGAGATACTTTCATTTGTAACACAAAGTTAGTTAGTTTGTAATCTCCTTTTCCGGTAACAAGATCCAACCATTCTTTTTTGCTTTTATCCGGTATCATAGCTATAAAAATTTGACGTTTTGCTGTTATTGATTTGCAATTTAGTTATAAAATTTGAATACTACAAATCTTTCTAAACATAAAAAACCGATCATTGACCAATTTGTTGATGTAAAGTGCCGGCACGTTAGTTTAAAGTACTACTATTTATCCATAAAGAACAATTTACGATCTTTTGGGAAATATGCTATTATTTTAACTATTTATTTTTTTGCATTAGCTCATTAATTACTTCACCCGATGAGCCACCTGGAGCAACTATATCGAGCATTGCTGCTATTGTTGCAGCTATTGAAGTTGTTGAAATGTTTTTGTAAATGGTGGTCCGTGGTATTTCCCAGCCAAACCAAATTAGAGGGACATGTGTGTCGTAATCATATCCAGAGTTTGATTGCACAACGTAATCGGATTTTTCAATCCAGCCAGGCTCAAGATTAATAATAACATCTCCTGAACGACGTTGATGATAGCTTCTTTGCATAAGAGCAAAGCTTCCATCGGTAAAATTAGCGGACTGTAGTGTGTTTGCAGTAACAGCATTTACAACACCTGAGAATTGTAAAGTAAAACGTGCCAATCTCTCTTGTATGTCAGTAAGCGAAAGACTAGAATCTTCTATGAGTGTGTGGTTTAAGTAGAACTGCTTTTCGCTATAAGCGGTAATCCATTCTCCTTGACCATACACAACGTTTAGATAACTTTTTGCTAATGTAAATAGTTGACCTTGGTTAAATATACCCGAAGGTAGGCTCATTTGTTTTAAATATTCCGGAGAGTGAGGGCAACCTCGATCTGAAGTTAGTACAAGCAAAACATCATTCATACCTATTACATTATCTAAGAAGTTGATAAATTGAGATAAATCCTCATCAAGACGAATGTACGCATCTTCAATTTCTACTGACATTGGACCGTGCTCTTGGTTTATTACTCCAATAGGGTTTAATCCTATGGCTAGAAAATCTGTGTAAGAATCACGACCTAACGAATCATTAATTATAACCTGTTTTGCAAAATCGAATGTAAATGTGTTGCCAAAAGGCGTGCGCGTAAGCACTTTATAGCTTTGTGCTATTTTTCTTTGAGCAAGCAAGTCGTACAAGAAACCAATTTTTTCGAATTTAAACTTATTGTTTTTTGTTTTGCTTTTACCAGCCGAATAATCTTCTACCTGAAGTTGTGGAGTCCATTCTCTTTTGACATATAATTCGGGCAATTTTTTTTCGTTGAATTCATTTAGCCAAGCTGGTAGCGAATCACAATAGTAGTTGCTTGAAGTCCAGTTGCCTGTATAAACGTCAAACCACCATGCTCCATCGGCTGCATGACCTCCAGCTAGTACCGAGGCGCGTCCGTCAAAAGCAAGTGAATGTATTTTTGATTGATGGTTGTTGTTTAGTGCAATTTCATCGGAAATCGTGGTTGTTAGCAGGTCGCGTGGTGAGAAATTATTGCTTTTACTGTCTGGCAACAGCGGTGTTACAGTTGCATCAATTCCAGCATATTTCTCTTCGTTTTTAATGCGTGTGTACCATTTGTCGCTTGTGATTCCATGTATCGAAGGTGTTGAGCCGGTTACTATAGTTGAATAACCCGGAAGCTGTTGGGTTAGCAGGTAGTCATGCCGGGCATTTGTACAAGTGGAGCCTTCAGCCAGTAGTCGGTTAAACCCGTTTTTGCCAAAGTTGTGTTTGAATTTTGCCAAATAGTCATATCGCATTTGGTCAACTATTACTATTACTATAAGTTTTGGTTTTTTTGAGGGTATATTAGGTACGTTTTGTGATAACAGAGGAAGAGTCCCTAATAATAAGACAGTAAAAAGTATTTTGTGCATTTTGTATTTATCAAATTAATTTATCTGTAATTTGTGGACAAATAATAATCGAACGCAAAAATATTCTTTATATTTGGTTTTATATGCTTTCTTAAGTTATTTTATTTTGAACAAAGCTTATGTTAATTGGTTACTAATAGTGAATCTTAAAAACAAATATGATTATGAGTACAGAAAAAGTTCTTGAAACAATGAAAAAAGCCGGCAAACCATTGAAAGCTGGACAGATTGCTGAATTGTCGGGTCTTGATAAAAAAGAGGTAGACAAAGCAATGAATACCCTAAAAAAAGAGGGTAAAATAGAGTCGCCTGCACGTTGCATGTGGCAACCTAAGTAAGGTAATTTTATAATAAAAAAAATAAAAGCCTGCAGCAAGTTTTGTGTTGCAGGCTTTGTTGTGTTCAATAATTTCGTTGTGGTAGCTAAACTTCTTAGTCAGACATATTGACAAAATAGGTTAATTGTCTATTTTTTCTTGTGTATCTAGCTCATAAAGTAGCAAATCAATGTAAATAGGGTAGTGGTCAGAGTATCCTCCGTTATAGCTAAACCCTACATAAGTTCTGAACGGTTTTTTCCCTTGATGTGTTCTGTCCTCTTCGGTTAAAAAATCGAAATCGCCTATATGGACATGCTCGGCAGATGTTTTGGTAGGATTTGGTGAATCGTCAATTAATGATTTGCTAAGTATCCAATGGTCAATACAGCTCCAAACACCTTGATATTTATGTGTTCCTTTATATTTTGATGGGTATACGGCTGTTGTCATGTTAACTAAGCGAGAGTTTTTGCGGTTGCTGTAATTTACAGCATGCAGAACATCTTTTATTACCTCATCGTCCGGATCGGTGTTTAAGTCACCTGTAATAATAATGTTTGCCTGTGGATTTGAGTCCAATATACTGTCAGTCACTCTTTTTAACGTCAATGAAACAGAGTCTCTTAATGGTCTTGTAGCAACCGCTCCTCCGTATTTCGAGGGCCAGTGGTTGACAAATATATGTAAAGTGTCACCGTTTAAAATCAAGCCTTTTGTGTATAGTATGTCGCGCGAAACTCTCCCTGAGTCATCCAATACGGCTGCGATAAAATGTTCTTCAAGGGGCCAAAATCTGTCTTTTCTGTATATAAGTCCAACATCAATTCCTCGTCTGTCCCTTGAATCTTTATGGATAATTTCATAACCCTGATATCGTAGTGGTGTTTGAATTATTAGCATTTCGATGACACTTCTATTCTCAATTTCGCAAAAACCTATGATATCGGGGGAACTGCCCTCGCCAACAGCAGCGATAACTTTATAAATATTTGATATTTTATTCCTAAGTTTATAATCTGTCCAGGCTCTTGAGCCTTTTGGAGTAAATTCATCATCGGCGGTGTTTGGGTCGTCTATAGTATCGAACAGATTTTCAACATTATAAAACATAAGTCTGTATCGGTCTTTGATATCTTGACAATATGCTTGACTGATAATAACAGCGGTAATTATTGTTAAAACTGTTTTCTTCATATTTGTTTTATTTTTCTTCCAATCTTTCATATGCTCCCAAATCGGGCTTAGAGTCGGTAGTTCTACTATTGCCTTTTAGGTCGAGAGGTGATAAATTTCCATATTCCAACAGACCTGCATCTTTTGCAGGAGATAGAGTGTCTAATTCAAAATTGTATTTTCCAATATCTTTAAAATTAACACCTTGCTCTGTTTTAATAATTTTCCCGAAATGTGTAGCGTCTGTTGTGTCAATATCTGTAGCTTGTAAAATACAGTAGTCAAAATAGTAGTTTGCGTTGTTTTGTTCAATCAAATCAACTACCAATTCTGACTGATTGTTTCCGTATTTTCCATAAATAATTGAGTTCGTAAAATTGCAACGCTCCAAAGGGTAAACGAATATTTGTTCCTCGTATTTATAATAGTTGCCTATAGCTACGGCAGGTGTTGTACGACTTGTGTATGGTGTGTAATTGGCAATTGTAGCATGGTTAAACCAATAGTTTCCACCCAATAAAAGGGATAAGGCGTGCATACCACAGTCGTTCACTACCAAATTATGTGACTCTATTGACGATGTTTTTGCCAAAATCCCTATTAAGTTCATATGCCTTATTATGGTATTATTTATTATAAGTCCGGGATTATGCTCACCTTGTACTGAGTCCATTTGGATACCAATTATTGCGTTTTCAATTATTGCGTTATCGATAGAGTTGTTTTTGCTTTTTTGAGTAAAATGCAGCCCTCCAAGCAGATAGATTGCACCTGTTTCAGTTTCAATCCATGCTCCCCACTGTCCAGACTTATCTTTGTAAAAAGGTTCTAATCTGTCAGATCTGAAAACAACAGGTTGTTCTGTGCTGCCTGTTACGTTTAGTGTGCCGTCAACGATAAGACTTGAACCATAATGAAAATGCACTGATGTTCCGGCTTCTATTGTCAGTGTGTTGTTCTCATCAACAAAAGCGTAGTTGTAAATTAAATAAGGTTTCTGGCTTGTCCATGTTTGAGAGGACAGATGTTGACCATTTATTAAAATTACATCTTGTCCAAATGCAACTAATTTAACATCGCTTCTGGAGTCTTCTGATTCGAAGACAATTGAGTCCTTTTCGACCATTTCGTCTCGGTTTGGGTCAATATTAGCTTCAATAAAGATGTATATTGAATCTTTTTTGTCAATTTCGATGTTACTGACTGTAGGACCATGTTGTCCGTCGACATTTATAGCAAAGTTAGATTCGCCACCCTTTCCTAAATAAATTGCTTTAAGCCTTATCTTTTGATTATTAGGATTGTAAACAGTAAAGTTTCGGGTTGTTGTGCCTATTGTTGTAAATACCGTATCAAACATGACGGTATCTGTAGAAAATTTCAGGTTCAAATTTCCAGAATCGATAAATTTATCGTCTTTACAGCTTATAAATAGTATGGAGACAATTGATAAAAAGAATACAATTCGTTTCATTTTTGAATTTTTGTAAAAACGGCTTTTCTTTACAAAAAGTATTTTATCACATCTGTTGATTTAGAACAATTCAACCTCAATATTTTGTATAAATGCAGTGTAGGTGTGTTCATCATCAACAACGGCGTCACTCAATAGGCATAAGACTTGCTTGTTTTCGCCAGTTTTAGTTGTAATTGTAATTTCAGTTCTGAATCCAACCTGCTTTTCTCTTTTAGGGTCAACCATGGCAGCAACAAAATCATTGTTTTTAATTGTTTCATCGCTAAACAATCCTCTAACATTTCTGCCAATAACTAATTTTTTATCTATGTTCCATAGATTCTCTGCTGAATTATTAAAAAACTCTACAACGCCTTTTTGATTAAACATTAGTATTGAGTCTAAAGCACCTTCTAATGTAAGCTCGTTTTTAATTTTGACTTTTTCTATTTCCAAAAATTGTTGTTGTAGATCTTTTTTTGCTTTCTCTAGCCTTATACTTAGTTCTACTTCCGAATTTTTTAATCTCTCTTCTTGAGCAAGTAGTTTTTTATTCTGATTTTGTATTCGTATTTCAAGTTCTTTCTGATTGGTAATGTCGTTTGCTATGAATATAATCCTGTCAACATCTCCATATATGTTATTTTTTGCCACTAAAGTTGTTTGAAACCATTTCTCAAGCCCTGCTTTAGACACCATTTGAAGTTGTCCTTCGTGTGGAATACCATTCACAACAGCATTCCAAATTTCTTCAATTAATTGCTGGTTATCTTCAGTAAAGAAATCAAATATACTTTTCTGCTTTAATTCGTTAGAAGAGAAATCTAAAGCATATTGAAAATTTTCATTAAAATCAAATATTTTTCCGGAAACTAAAAAATCCGCTTTCATGCTAGCTATGTTTAAAGCACGTATTTGTCCTTCATATTCAAGGCTTTGTTCTTTTTGTTCTGTAGTGTCAATTGCAAGGAAAAGTATTTTTTCTACTTCTCCATCTGTATTTTTTACAGGGGTGTAAGTTGCAATAGTCCATAAATCTTTTCCTCTTCTAGTAACGTGTTTCATGTAGTTCTCGTAGTGCTTGCTACCGATTGCCAAATTATTCCATACTTCATTAAACCAGCTACGATCCTTCTCTGATAAAAACATACTTATGTGGTGTCCTTCAACTTCCGAACTGCTATTATATTCAAGTTTATTTAAAAATTTGGAGTTTGCGTAAGTTAATATGCCATTAGTGTCGTATTCAGCTCTAATAAGTGTATGATTAACTGAGTTTGTAAAACTAATGTAGCGTTTTGCTTGGTTGGCGGCTTCTTCTTGAGTTGCTTGAAGCTCTTCCATATTTTGTCGCATCTCTTCCTCTTGTTGTGCAAGTCTTTCAGCCTGCTCTTGGCTTTCCTCCAGTAGTTTAGATGTACGTATGTTTATTTTTACGTTTCCTAGAGTAGAGCCAATACTTTCTGCAATTTTTTCAATAAATTCGAGATGGTGATTTTCAAAAGGATCAAATCCTGCTATTTCAATAACGCCGTGCACTTCATCATTGTATTTTAAAGGAGCTATTAATAAGTTTCGTGGATTTGACTGACCTAACCCGCTTGTTATTTCCAGATAATCATCGGGGACGTCATCCAGTACAAGTATTCGCTTTTCGAATGCCGAACGTCCAATAAGACCTTCATTCCACTCTATTCTTTTCTTATTGTATTTTTGGCGATCATATGCAAAATGAGCTGTTAGTTGGAAATGAACATCATGTTCATCCTCGTCATTTAATATGTAAAAGCCTCCTTGAGCAGTTCCTACATATTTACACATATTGCTTATAACTTCTAACGACAGCAACTCTATGTTGTCGTTATTGCGCCTTAAAATTTCTCCAAAACGTGCTAATCCTTCAGCAATCCAATTTCTCTCAAAATCCTCTTTTTTGCGTTGTTCTTCAGCATCTTTATTGCTTTTTATGTTTTCAACAATGTTAACTAAAGTTTGACCCAACTTGTCGGTAAACAATTTTGTGTCGTAGTCCGAATCGATTTTACCTTGAAGAATATCCTCTGCAAAAGTTTGTAATTTTGCTGAACGTTGATTGAGTACGTGAAGCTGTTCGGAAAGCAGATTAATTCTGCCCTCAAAAAACAGCCCGCAGAAACGTGCAAATAGCCCCAAAATGACTGGTAGTAAGTCAACAAGGAAAAATATTGAATACCTATGGAGAGCTTTAATATTAGAAAAAGTCATGGTCTGGTTCTGATAATCAAGAACACCCTTAATTATAAAAAAGGTTAGAATAAGACCTAAAACAACTCCTCCAATTGTAAATGTGTGAGTAAGACGATTTTTATTTGCCATAACAGGTTCTGTTTTGAATCAAATATGGTTACAGTTTTATTTTCTACCTGTAAATCAGCTTGGTGATTAATACCTACTTGATTAATTTGTTTTGCCAAGTTAATACTTTAAAGTACCAAATATATTAATTTTTGCTTGGTTTTTAAAACGAACACTTAAATTATAATAAAAAGATATAATAGTGTTATTGCTTAACATGTTTTTCTATGCACTTTGTATCAGCAAAATGCACGTATGTAGCGTATAACTTGTAAGGATAATTTTGCCTGAATATTATTCAATGTTAAAAGATATGTAATAATATTTATCTATATTTTATTTGATTGCTTTTTGTCTAATTTCCAAATATTATTAACCTTATTTATTTTTTTTGTAATTTTGCGCTCCGATCAAAGTTATTGATTGGATTTGATAGATATTCTTAGTAAATTACAGAACAACTATTTACCCCGATTTTAGAACATATAAAAACCGGTAATTAAATGAACAAGATCCGCAACTTTTGCATTATTGCACACATCGACCATGGTAAGAGTACTTTGGCTGATAGATTATTACAATCAACAAACTCAATATCTGAACGTGAACAACGTAGTCAGGTGTTAGATAGCATGGATCTTGAACGTGAGCGTGGGATAACAATTAAAAGTCACGCCATTCAAATGAACTACAAACACGCCGATAATCAGGATTATATTTTAAATTTGATTGATACACCGGGACACGTTGATTTTTCATACGAGGTTTCTCGTTCAATAGCTGCATGTGAGGGAGCTTTACTTATCGTAGATGCAACTCAAGGGATTCAAGCTCAAACCATTAGTAATTTGTACATGGCCATAGAGCATGATCTTGAGATTATTCCAATTTTGAATAAAATGGATCTTCCCAATGCGATGCCCGAAGAAGTTAAAGATCAAATAGTTGATTTACTTGGTTGCAAGCGCGATGAAATAATTGAAGCCTCTGGAAAAACAGGATTAGGGGTTGAGTTGATTTTATCTGCAATAGTAGAACGCGTACCCGCACCTGTCGGCGATCCTAATGCTCCATTAGAAGCATTGATTTTTGACAGTGTATTCAATCAGTTTAGAGGAATTGTCACTTATTTTAAGATTCTAAACGGAACAATTAAAGCAAAAGACCATGTGAAATTTTATAATACCAAAAGAGAGTATTATGCCGACGAGATAGGGGTTCTTAAACTTGGATATTCACCTACAGATAAGCTAAGTGCAGGAGATGTGGGTTATTTAATAAGTGGCATTAAAGCGGCTCGTGAAGTTAAAGTTGGCGACACAATTACCCATGTTGATAGGCCATGTGCAAAAGCAATTGCAGGATTCGAAGATGTGAAACCTATGGTATTTGCAGGTCTTTATCCCGTTGATCCTGATGATTATGAAGACTTGAGGGCATCTATAGAAAAGTTGCAGCTTAATGACGCTTCTCTTACGTTTGAACCTGAATCTTCAATGGCATTGGGATTTGGATTTCGTTGCGGATTTCTTGGACTTTTACATATGGAAATTGTGCAAGAACGGTTAGAGCGGGAATTCGACATGGACGTTATTACAACAGTTCCAAACGTTAGTTATAAGGTGCATACAACAAAAGGTGAAATTATAGAAGTACATAATCCTGCAGGCTTACCACCGGTAAATCATATTGAACACATTGAGGAACCATTCATAAGTGCACAAATTATTACATCTACAGAGTTTTTAGGCTCTATAATGACACTTTGTATTGGCAAAAGGGGCGAACTGAAAAATCAGATTTTTTTAACGGGCAATCGTGTTGAAATAAATTTTGATATGCCTCTGTCTGAGATTGTTATCGACTTTTACGACAAGTTAAAGAGCGTATCAAAAGGTTATGCTTCGTTTGATTATCATATTACAGATTATCGAC
>Ga0116182_1003529_pt1 | contig 14437 bp, 8 predicted proteins | sample AD_UKC077_MetaG_FD_89805 | JGI IMG/M metagenome (GOLD analysis project Ga0116182, IMG submission 89805) | Active sludge microbial communities of municipal wastewater-treating anaerobic digesters from USA - AD_UKC077_MetaG | ecosystem: Engineered > Bioreactor > Anaerobic > Digestate | place: USA...
CACTCAGCGGATGTCGGCGTGGTAGGCCTGAATGGACTTCACACCGCCAGCGCTGTCGCGCGCGGCGCGGATCCCTTGGCACTGGCCACGGCGGCCGCGACGGTCGTCAGGTAAGGCACCTTGTATTTCAACGCCGCCTTGCGGATCGAGGCGTCGTCGGCGCGCGCGTCGCGGCGTCCGGACGGCGTGTTGATCACGAGGCTGACCTGCCGGTTGACGATGGCATCGAGCACGTTGGGGCGCCCCTCGTTGATTTTGTGGATCACTTCGCCCGCAATGCCGTTTTCGGCCAGCCAGCGGATCGTGCCCTCCGTGCCGACCAGCTTGAAGCCCAGCTTCACGAATTCCTTGGCCGCTTTGGCGGCGGCGGGATTCTTTTCCGAAAGGCTGATGAGCACCGTGCCTTCTTCGGTCGGCAGCTTGGCGTTGGCCGCCTCCTGCGATTTGTAGTAGGCCAGTCCGAACGTCGAAGCCAGACCGAGCACCTCGCCGGTCGAGCGCATCTCAGGGCCCAGCACCGGATCGACCTCCGGGAACTTGTCGAACGGGAAGACCGCCTCTTTCGCCCCGAAGTGCGGGATGACTTTGGGTCCGAGCCCGAGCTCGCTGATCTGCGTTCCCAGCATCAGCCGGGTGGCGATGCGGGCCATTTGGGTGTTGCACACCTTAGAGACCAGCGGCACGGTGCGCGAGGCGCGCGGATTTGCCTCTAGCACATAAACCTTGTCTTTTTCGATGGCGTACTGCATGTTCATCAGGCCGACGACATGCAGCTCTTGCGCGATCTTGCGCGTGTAGGCCAAGATCGTGTCGAGGTGTTTCTCGGGGATCGAAATCGGCGGGATGACGCAAGCCGAGTCGCCGGAATGCACGCCGGCCAGCTCGATGTGCTCCATCACGGCCGGTATGTAGACGTCCTTGCCGTCGGAAAGGTCGTCAGCCTCGCATTCCAGCGCCTCCTGTAGGAAACGGTCGAGCAACAAGGGACGGTCTGGCGTGACCCCCACCGCTTTGTCGACGTACTCCCGCAACATCTGCTCGTCGTAAATCACCTCCATGCCGCGTCCGCCCAACACGAAAGAGGGCCGGATCATCAGCGGATATCCGATGGCGTTGGCAACCTTGACCGCCTCGTCGATGTCGGCCGCCATACCCGATTCCGGCATCGGAATCTCCAGGCGTTCCATCATGTGACGGAAAAGATCGCGGTCCTCAGCGCTGTCGATGGAGTCGATGCTGGTGCCCAGAATTTTGACGCCGGCGTCGGCCAGCTCACGCGCGATGTTGAGCGGCGTCTGGCCGCCGAACTGCACGATCACGCCGTCCGGCTTCTCGCGCTCGTAAATCTGCCGCACGTCTTCGAGCGTGACCGGCTCGAAATACAGCTTGTCGGAGGTGTCGTAGTCGGTGGACACCGTCTCGGGGTTGCAGTTGACCATGATGGTTTCATAGCCGGCCTCACGCATCGCGAAAGCGGCGTGGACGCAGCAGTAATCAAACTCGATCCCCTGGCCGATGCGGTTCGGCCCGCCGCCCAGAATCATGACCTTTTTGGCGTTCTTGGAGACCGGCACCTCGTCCGTTTTGCCGTTGTAGGACGAGTAGTAATAATATGCGTTCTCAACGCCGCTGACCGGCACCGGATGCCAGGTCTCGGTGACGCCCAGTGCGGTGCGGCGCAGGCGGATGTTCTTCTCCTTGATGCCGAGAATCCGGGCCAGGTATTTGTCAGAAAAGCCGTCGCGTTTGGCCTGCACCAGCAGCTCGTCGCTCGGCATGGCGCCCTTGTACTGCAAAATCTTTTCTTCCAACTCGACCAACTCGCGCATCTGCTGGAGGAACCAGTGCTTGATGCGGGTCAGCTCAAACAACTGCTCGTTGGTGGCACCCTTGCGGATCGCCTCGTACATGATGAACTGGCGCTCGCTGGTGGCATCGCGCAGCAGCTCCAGCAGTTCGGCCAGCGACTTGCGGTTGAAATCCTTAGCAAAGCCGAGCCCGTGGCGACCGTTCTCCAGCGCGCGGATGGCTTTCTGAAAGGTTTCCTTGTACGTCTTACCGATGGACATGACTTCGCCGACCGCCTTCATCTGCGTGCCGAGCTTGTCCTGCACACCGCGGAATTTTTCAAAAGCCCAGCGCGCGAACTTGATGACGATGTAATCGCCTGACGGCGTGTATGTCTCGAGGGTTCCGTCGCGCCAGTAGGGGATCTCGTCCAGGGTCATGCCGCTCGCAAGCTGGGCGGAAATCATGGCGATCGGGAATCCGGTCGCTTTGGAGGCCAGGGCCGACGAGCGCGAGGTGCGCGGATTGATCTCGATGATGACGATGCGGTCGCTTGTGGGATCGTGCGCAAACTGCACGTTGGTGCCGCCGATCACGCCGATCGATTCGACAATGCGGAAGGCGTAATCCTTCAGGCGGTCCTGCACGGACGCCTCGATGGTCAGCATCGGCGCCGAACAGAACGAGTCACCGGTATGCACGCCCATGGGGTCGATGTTTTCGATGAAGCAGATGGCAATCATCTGGTTCTTCGCGTCGCGGACGACCTCGACTTCAAGCTCTTCCCAACCGAGCACGGATTCCTCGATCAGGCACTGGTGGGTGAGCGACGCCTCCAGGCCGCGTTGAACGATGGTGCGCAACTCCTCAACATTGTAGACGAGCCCGCCGCCGGTGCCGCCCATGGTGTAAGCCGGACGCACCACCACGGGATATCCGAGCGACGCCGCGATCTCTTCGGCGTGCTCGACGGTGTAGGTGATCTCACTCTTGGGCATTTCGATGCCCAGGCGCGTCATCGTGTCCTTGAAGATCTGGCGGTCTTCGCCGCGCTCGATGGCGTCTAGGTTCACGCCAATGACCTTCACGCCGTATTTGTCTAACACGCCTTTTTTGGACAGCTCCAGCGACAGATTCAGGCCTGACTGGCCGCCCAGGTTCGGCAACAGTGCATCCGGACGCTCTTTGGCAATGATCTGTTCAATGCGTTCGACATTGAGTGGCTCGATATAGGTGGCGTCCGCCATGACCGGATCGGTCATGATCGTGGCCGGATTGGAGTTCACAAGAACGACTTTGTACCCGCAGGCGCGCAACGCCTTGCACGCTTGGGTTCCGGAGTAGTCGAACTCGCAGGCCTGACCGATGATGATGGGGCCTGAACCGATGATGAGCACCTTTTCGATGTCTTGACGCCGCATAGATGTGAACCTGACCTTTCGGGCCGCAACGCATGCCGCGAGAAAACGAGACGACTCGTCATCGGGACAATGCACGCGATTGGGCACTTAGCTTAGCGGTTTTCCGGTCGCCCGTCGAGTCTGCACGTCGTCTTTTTTAATCTGCGTGGCTGCGTGGCCCTCTCTCCACTGGAGTCCAGGCGGCATTTGTGCTTAAATACGCCACCATGAAACGCATGTTGACGACAAACTGGAGGCGGTTCTTTTTCGCGGCCGCACTCTTCTGTCTTCCAGTTTTTGCCCGGACGGTCGGCGCCGCGGTAAATCCGCCTGAGGGATTGCTGCTGGCGCGCGAGACGGTCGTGTCTGCCGCGCGCGCGGTCACTGCGGCGCGCTTTCCAGACGCCGACCGGGTGCTGGTGGACGACCATGTCCTTGAAATTTATGAAAAGAACGGGACGTCGGTGCTGTGGGATGACGAGTATTCGAAAATCCTGACCGAGAAGGGGCGCCGCGACGCATCTTCGCATCAACTGATGTTCGACCTCAACTACGGCACGTCGTTTGTGTATCGGGCCGAGATCATCAAGCCGGACGGACGTGTGATCGCGATCGATCCGGAAGCCTATTCGCGCGTCATGACCGAACCCGGCCAGATGGGCGCCAACATCTACGATCCAAGCAACAAGATTTTGAGTTTCTCGATGCCGGGTCTCGAAATCGGCGACCTCTGCCACTTGGTGACCTGCCGCCTCACCACCAAGGCGCGTATGCCGGACACCTGGGCCGACTATGCGGTGTTTGAGTACGACGCGCCAATCCTCAACCTGCTGTATGCCGTCTCCGCCCCGCCGGATCTCCCGATTCGCCACCGCGTGTTGCGCGCCCCTGTCTCGAACACGGTGACGTATGCCGAGAGTCGCCAGCCGGACGGCCGCACGCTGCACACGTGGACGGTGCGCGACGTGCCGCAGATGTTCCCGGAACCCGACATGCCGCCGCTGCACACCCAGGTGCAGCGCCTGATCCTCAGCACTGTCGCGGACTGGCCCACGGTCTCGCGCTGGTACTGGAAACTCTGTAAACCGGCCCTGGCTCATACCACGCCCGAGATGCAAGAGACTGTCGACCGGCTGGTCGCGGGCGCCGCGTCGCGCGACGATAAAATCCGCCGCATCTTCAAATTCGTCTCGCAGCAGATCCGTTACATGGGGCTCACGACCGAAGAAACCGCGCCCGGCTATGAGCCGCATGCGGTGTCGGTGACTTTCAACAACCGCTACGGCGTCTGCCGCGACAAAGCCGCCCTGCTGGCCGCGCTGCTGCGCATGGCCGGCATTTCCGCCTATCCGGTGCTCATCCACGCCGGCGCGCGGATGGACCCGGATGTGCCGATTCCTTTTTTCAATCACGCCATCACCGCGGTTGACCGTCCGGACGGCGGTTATCTGCTGATGGACCCGACCGATGAAAACACGCGTGATCTCTTTCCGGCTTACCTGTGTAACCGCAGCTATCTGGTGGCCAAGCCCGACGGGGAAACGCTGCGCGTGTCGGACGTCTATCCGGCCGAAAACAATCTGGCGCGCATCGAGACCGACGGTACGCTGGATGCCTCGGGTTCACTGTTGCTGACCTCACGCCTAGTCCTGGAGGGTATCAACGACAACGCCTACCGCAGCTTCTTCGTGCGACAGAAGCCGGATCAGCGCCGCAAGTTTTTCGAGGGCGTGCTCAAAAGCCGCTTGGCTGGAGCGGAGGTGCTTTCGTGCGCCATTGCCCCCGAAGACCTACAGGACACCGAGCGGCCGCTGACCGTCACCGTCATGAGCCGCGTTCCCGATTTCCCGGTTCGCGGCAGCGGACTGGATCTCATCACGGTGCCGTGGCTGGGCACGGCACTCGGCTACGCCAACTTCGTGATCGGCCAGACCGGCCTGAAGGAGCGACGCTATCCGCTGGAAACCGGGATCACCTGCGGCGTCGAAGAGCGCGTGACGCTGCACATCGCCGAGGGGTTGGGCGACGTGCACGCCGTGCCGCAGCCTGTGCGCATCGACCGCGCCGGAGTGGCCTTCGATCTGGCGCAGACGGTCAGCGGCACCGACCTCACGGGTACGCTGCGCTATCTGCTGAAGACCCCGGAGTTTTCGCCCGCCGCCTACCTGGAGTTGAAGGAGGTCCTTCAGGAGATCGAAGCCGCCAGCCGCGCACGTCCGCTCTTCAAGGCGTTTGCACAGACCGCGCCGGATCTGGAGATCCTGAGCGATCTGACTGACACGACGGTCGAGACGCCCCACGCCTGGACCACCACGCGCACGTGGTCCAAACGAATTCTGACCTACGCCGGCAAGAAGAACGGTTCCGATCTGAAGATCGCCTTCAATCCGGTCTGGCAGACGGTGGAGGTGGTCGCCGCGACCGTCTCTAACCTGAACGGCACCGTGCACAGCGTCAGTCCGCACGAGATCAATATCATGGATGCGGCATGGGCCGGGGCGGCGCCGCGTTATCCCGCCGGCAAAACGCTGGTCGCCAATCTGCCGGGTGTCGAGACCGGCAGCGTGATTACCGTGACCACGCGCTTCACCCAGACCAACGCCTGCTTCTACAGTCATGCGCATGCCTTCGGCGGCGTCGAGCCGGTTCAGGGCGAGACGTACCGCCTGAGCTTCCCGAAAACGTTGCGGCCTTCCCTGCAAACGTTCCACACGGAGGCGCTGGCGTTCCGGGCGGAAACCAACGACACACACATCACGCTCTCCTGGCAGGCACCGGCGCAGCCTGCGATGCGCACGGAAGAGCTGCTGCCGCCCTGGCACTTTTTCAAGCCCACTGTTTATGTCTCGTTCGGCGACTGGAAGGAGCACGCGCGCCGGCTGCGGCGTGCGCTGGAGCGCGCCGGGGATGAGGACCGCTCCGCACGCCGGCATGCCAAGGCGCTGGTCAAAGGCATACGCGAGCCGCGCGCCCGCCTTCTGGCGATTCGCGACGAGGTGCTGCGCACGATCCGACCGGCGGGTCCCTCTTTCCTCGATCTGCCGCTGGAGGCGCTCTCCTCGCCCGACCGCACGCTGGCCGACCAGTATGGCCATCCCGCTGATCGTGCGCTGCTGTTGGCCGCCATGCTGGATGCGGTCGGATTCGCCCCCGAGATTCTGCTGGCCAGCCAGGACACCACGTGCCACTCGCCTTACGCGGCACCGTCGCGCGAAGTGCCGCAGCTCGGTTATTATCATCATCCGGTGGTGGCCGTGACCTGTCAAGGGCAGCGCCTCATCCTCAACGAGGGCGACCAGTATGACGAATTGGGCGCTTCGGGACTGGACGGCGCGCCGGCCTTGACGCTCAAAGGGCGTGTGCAGACGGTCGATCTCGCGCCCGATCTGAAAAATCGCCGTCGCGATGCGTGGACGATTGAGTTGGATGCGCAGGGCTGCGCGCGGATCACGGTCACGAACTGGTTTTACGGCACGCAGGCGGGGCCTTTCCGCAAGCGTTACCGCGAGATGCTGCCCGAAGATTTCAGGCGCCATCATCTGGAGTGTGTCGGCGCGCTGGCCAAGTCGGCGGAGCCCGCCTCCGACCTGACCGTTGAAACCGCGGCTTATCCCGGCTACCTCGCTTTCGCGGCCACGGCGCGCGACTATGCCACGGTAGAGAAGGGGGTGTTGACGCTGCTGATTCCGGAAGTGGCGGGTGCGCTCTTCCCGTTGCGCGCCGATACCCGCGACCAGCCGCTGTTCATCGGGCTGAACGACACCTCCGAACTGCTCTGCCGGATCGTGCTGCCGGAGGGCTTCACGCGGCTGCCGGTCGCGCCGGCGCCGATGCGGTGGGCGTTGCCCAACGGGCTCGGCACGCTGGACTACGCGGTGCAGACCGGGACGCGGGAGGACGGGCGTCTGGAAGTGACGATCACGCGCACGATCCGCCGGTGCAGCGGCGGCGTCGAGCCGCACCTGTACCCGGCCTTGCTGGAATGCAACCGCCGCATGACGCATCCTTCCGTGCGCACGATGGTCGCCGAGTAGGTTCAGCCAGTGTCCGGGGTGGTGCGTGTGTCGCACTGATTTTGTGCGGAGCGTAGTCGGGAGCGCGGGCGTCCCCGCCCGCACGGTGAACAGAAAACAGGATTCGGGTTCGTCGAATAATGAAGCGGTACATAGTCAAACGACTGTTGGAGATGATCCCGACCACGTTCGGTGTGCTGGTCCTCACGTTTGTGCTTTTTCATGTCGTGGGTGGTTCGCCGGCCGAAGTGGTGCTCGGCAAGAATGCGTCGTCCGAGGCGCTGGCCGCGTTTGACGCGCTCCACGGCTACGACCGGCCGCTGCTGGCCGGCCGCTGGTCGCGGATCAGGGCGCTGGGCGACGTGCCGCGCGAGACGCTCGCGCGCCGGCCTGAATCTGGCCTGCTGCGGCTGCCGCTGACCTACGCGCTGCCGGCCGGCCGCTACCGGGTGAACGCCGGCCGCGTGCTGCTCGGTCTGCGCGAGAGCGCGACCGGCGCCGCCGACGAGGCGCTGGTCGACGGTCCCGCGCCGCTGACGTTCGCCGTGCGCGAGGGGTGGACGGCGGCGACGCTCGACATAGAGGGACCGTCTGCCCCGCGCGTGCGCCTTGAAAAGGGAAACCGCGGCCTGTTGGATTCCCAGTTCGTGCACTATCTGACCTCCCTGGCGCGCGGCGACTTCGGGCTGTCGATCGAGCACCGCCTGCCGGTGGCGCAGGTGCTGCGTGAGGGCGTGGGCCCCTCGCTGGCGCTGACGATCCCGATCCTGGCGGGCGGCACGCTCGTCGGCGTAATGCTGGCGCTGCTCTGCGCGGCCTGGCGCGGCAGCGTGACCGACCGCGCAGTGCTGGTCCTCTCCACGGTGTTGATGAGCGTCAATTATGTGGTCTGGGTGCTAGCCGGTCAGTTTCTGCTGGCTTTCAAGGCGAGGCTCTTCCCGCTCTGGGGCTTCGAGTCAGCGGCGTATCTGGTGCTGCCCGTGCTGATCGGTATCGTCAGTGGACTGGGCCGCGATGTGCGTTTTTACCGGGCTGCGATTCTTGACGAGGTCTTCAAGCCGTATGTGCGCACGGCGCAGGCCAAAGGGGTGAGCGGCGCCCGGATCATGGTCCGGCATGTCTTGCGCAACAGCCTGATTCCGATCGTGACATATTTCAGCCTGTCGGTGCCGTTTCTGTTTACCGGCAGCCTGATGCTTGAAAGCTTTTTCGGCATTCCGGGGCTGGGCAGCGTGAGCCTGAATGCGATTCACTCGTCCGACATGGCGGTGGTGCGCGCGGTCGTGATTCTCGGGGCGTTGCTCTACCAGATCGTGAATGTGGCGACGGACGTCTGCTACGCATGGTTGGATCCGCGTGTGAGATTGGGATGACAGCGAGTATGAATATCAGGCCGAACATCGTGGGCCGTTTGTGGAGGCGGTGGGACACGCGGCTGTGTCTGATCGTGATCCTGGTGTATGCTGCGGCCGCAGTGTACGGCGAGGCGGTTTATCGGACAGCGCGTCTGACTGATCGCACGCCGGCTTACAATGCGGTGCGCGAGCGGTCGCGTTATGTGGCGCCGGCGTTTGTGCGGCTCGGGGCGGTCCGCGCCCGACCGGAGGACGAGCCGCTCTATCTGCTGGGCAGCGACAACCTCGGGCGCGACGTGCTGCAGCGTCTGGTGCAGGGGACGCGCATCGCGTTTCACGTCGGCATCATCACCTCGCTGATCGCGATTCCCTTAGGCGTGCTGCTGGGTTGTCTGGGCGGCTATTTCGGCGGGCGCACGGACAGTGTCGTGGTTTGGCTGTGCGCGACTGTTGCGTCGATGCCAGGCCTTCTGTTCATCCTTGCGGTCGCGATGGTGGTGGGGCAGGGGCTGGCGGGTGTCTACCTCGGGATCGGCCTGACCACTTGGGTGAGCGTCTGTCGCAATGTGCGCGGCGAGGTCATCAAGCACCGCCACCGCGCTTACGTGCAGGCCGCGCAGGTGCTGGGATACCGCCATGCGCGCCTCATGTTCCGCCATATCCTGCCGAATGTGACGCACATCATCCTGATCGCGTTCTCGGTGCGGTTCCCCGCGTCAGTGGCCACAGAGGTCTTTATCAGTTTTCTAGGCATTGGCGTGCAGGGCGAACCGTCGTGGGGCATCATGATCAACAACGCGCGCCTGCGCCTCTGGCAGGGCGTGTGGTGGGAGATGACATTCGTCACATTGGCGATCTTCGCGTTGGTCTTAGCCTTCAACCATGTGGCGGACGAGCTGCGCGATCTCCTCGATCCCGCTTTGCGAACCGAACAGGTTTGAAAAAGTGACGGCTTGCGCATCCTGAGGTTTTGGGCGATAATCCCGCCAGAAGCTGTGTTGGCTTCGTGGCAGGTTGAGGCGGTGCGGAAGGGAATGATGCGGGATGGCGGTTTCCGTCGCGATTGAACGCGTGGTCAAGGTGTTCGGCGCTTACACGGCGTTGAAAGACGTGTCGCTGGGGGTGCAGCCCGGCGAGCTCTTTTTTTTGCTGGGGCCGAGCGGCTGCGGCAAGACCACGCTGTTGCGTTGCATCGCCGGGTTTTACCGCCCGGAAAGCGGACGCATCCTGATCGGCGATGAAGAGGTGACCGCACGGCCGCCTCACCGCCGTGACACCGGTATGATGTTCCAGAGCTATGCGCTGTGGCCGCACATGACGGTCGAGGAGAACGTGGCCTTTGGCCTCGAGATGCGCAAAGTGCCGCGCGCCGAGTCGCGCAGGCGGGTGGGGGAGGCGCTGGAGCTTGTCCATCTGGCCGACCGCGCCAAGGCGCGTCCCAATCAACTCTCAGGCGGCCAGCAGCAGCGTGTCGCGTTGGCGCGCGCGCTGGTCATCCGTCCGCGCTGCCTGCTGCTCGACGAGCCGCTTTCAAATCTGGATGCTAAGTTGCGGCTGGAGATGCGCATGGAGATCCGCCGCATCTGCAAACAGGCCGGCCTCACCGCGATCTATGTGACGCACGACCAGAAAGAGGCGCTGTCGGTGGCGGACCGCCTCGCCGTCATGCGCGACGGCGTGATCGAGCAGATCGGCACGCCCGAAGAGGTCTACCGCGCGCCGGTCAACCGTTTTGTCGCCGGTTTCATCGGCGAGGGCACGTTTATTGAGGGACGGATCGATGCGCGAGAGGGACTCGGCGTGCGCGTGTCGACGCGCATCGGAATGCTGCGTGCCGTGCGCGCGCCATACGGGGTTTCGGCAGGCGATCGCGTGACGCTCTGTCTGCGGCCGGAGTCGCTGTGCCTGCGCCCGCCGCCGGACACGCCGTCCGACAATCTATTGCGCGGACAGTATAGCGAGAGTGTGTATTTGGGCGAGGTGGCGCAGCACCGGATCGGTGTGTCATCGGCGGATGGCGGCGCACCTTGCGTGCTGACCGCAGTCGAACTGAACCCGGTGGCGGGACGGCGCCGCGAAGGCGAGCCGGCGTCGGTTTGGGTGCCGCCTGAGCATGTGATTGTCACCCCGTTGTGACTGAAAGGATGAGCATGGAGCAGACTGACATCAAACAGGACCGACACTTGGTCGCGCTGGCGATGGCGGCGCATCCGGATGACATTGAGTTCATGATGAGCGGCACGCTGTTGTTGCTGAAACAGGCCGGCGCGGAGATCCATATCTGCAACTTGGCCAATGGCTGCTACGGCTCGCAGGTCTACGGCAAAGAGGAGGCGGCGCGCGTGCGGGCGCTGGAGGCGCAGGAAGCGGCGCGCGTGGCCGGCGCGGTCTGGCATCCGTCGCTCTTTGACGATGTGGGGCTTTATTATGACGCCGCCTCGCTGGCCAAGGTCTCTGCGGTGGTCCGCGAGATCCGGCCCGACATCCTGCTGACGCTTTCGCGCTACGATTACATGGAAGACCATGAATATGCGTCGCGCCTGGCCTCGTCCGCCGCGTTCAACCGCTGTCTGCCCAGTTACGTGACCGATCCGCCGCAGCCGTCCAGCAGCAAGCCTGTGGCCGTCTATCACTCGTTGCCGCATGCGCTAATGGACATGCAGCGCATGCCGGTCGTGCCGGAGTTCTGCATCGACGTGGGCAGCGTGATGGCGCAGCGGCGCGCCATGCTGGCGTGCCACACCAGCCAGCGCGAGTGGCTGGACGCGACGCAGGGCATGGGTTCGTATGTGGAAAGCATGGCCGATGCGGCGCGCGAGGTCGGCCGGCGTTATGGCGGTTGCGAGTTTGCGGAGGGCTGGCGCCGCCACAACCACATGGGATACTGCGCGGCCGATTATGCGCCGCTGGAAACGGCGTTGGCGCCCTTTTTGAAACAGACGAAATAAGGAGACGAGACATGGCACGGGCAATCAGTAAGTTGGCACCGGAATGGTGGGACTACACGACATTGGACAGCGAGATCCTGAATGATGCGGCGGCGCTTACCGCCAAGGATCTGCTGGAGCTTTCACGGCCGGGTTTCAAGGTCTGTATCTATGACACGGTCGAAGAGTTCTACACGGCCGAAGCGCTGGAGTATGTCGAGGCCTGGCGCAAGGCCACGCCTGACAACCCAGTCGGCGTGTGCGGCCCGATCGGCCCGACCGAGCAGCTTCCGCTGGTGGCCCGCATCGTGAATGCGATCGGACTGAGCCTGCGCGACGCGCATTTCTGGGGCATGGACGAGTGGGTCGAGAACGGCAAGACCGTTTCGCCCCGGCATCCGCTCTCGTTCGCCAAGTGCGACCGCGAGATGTGTTTCGACCGGATCATGCCGAAGCTGCGCATGCCCGCGAAGAATATGCACTTCCCGACCGGCGACCTGGCGGCCTACACCCGCTCCTACGATCAGGTCAAGTGTCTGCTGATGCAGGGTGGACAAGGCGAAATCAAGCACTGGGCCTTCAATGACCCGCCCAAGCGCGAAGGTGCCTACGCGGACGCGCCGCCGTCGCCGACCGAATTCCGCAAACGCGCCGCGCGCCTCGTTGACCTGCATCCGGTCACCATCATCCAGAACGCGCGCACCTCGGGCGGCGGCAATGTCGCGATGGTGCCGACACGCGCCGCGACCGTGGGCCCGGTGGAGACGTGGAAATCGGCCAAGGTCTCGATCTGGCATCCCGGCCACCACGACAACCCGTTCGGCATGCGGCTTACCGCGCTGATGATTGCGAAACGCATTCCGGACAGCAGCGTGCCGATGTCGCTTCTGGCGGACCACCCCAACGTCCAGTTCAACTACCTGCGCCGCGGCATCGGCGAGGTGGCCGTGGATATGCATTGAGGAGCGACACAATGAGTGACTTGAAGATTGTGGCGGCGGGGCACGTCTGCCTCGACATCATTCCGACGTTCCTGCGCGGCGCGCCGACACTCGACGCGGTGATGCAGCCGGGCAAGCTGGTGGAGATGGGGCCGGCGGTGCTCTCGACCGGCGGTTCGGTGTCGAACACCGGCTTGGCGCTGAAGCGGTTGGGACTGCCGGTGCGGCTGATGGGCAAGATCGGGGACGATGCGTTTGGCATGGCGGTGCGTGACCATTTTCGGCGTCTGGACGAGACGCTGGTCGAAACGATGATCGTGGATCCGGCGGTCGCCACCTCCTACACGGTGGTGGTTAACCCGCCGGGGATCGACCGCATCTTTCTGCACTGTCCCGGCGCGAACGACACCTTCGGCGCCGATGACGTGGAGCCGTCGTTGCTGGCCGGTATGCAGCTTTTCCACTTCGGGTATCCGCCGCTGATGCGCGCGTTTTACAGCCGCGCGGACGAGCTGGCGCGTCTCTTCCGCGCGGTCAAGGCGTGCGGGCTGGTCACGTCGCTGGACATGGCGTTGCCCGATCCGGCTTCGCCCGCCGGGCAGGCGGACTGGCGCGGCATCCTTGAACAGGCGCTGCCGTCGGTCGATATCTTCGCGCCCAGTCTGGACGAGATCGTGTTCATGCTGCACCGCGAGCGGGGCTTGGCCGTGCGGAACAAGGCGGCTGAGGGCGTGCCGATGGGCGGTTTGATCGAAGATGACGTGCGCGCGCTGGCCGGCGAGCTGCTGGCGATGGGCGTGGCCGTGGTGATGCTGAAGCTCGGCAGCCAGGGCGCGTATCTGCGCGTCACGTCTGACACGCGGCGGCTGGCGTCGTGCGGCTGCTTTACCGAGGAGGCCTGCGAACGCTGGGCCGACGCTGAATTTTATGCGCCCTGCTTTGACGCGAAGGTGGCGGGGACAACCGGTTCGGGCGACTGCACGGTTGCGGGATTACTCGCCGGCGTGGCCAAAGGCCTCGGTCCCGCCGAATGCGTGCGCTCGGCCGTTGCGGTGGGCTCGGCCAGTGTCGAGCAGCCCGATGCCACCAGCGGCGTGCCCGCGTGGCTGGAGCTGGACGCGCGGCTGCGGGCCGGCTGGGGCCGTGAAAAACCGAAGGTTGCATTCCGTGCGCCATGGGCGTAAAATATCACTTTACGATTATGATCTTTAAGCGAGAGGTTATCCCATTGCGCGGTCGTACCGCGAAGTGCCAGGAGAAAACTTTCAACGCTTAACGCTCAATGGTCAAGTAACACGCGAGGAGAACAGAGGATGAAACGTAGGGATTTTTTGAAATCGGCGGTCACGACCGGCGCGGGATTGATCATTTTGCCTGGCGGATTGCGGGCGAATGCGGCGAGTAACAAACTCAACATCGCGCTGATCGGCACGTGGGGCAGGGGATTGGCGCATTTCGATTCCATCGCGGATGAGAATGTCGTGGCGTTGTGCGACTGCTGGGAACGTAACCTGACAGACGCGGCCAAACGTTTCCCGAACGCGAAGACGTACGTTGACTGGCGCAAATGCCTGGAGCAGAAAGATATCGACGCGGTAGTCATCTGCACGACCGATTTTACGCACGCCTTTGTTGCCAACTGGGCGCTCAACCGCGGCATGCACGTCTACCTTGAGAAGCCGCTGGGCATCTCCGTGGAAGAGGCGCGCGTGGTTCGCGCCAACTGGCTGCCCAAGAAAGATAAACTCGCGACGCAGGTCGGCATGCAGCGCCACGCGCACGACAACTTCAATCGCATTGCCGAAATGTTGCGTGATGGCGCGGTCGGCGAACTGAAGAGCGCCTATGCCTGGGGCAACCGTCAGATTCCCAAGCCCGGCTACCTCCCTGCCGCCGGCGCGCCGCCTGCCGGCCTGCATTACGACCTGTGGCTGGGGCCGGTCAAGACCGACCATCCCTACAACCCCGAGTATTTCGCGGGCGGACCGGGCGCGAACTGCCTGAAGTGGAACA
>Ga0116182_1003535_pt1 | contig 14409 bp, 14 predicted proteins | sample AD_UKC077_MetaG_FD_89805 | JGI IMG/M metagenome (GOLD analysis project Ga0116182, IMG submission 89805) | Active sludge microbial communities of municipal wastewater-treating anaerobic digesters from USA - AD_UKC077_MetaG | ecosystem: Engineered > Bioreactor > Anaerobic > Digestate | place: USA...
GGCCACGGGGTGGCTCCCCTGAAACGAGGAGATATCGAAGCATTCCATGCGGTAGGGAATGGACGAGAGATGGAAATGGCGGGCGATATCGTCCAGCACCGATGTCTCGGCCTTCCTCCCGTGAGAGCGTGCGTTTTCCCTGGCCATGCCCATCCACTGCCTGGGCTTGCCCCGAACGGCCTTGCGGATAGAGACCCTTGATCCTTTCATGTCCGACAGGATCTCCTGGAGGTGTTCGACGCCTTCCGGCACAGTGTCAGAGTAGATGACCTTCGGCACGTCGTTGCCCTTGAGATAGAACTGCAGGATGCAGTTCGTCATGAACTCGTCTTCCTCTGTGTTTTTCACCGTAAAGGAGTGGCTGTCGGTCAGCATGCCGGCCACGACATGCAGCACGGCGATCTGCACCTGGTCCTGGTGGCGGTAGGCCGCGAAAATATCCGTGTCCGTCCGGGTGTTTCCGACCACGACCTGAGGGATCAGGGTGTCCCTGATCGCTGAGATCTGGTCGCGTATCCGCGCCGCCTTCTCGTAGTTCTGGCGGGCCGAGGCCTTCTTCATGCGCTCGATGAGCCTCTTCTCCAGGAACTGGTTCTTGCCTTCGAGAAATGTGATGAGATCGTCGACGATCTGGTCGTAGAGCTCCTTCGATATCCTGTTTGCGCATGGGCCGCTGCACAGCCCGATCTGAAAGTACATGCACGGCCTCATGCGGTTTTTGAAGACCGTGTCCTTGCATCTTCTCAAGGGAAAGATCCTGCCGATCGCGCTCAGTGTCTGGCGGGTGGCCAGGGCCGAGGAGTAGGGGCCGAAATAGCGCGCCCCGTCATTGAGGACCTTGCGGGTTATGGATATTCTCGGCCACTGCTCCCTGGTGCTGATTCTGAATCGCACATACGTCTTGCCGTCCTTGAGGTCGATATTGAAGCGCGGCCTGTGAGTCTTGATCAGCTGGTTTTCCAGGAAGAGGGCCTCTTTTTCGTTGCCGGTGATGATGAAGTCCACCTTGACGGTCTGTTCCGCGATAAAGGGGACGTTCGGCCTGGTATCCTGGCCGAGGTACGCATGCACCCGGTTTCTCAGGTCTTTGGCCTTGCCGATGTAGAGAATTTCTCCCGCCGTGTTCCTCATGAGGTATACGCCGGTCGAGCGGGGCAGGTTCGCGATGATGTCCGGTGTCAATGCCATAATTTTTCCATACCATGATCACAGCAGCAGTCAAGGTGATCGAATGAAAAAAGGGACGCCTTTTCCCCGGCCCGCCGCTTCATGCCCGGGGAGGGCCTGGAAACCCGGCGACGTGGAGATTAAGTGAAAGAAAATTCAAGAAAAACAGGCCTGAGCTCGTGGAAAGTGTGCTTGACACCCATAGGGATAAGGTATATACGTTTTGTGATGAATGAGTATTCATTTTTTAGGTGTACGGATGAAATTGATATACGGGCTGGGAAACCCTGGAGACCAATACAAATATACCCGGCACAACCTCGGCTTTCTCGTGGCGGACCTTCTTTCGGAGAAGTGGCGTATCCCTCTGAAAACAAAGAAAAATTGTATGATCTACGGGAAAGGCACAGTAGATAGGACGCCCGTCATGATCGCCAAGCCGTACACCTATATGAATTTGAGCGGAGAGCCTCTGAAAACCATGAACATCGATCCCGGCGACCTCATCGTCATCCACGATGATATGGACATACCTTTCGGACTGGTGCGCGTGAAGTCCGGCGGCGGCACGGGAGGACACAAGGGTCTCATCTCTCTCGTGGATGCGCTCTCGGGCGGCGGATTCGTCAGGGTGCGCTGCGGAATCGGAAGACCTGGAATCAGTTGCGATGCCAGCGATTATGTGCTAGGGCATTTCGCGAAGGAAGACCTCTCCGTTGTCCGCTCTCAGATTGAAGATGCGGCGTCCGCGGTGGAGATGTGTCTGCGCGATGGAGTGACCAGGGCAATGAACGTCTACAACAGACGGGAAAGAGATATTCCAAGTACGTGAAGGGAGGTTAACGTCGTATGGAACAATGGGCAAATTGGGCGTGGTTGTTGGGGGTAGTCGGATTCATCATCGCCTACTTGATGTATGTCAATCTCAAGAAGAAAGACGCCGGCAATGAAATCATGCAGGATCTGGCAAAACAGATCCACGAGGGCGCCATGGTATTCCTCAAGAGGGAGTACAGCATCCTCGCAGTCTTCGTCATTATCGTTGCTTTGTTGCTGTGGTGGGGCCTTGAATGGCATACGGCACTCGCTTATGTGGGCGGCGCGATATGCTCGATCTCTGCCGGACTCACAGGCATGACCTCCGCTACGAGGGCAAATGTCCGGACGAGCCAGGCGGCAAAGACCTACGGGCTCGAAGCAGCACTGAACGTATCATACTTCGGAGGCGGAGCGGTCATGGGCATTTCGGTTGCCGCTCTAGGTCTGATAGGCATCGGGGCATTCTATTATTTCTTCAACGCCCCTGACACGGTCCAGTACCTGAACGGCTTTGGTATGGGGGCCTCTTCCGTCGCGCTGTTCGCCCGTGTGGGCGGCGGCATCTACACGAAGACTGCGGATGTGGGCGCAGACCTCGTGGGCAAGGTCGAGGCCGGCATTCCCGAGGACGACCCCCGCAACCCAGGAGTCATCGCGGACAACGTGGGCGACAACGTGGGCGACATCGCGGGCATGGGCGCAGACATCTTCGAGTCGTACGTGAACGCGGTCATCGCGTCCATCGCCATTGCCGGGACCATGAGCCTCGGCGTTCTCGGATGGGGAGGCAATCAGTCCGCTTACATCGCGCTTCCTCTCGTGCTCGCCATGGTCGGTTTCCTGGCATCGCTGGTAGGCGTATGGTCCGTGAAGGCCCTGGCAAAGGCCGGCCCGGCAGCGGCACTGAGATATTCCAGCCTCATCTCGGCCATTCTGTTCCTGATCATCTCCTACATCATAGTGCGGACCATGGAAGTGCAGAACGGCGTGTTCTGGGCGGGGTTCTTCGGAATGATCGCGGGCGTGCTCATCGGCTGGGTGACAGAATGGTACTGCTCGGCAAGCCCTGTCAGGAAGATCGCCGAGGCATCCCAGACAGGCCCTGCCACCAACATCATCACCGGCCTTGCCGTCGGTCTTGAGTCCACTGCCATCCCGCTCTTCATCATCGTGGTATCCATTGGATTCTCGGCCTACTTCGCAGGCCTCTATGGCATCGGCATCGCCGCGGTCGGCATGCTCGCCACCGTGGGCGCCACCATGGCGGTCGACGCATACGGTCCGGTTGCCGACAATGCGGGCGGCATCTCCGAGATGGCCGGTCTGGGCCCGGAAGTCCGGAAGCTGACCGACCAGCTCGATTCTCTGGGCAACACCACGGCGGCAATCGGCAAAGGCTTCGCCATCGGCTCCGCGGCTCTGACGGCCCTGGCCCTGTTCTCCGCCTTTGCGCAGGCAGTGGGGCTCGAGTCCATCAACCTCGTGGACCCGTGGGTCGTCATGGGGTTGTTCCTCGGCGGCATCATCCCGTTCCTGGTGGCAGCCATGACCATGACCTCGGTCGGAAAGGCCGCATACAAGATGGTCGAAGAGATCAGGCGGCAGTTCCGCGAGATCCCGGGCATCATGGAAGGCAAGGGCAAGCCAGACACTGCACGGTGCGTTGACATCGCCACCAAGGGGGCGCTGCTTGAGATGCTCAAGCCTGGCATCCTGGCGGTTGTGGCTCCTATCGCAGTCGGGTATATCCTCGGCGCGCAGGCCCTGGGCGGAATGCTCGCAGGAGCTACCCTGACCGGTGTTCTCATGGCCCTGTTCATGGCCAACTCGGGCGGCGCTTGGGACAACGGCAAGAAATTCATCGAAACCGGTCACTTCGGCGGCAAGCACAGCGACGCGCACAAGGCCGCGGTCGTGGGCGACACCGTGGGCGATCCGTTCAAGGACACCTCGGGCCCGTCCATGAACATCCTCATCAAGCTCATGAGCGTCATTTCGCTGGTTATAGCACCGCTGCTCGTGTAAAAGTCATCAGCCAGAGGGGGGAGGCGCTGTTCCTCCCCCCTCTTATCAGCTCATTACCCCTCCTTTCTCTCGGCCCTTTTTCATCCAGGCCTCTGAAACAGGCGATACAGCACTACATGCCGGTTCTGTGCAGCAAAGAAACCCGCCTTCCCATTCTAAAGATACCTTGCTGCATGCAGTGGTGATTCCTCTTTCTCCTCTCCCCATCAGGCGCCCGCTCGAGCGGGCCAAAGAGGGCACAGCAAAAGGGAGAGGAAAAAGATGTTTATCCGCTGCATGGTCTCAGGGGCGGATCATCAATCTAGTGCCTCATTATGATGAAAGAAATTTTCGGCCCTTCTCTTGACTTTGCCGGGTGCCCCCATTATTGTTAAATTTAAGGGCTTTTTCCTTTCTGAATGCTGTCGGCTGGTAGTTGCCGCATGGCGCATGCGGTTGTGACTGGAGGTTACAGTCCTATGGCCGGTGCAGTGTGCGTGGAGACAAAAGCTCTTGGGGAACGAACGGTAAAAGGCCCATGCGACCCCTGTCTCACACGGGGGTAACGTATGCTTGACAGAGTATTCCCATTTTCCCCACCTGAGAAATTCCCGCTGCAGTTCCGCCCGATTGACCGGCGGCGGGAGGCACCTCAAGAAAAGCGCAAAATTCCACGGAGAGGAGAGAGACATGGGTGACATGATTTATCAGAAGTTGGTAGATCTGATTCAGGACAACGCCGATCAGCTGACAAAACGTCTGATGAGAGATATTCTCGGCAGGGAAGAGACCAAGAGCTATAAAACTCTGCCCGAAAAGGAAGTCTACTGGCGCGTCTTCGATGTGTACAGCAGGCTCGATTCCTGGCTCAGCAAGGACAAGGAGAAGGGGGAGATCAAGCTGCACTACACCGAGCTCGGAAAAAAGCGGTTCCATGAGAATATCCCGCTGAGCGATCTGGTCATGACGCTGCTTCTCATCAAACGCCATCTCTGGATCTATGTCATGGAAAACCAGTTCTACGATTCTTCCTTCGAGCTGTCCAGGGCGCTCGAGCTGAACAACAAAGTCGTGCTCTTTTTCGATCGGGCGATCTACTTCGCCGTCATGGGCTATGAGGATGAGATGCGCAAGAGTCTGAATAAAGCAGTATAGCACACGGGCGCTTCCTGCGATGTGCTCGGCGGTGCCGCCGGCCTTCATGCGGGAGGCGGAAAACCGCGTTCGCCGGCACCGGTGCCACACACAAGAGGGCGGACGTACAATGATGCGGTCAGGGAGGTGCAGGCATACATGGTCCCCATACTCATCAATTATCCTGAAGACATGCTGAGGGTCAGGGTGGCGGCCATGAAAGACACCTCATCACAGGCCCTCGCCGATCTGCAGGAGCTCGGTGTGCTCCATGTCGAGGAGGCCGGGGAATTCTCCCCTCCCGAGGTAGCCGGCATTGTTTCGAGAAAGCAGCTCACGAGAAAGGCTGTTTATGAGATCAACGAGATGCTCGACAGCCTCAGGGGCGTGCGCGAGGTCGAGCTGCCCCCCAATCCTGAGCCTCTCGATCCCGATGATGTCATCAACAGGGTGAATGCGCTCAAGGAGCGGCTTTCCTCTCTTCTGGAAAAGCGGGAGAGCCTCAGGCGGAATGTCGGCGGCCTGGAAAGCTCGGAGAGATACTTCAACAGCCTGGCCGAGGTGATCGATGTCCCGCTTGCCGATCTTCATTACCTGGGTCCGTATCTCTTTTCCCGGGTGATCATCTTCCCCCGCGAGGGAACGGAACCGTTTCTGAACGATGCGGGCGATATGATCCTGCACCGGGTGATCGCGCACTCGGGTGGTGAAGATGTGATGTATCTTCTCGGCAGGGCGCGCGACAAAGACCGCATCGAGAAATCGGCGGCAAACCTGGGAGGCAGTCCTCTTCCCATTCTGTACGAGGGAATGTCGCTGCGAGAGTTCAATACGAAGCGGGACGCAATCAGAGAAGGCCTGGCTCAGGAGCTGGACGCGCTGGAGAGCGAGATTCAGGGCATTATCGAGGAAAGGCTCGAGAAAATCGTCGTGTACCGGGACATCCTTGAAAGAGAGTATTCGCGGCTCGATGTGCTGGAGATGGCGGCAACGGCCAGATACATCACCCTCTTCGAAGGGTGGGTGCCCCAGGGCAGCATCGAAAGGGTTTCCTCCGAGTTCTCCCGCAACGGCAGGCAGGTGTTCGTGGACTCGCGTCCGCCCGGTCCGCAGGAGACGCCGCCCACGAAGCTGAAGAACCCGGAAGGGATCAGGCCGTTTCAGGTCATCGTGAATCTCTTCGCCATACCCCGGTACGGCGACTGGGACCCGACGCCCTCAATTGCGTACTTCTTTGCGTTTTTCTTCGGCCTCATGCTCAATGACGTGATCTATGCCGTGGGGCTTCTCCTCACGGTGTGGCTCGTGTTGGACAAGCTGGTGGACGATCCCCAGGCCGAGGGGACGAGGCTGTTCAGGAGGGTGCTCATCATCTGCGGGTCTGTCTCCCTCGTCATGGGCATCCTGTCCGGTACGCTCATGGGAGACTTTCTCGACCGCTATATGGGCATTCCACCCAAAACACTGGCTCTTGCAGGCTTTGTCGAGGCCATGCTTTCAGAGCCCATATCATTTATTGTCTTTTCTCTGGTCGTCGGGCTGGTCCATCTGAACATCGCCCACGTGCTGAGCCTCATCAGGGGCGTCAAAACCAGGAATGTCGGGCTCGATATCAACAAGATCGGGCTCTTTTTCGTCCAGATATTCGGGATTCCCTACATCTTCCACGTCATGCTGAACATGGATCTCGTACCCTTGAGCGCGGGAGCGTACACGGTCTTCGGTTATCTGCTTGCGCTCGGAGTTCTGGGCGTCATCGCTGGCTCTTTCATCCAGATGGGCGGGCTCGGTTCGATCTTCTGGGTCTTCGATCTCACCGGGATCCTCGGAGACGTGATGTCCTACTCAAGGCTCGCCGGTGTCGGCCTTGCCAGCTTCTACCTGGCCTCGTCCTTCAACCTTCTCTCCAACTGGGTCTCTACCGGGCTGGGGAGCGCCGTTCCAGGGATACTTGGCGCGGGCTTGAGCTTTATCATCGGCGTGACGCTGCTCGTCATTTTCCATGTCTTCAACATGCTTCTCAGCGCCCTGGCCGCATTCATCCATTCCCTGAGGCTCTGTTTCGTCGAATTCCTGCTGAAATTCTACGAGGGAGGGGGAAGGGAATACTCACCGTTTCATATACCCCGGCAGCGCACCGTGCTGGTGGGGAGAAAATCATAAATAAGGAGAGGTGAAGAAAATGACCCTTATTCAGGCCCTGGCATTATTCGGTGGAGCAATCGCGCTGGCCGGCGGGCTTGCCGGATCGGCGATCGGGATAGCCAATGCGGCTTCCTCGGGCGTGGCGACACTTTCGGAAGAGCCCGGACAGTTGAGAAACGTCATCGTGCTGGCTTCTCTTCCCATGACGCAGACCTTCTACGGGCTGATCATCCTGATCATCATTCTTACCGTGGTGATGCCGAACCTGACGGTCGGCGTTGCAGGCGGCGTCGCGGTGCTCGCCATAGGAATCATGGCAGCTTCTGCCGAGCTGTTCTCCGCAATATTCCAGGGCTCGGTGTGCGCATCCGGCATCGCCCTTCTGCCCAAGACAAAAGGGCAGATCCTCACCTCATCCATGATGCTCGCCGTCTTCGTGGAGCTCATCGGCGTTCTGGGGCTCGTGTTCACCATCATGGCTCTGAGCATTCTCGGGCTCATGTAGTCCCGGGAGGAGGGTGATTTCCATGGAAACTCCAAAAATGCGGGAGGCCATTCTATCCAAAGCCCGTCAGGAGGCGCAGATTCTCATTGATGAGGCGAAGTCGAAGGCCGGGGAGGTGGTAGGGAAGGCTCAAGAGCAATGGGAGCGGCGTCTTGAGGCCGAGAAGAAGCGGCTCCTGTCGGAATCGAGGCGGGGGGCGGCGAGAATCATCGCCCAGGCCGACCTGAAGGCCAGGCAGGAGATCCTGAAGGAAAAGGACTCCATCATCAGGGAAATGATCGGCAAAGTGAAGGAGAGGCTGACGGAGAACACCTCCGAGACGAGCACCCTGGAGCGGCTCATCACCGAGGCTGTCGACGCATTCGAGTCCGATCAGGCATTGAAGATCATGGCCTCGGGCAAAGATATCAAACGAGTCAGGGAAATCGTTGCCGCAAGCCCGGTGCTCAAGGACCGTATAACCGGCGTCTCGGAGGCCGCATGCATGGGCGGGGTGATCTGTGAGAGCGTCGACGGGAAAGTGAGCGTGGACAACACCTACGACACCCGTCTCCAGATGCTCATCCCCAGAATACTGCCCCAGGTGGGGAAGGTCTTATTCGGAGAGCACGAGAGATGAGGCTTGCAAGCAACCGCTTCGCATTTCTCGTGTCCGTGCTGAAAGCCCGGGAAGCAAAGGGGGTGACGCCTGAGATGCTCGAGGACATTCTCATCCGGGCCTCATCCACAGCCGAAGCAGTCGAGTTTCTGAAGGGCACGGACCTGGGTGAATATCTCGCCGAGATCGGGGCGGTGAAGTTTCAGGATATCGATGAGAGTCTCTGGAAATATCTCGGCATATACTTCGGCCGGATCAAGAAGCTCAGGCCCGATCCATCCGTGGTCAGGCTCATCGACAGCTACCTGGAGAAATACGACACGGCCAACATCATAAGCGCTCTCAAGTCCGTGGCGACGCAGAGGCCGCCGCAGATGATTCCCGTGGGCGCGCTCTCAGATCAGGGACTGCTCGCCGAGCTGTCCCGGGCCCAGACAACCGGGGAGATCGCTTCTGTCCTGGCGGCCGGAGGCCTGGCCGATTACGCCGGGCCTGTGCGCGAGATATCGGATACCGACCGGCGGACGCTGCTTCAGGTTCAGAGGCGGATACACGGGCTGTATATGCAGCGGTTCGCGCGCGTGCTGAGCGGTTTGGACGATTCCGGGATTCTTCTGAGAGCCTACGGTATCCTGCTCGATCATCTTCTCCTCGGGCGGGCCATTCGCTCCTCGGTGGCAGGAAGACCGGGCGCGGCGGAGGTAGAGATCGCGCTGTCGGGAGGCCGTCTGATCACCCCGGCCGCCTACAGGGATCTGACAGCCATGAAGATGCCCGAGATCATACATCGCCTCGAGGGCACCCCGTACCATGCCATGGCTCAGGAGGCCGGCCGGCAGATCGATCAGCAGGGATCGTATGCCATAGACAGGGTCATGGAGCCCGAGAGGATCAGACGCTTGAGGGAGCTGCTCTCCCCCCGGTCGCTGTCTCCGTGCGCCGTATTGTGGCACCTTGTTTTCAAGGAAGTCGAGATCCGTAACGTTCGCCTCGCCGTGAAGGCGGCCCAGGACAGGCTGCCACCGGCAGAGGTCAGAGACTACCTGGCGGTGGGATTATGAAGAGACGCGAGAACCTGACCGTGGCGGTCATTGGAACCAGAGACCAGACGAGTCTCATGCGCCTGGCCGGGGTGCAGAAATATCGGGTGATCGATGAGGGGCCGGATGTGGGAGAGAGCGTCCGGACGGCGCTTGATACGTTTCTGGAGGACGGAACTGTCGCGGTCATCGTGCTTCCCGAGCAGTGGGCCCGGCACGCGGAGGATGTGATCCGTTCGAGGAGGAAGAAAAAACAGTACTCCCCGGTCATCATCACCGTGCCTTCGGAATACCGGGCTGCTGCGATGGACGTGAAGAGCTTTTACGAGGCCTATACCAAGCAACTCATCGGATTCAATATCGAAATATAGCATGTGAGGGCGTGAGCTATGGGAAAGATCTGGAGGATTTCAGGACCTGTGATCATCGCGGAGGACATGCGAGGCTCCCAGGTTTACGAGGTGGTGGAGATCGGCGATGAACGGCTCAACGGCGAGATCATCGGCCTGGAGGAGGACAAGGCGGTCATTCAGGCCTATGAAGACACCGTGGGGCTGACCGTGGGCGAGAAAGTCACAGGGACGGGCGAGATCCTGATGGTGGAGCTGGGTCCCGGGCTCGTGGGAACATCTATGACGGCGTGCAGCGCTCGCTGGTGACGATGAAGGCCGACATCGGCGACTTCCTGTTCCGCGGCGTGCGGACCCATGCCCTGGACAGAGACAGGAAGTGGCGCTTCACGCCTGCGGTCAAGGCGGGAGCGAAGGTCGAGGGCGGCGACATCATCGGAACCGTCCAGGAGACCGGCCTCATCGAGCACAGAATCATGGTCCCGCCTTATATGAGCGGGGTCATCGACTCCATAGCCGAGGGCGACTACACGGTCGAAGAAACCGTGGCCGTGCTGAAGTCCGACGGCAAAGACCGGCCCCTGACCCTCATGCAGCGCTGGCCCGCCAGGAAGCCGAGGCCGTACCGGAGAAGGTTCGATCCTGAGGACCTGCTGGTCACAGGCACACGGATCATCGACTACCTCTTTCCTCTCGCCCTGGGAGGCAAGGCCGCCATACCGGGCGGGTTCGGCACGGGCAAGACCGTGAACCTGCAGCAGATGGCCCGGTGGTCCCAGACTCAGCTGAACATTTATGTGGGCTGCGGCGAGCGGGGCAATGAGATGGCCGACGTCCTCCACAGCTTCAAGGAGCTGAAAGACCCGGGATCCGGACGCTACCTGCAGGAGAAGGAAATCTTCATCGCCAACACCTCGAACATGCCCGTGGTCGCCCGGGAGATCAGCATCTTCATCGGGATCACCATGGCGGAGTACTACCGCGATATGGGCTACGACATCCTGCTCGTGGCGGATTCGACCTCGCGCTGGGCCGAGGCTATGCGGGAGATCGGCGCGCGGCTCGAAGAGACCCCGGGAGAAGAGGGGTTCCCCACGTATCTGGGATCGCGGCTGTCCGCATTCTATGAACGATCGGGCAAGGTCAGCTGCCTCGGGAGCCCGGAGCGGGTGGGGTCGGCCACGGTCATCGGCGCGGTGAGCCCTCCCGGTGCTGACTTCAGCGAGCCGGTCACCCAGAATACGCTCAGGATCATTGACGCTCTCTACTCTCTGGATGTCGCCCTGGCGAACCGCAGACATTTCCCCACGATCAACTGGCTCCAGAGCTACAGCCAGTATGCGGATTCCGTTGACAAGTGGTGGAACAAGATCAGCCCGGACTACACCGATGTCCGCAACAAGGCCCTCATCACACTGCAGAAAGAGGCGGAGCTCGAGGAGATCGTGAGGCTGGTGGGGCCGGAGGCCCTGCCGGAGGACGACAAGCTGCTCCTGCTCATCGCCCGCATGATCCGGGAAGACTTCCTGATGCAGAGCGCCTATCACCCTGTGGACACCTACTCAGAGCCGAAGAGGACCCATCTCATGCTCAGCACGATCATGAGATTTTACGACTTCGCCAAGGGCCTTTCGGGATCCGGGATGATGGTCAGCGAAATAGCCTCCTCCAGGATCAAGCAGAGGATCTCCCGGATGAAGGACGTCCCCCACGATGAGATCGAACAGTACATCGATTCCATCGGCAAGGACATGGCGGGCGGCGCGGTTTCTCTTGAAGGAGGGATATGATGGATTCCATGCAGCTTTTTACCAGGCAGACCAAGGCCATCAGCACGGCGCGAAGGTCTCTCCTCATCATCGAGAGCATCCCGGGTATCCGCTACAACGAGATCGTCGACGTGGAGCTCGGGACGGGCGAGATCAGGAGCGGGCAGGTCATCGAGGCGGGCAAGAACACCACCGTGGTCCAGGTCTTCGGCGGCGTGAGCGAGGTCGACCTCCTCAACAGCAGGGTGAGGTACAAGGGCGAAACTCTCAAGTTGCCGGTCTCACCGGACATCCTCGGCAGGATATTCGACGGCAGTGGCAACCCCATCGACGGCGGGCCGCCCATCGTATCCCAGGCATACAAGGACATCAACGGCGTGCCTGCAAACCCGGCCTCCCGTATGCCTCCGGCCGAATTCATCGAGACCGGTATCTCCGCCATAGACGGGCTGAACGTGCTGGTCAGGGGCCAGAAGCTCCCGATATTCAGCGGATCCGGCCTGCCGCACAACAAGATCGCGGCCCAGATCATCCGCCAGGCGTCCCTGAAAGGCAAATCGGAGGACTTCGCCATCGTGTTCGGCGCTATCGGCGTCAGCTACGACGACGCCGCGTACTTCATCAACAATCTGGAGGAGACGGGTGCACTGAGCCGGGCCGTCGGGTTCATCAACACAGCGTCGTCGCCCGTCATCGAGCGTCTCTCGACCCCCAGGCTGGCTCTTACGGCCGCTGAATATCTCGCATGGGAGATGGACATGCACGTGCTCGTCATCCTGACGGACATCACCAACTATTGCGACGCCCTGCGCGAGCTCGCGGCCATGCGCGGCGAGATACCGAGCCGCCGCGGATATCCGGGCTACATGTACACGGACCTGGCCTCTCTGTACGAGCGCGCGGGAAGGATTTCGAACAGGGGGGGCTCGGTGACCATCCTGCCCATCCTTACCATGCCCGACGACGACATCACCCATCCCATCCCCGACCTCACCGGCTATATCACAGAAGGGCAGATCGTGCTCTCGCGCCCTCTCGACCGAAAGCGGATCTACCCGCCAATCGACGTGTTCCTCTCGCTGTCGCGCATGATGAAGGAGGGGATCGGTGAAGGCAAGACAAGAGAGGACCACAACAATGTATTCATGCAGTCCTATGCCATGTATGCCGAGGGCAACTATCTGCGTGAGATCTCCACGGTCATCGGCTCCGAGGCGCTGACAGACCGCGACAAGTTATATCTCTCCGCCGCCGACAGGTTCGAGAAGGAGTTCATCTCCCAGGACGAGAACAGCAGGCGTACGGTCGAGGAGACGCTGGGGATCGCATGGAACATCTTCTCCATGCTTCCTCAGGAGGATCTCAAGCTCATCAACGAGAAATACATCAAAAAGTATCATCCGTCGGTGTCAGGGGGTGAGTGAGCGCCATGGCGGTGAAAATTCACGTTACCAGGCCGACGAAGATCGAGCTCGCCAGACTGAAAAAGCGTCTGAGGCTCGCGAAGCGGATTCAGAAGATTATCAAGGACCGGCTCTCCATCCTGGTCATGGAGTTCCTCCAGACCGTCAGGGAGAGCGCGGAGGTCAGGGAGCGCCTCCAGAAGGAGTACGAGGAGGCGTACAAGGCCCTGTCGCTGTCCGTGGGGTATCACGGGTACGCACAGGTGGAGCAGTCGCTCATGGTGTCCTCCATGCCCTTCAGCCTTCATGCCTCGACCCGCAACGTGGCCGGGGTGACGCTGCCCACCTTCCAGATGGAGCAGGACCGGGACTCCTCCTCATGGTTCTCCCCTGCGGAGGATTCATCGCTCATCGAATACGCATCATCCGCGGCGCAGAGGTGCCTGTCCGGCACCGTGGAGCTGGCCGAGCTCCAGAGCGCGCTCGAGCTGCTCGGCGATGAGATCAACAAGGTCAAGCGCGTCAATAATGCGCTCGAGTATTCGGTGATTCCCGGGCTGGACGCCACCATCAAGTACCTCTCCATGAAGTTTGAGGAGCGCGACCGGGAGGAGGTGGCCCGCCTGAAATACGTGAAGCTCCTGATAGAGAAGAGGGAGGCCTATGCCTACTGATCAGGGGCCGGATGATGTGATCGCTCGATATCTGGGCGGCGAGATCGGCGCCATGAACGCTCAGCTGCCGAAGGCGCGCAAGACGCTCACCGAGCTTTTGCACGAGGAGCATCCCCGGGTCGTCTGCCTCGACGGCTCGGAACATTCATTCAAGATCGATGAATTGAAGTTTCTCGCATCCATCCTGGATGACCGTGAGCGGAACGAGCTGCTGTTGCCCATGATCATCGAGGTGCACTCCGGCAGGAGCGAGCTGGTGGTGCGGAGCCGCCGGGGGGTAGAGGCTAAGGTGCTCGCCAGAGTGCTCGATATGCCTGTGTCGGTCGAGAAAACGGGAATCAGAATCTACCGGTCCCAGCTGGGGTCGGTGCGCAGGGCACTCAAGACCGCCACGCAATATGTGTTCACTCTATGATGAATAGCGAAGCGCAGAGAGGAAAGATCATGACTGAAGAGTTCATCGGATCGGTAAAAGAGATAGAGCGGGAGGCCGAGGCGTTGCTGGAGCAGGCGCGGGCGGAAGCCAGAAAGATTCTCGAAGATGCCAGAAAGCAAGCCGACGAGATCCTTTCCAAGAGCCTCCCCATGGACGAGATACACAAGGAGCAGGAGCAGATACTGCAGACCGCCCGGATGCAGGCGGAAACCATGATAGAAGACGCACGCAAGCGGGCCGCGGTGCACCGGCAGCAGGCCGCATCCAGGCTCGACGAGGTGGTGGACATGATGCTCGCCCATCTCCGCGGAGACTCCACAAGCGGCTGACCGGCGCATACGATAGGGGGCACACGATAGGGGTCA
>Ga0116182_1003536_pt1 | contig 14408 bp, 12 predicted proteins | sample AD_UKC077_MetaG_FD_89805 | JGI IMG/M metagenome (GOLD analysis project Ga0116182, IMG submission 89805) | Active sludge microbial communities of municipal wastewater-treating anaerobic digesters from USA - AD_UKC077_MetaG | ecosystem: Engineered > Bioreactor > Anaerobic > Digestate | place: USA...
CATCAACGTCGACCTGGTGTACCGCTTCATCCGCGACACCACCTGGGTGTCGGTGCGGTGGTATCAGCCCGGCGGACCGCTGACCGCCGAACAGGTCGGGCGGCAGTACCTGTCGATCGTTCTCGACGGGATCGCAACGCAGAAGGAGAACTCGAATGGCTGAGGCCTATGTGATCGACGCGGTGCGCACCCCGGTCGGCAAGCGCAACGGCTCACTCGCCGGCGTCCACCCGATCGACCTCGGCGTGCACGCGTTCCGCGGCATCTTCGGGCGCAACGACGTGGACCCGGCGGCGGTCGACGACGCGATCGTCGGGTGCGTCGACGCCATCGGCGGCCAGGCCGGCAACATCGGCCGGCTGACCTGGCTGGCCGCCGGCTATCCCGAAGAGGTGCCCGGGGTGACCGTCGACCGGCAGTGCGGGTCCAGCCAGCAGGCGATTTCCTTTGGCACGCAGGCGATCATGGCCGGAATGGCCGATCTGATCCTGGCCGGCGGCATGCAGAACATGAGCCAGATCCCGATCTCCTCGGCGATGATCGTCGGCAAGGAATTCGGGTTCACCTCCCCCACCAACGAGTCACAGTTCTGGCTGCAGCGCTACGGCGATCAGGAGATCTCGCAGTTCCGCGGAGCCGAGATGATCGCCGACAAGTGGGACATCACCCGCGAGGACATGGAGCGCTTCGCCCTGGCCAGTAACCAGCGGGCGTTCGCGGCCATCCGCGGCGGGCACTTCGACAACGAGATCATCGCGATCGACGGTTTCGCCGTGGACGAGACGCCGCGGGAGACCACGCTGGAGAAGATGGCGGCGCTGCCGGTGCTCAGCGAGGGCGGCCGGATGACAGCCGCGGTCGCCAGCCAGATCTGCGACGGCGCCAGCGCGGTGCTGCTGGCCTCCGAGCAGGCCGTCAAGGATCACGGTCTGAAGCCCCGGGCCCGCATCCACCACATCAGTTGCCGCGGAGCCGATCCCGTCTTCATGCTGACCGGCCCGATCCCGGCTACCCGCTACGCCCTGGACAAGACCGGGCTGTCGATCGACGACATCGACGTCGTCGAGATCAACGAGGCGTTCGCGCCCGTCGTGCTGGCCTGGATCAAGGAGACCGGCGCCGACCCGGCGAAGGTCAACCCGAACGGCGGCGGCATCGCGCTGGGCCACCCACTCGGGGCGACCGGCGCCAAGCTGTTCGCCACCATGCTCAACGAACTCGAACGCACCGGCGGACGCTACGGAATGCAGACCATGTGCGAGGGCGGCGGCACCGCCAACGTCACCATCATCGAGCGGCTGTGACAACCAGCGAGGAGCGCGCGCTGCTGCGCCAGACCGTCGCGGCTCTGGTGGACAAGCACGCCGCCCCGGACGCGGTGCGCCGCGCGATGGAGTCCGACCGCGGCTACGACGAGTCGCTGTGGACGCTGCTGTGCGAGCAGGTCGGCGCGGCCGCCCTGGTGGTGCCCGAGGACCTCGGCGGTGCGGGCGGTGAATTGGCTGATGCCGCAGCGGTTCTCGAGGAACTCGGCAAGGCACTGGTGCCCACTCCCCTGCTCGGCACCACGCTCGCCGAACTCGCACTGCTCGCCACGGACGACCCCGACGCCGATGCGCTGGAGGCACTGGCCGCCGGACAGAACATCGGGACGGTGGTCTTCGACCGGGATTACGCGATCAACGGCGACGCCGATGTGGTGCTGGCCGCCCACGACGGCCGCATCGAGCGGTGGTCCGACGTGCGCACCGAAGCGCTGACGCCGCTCGATCCGACCCGGCGGCTGGCCCGGCTCACCCCCGGATCGACGGAGACCATCGGCAACGATCCCGGACTGGCCGACACCGCCGCGATCCTGCTGGCCGCCGAACAGATCGGCGCCGCGTCGCGTTGCCTGGACCTGACCGTCGAGTACACCAAACAGCGGGTGCAGTTCGGCCGGCCGATCGGCAGCTTCCAGGCCCTCAAGCACCGGATGGCCGATCTGTATGTGGCGGTGCAGTCGGCCCGGGCGGTGGTCGGTGACGCCGTCGCCGATCCGAAGCCAGTGTCGGCGGCGCTGGCCCGTCTGGCGGCAAGCGAGGCGTTCACCACGGTGGCCGGTGAGGCGATCCAGTTGCACGGCGGCATCGCGATCACCTGGGAACACGACATGCACTTGTACTTCAAGCGGGCGTACTCCAGCGCTGAACTGCTGGGCTCCCCCGCCGAAGCGCTGCGCCGGCTCGAATCCGAACTGCTCTAACCTCATCTGCCGTGACCGATCACGTCTCGCTGCGCGCCGGCATCCCGCCGTTCTATGTGATGGACGTGTGGCTGGCCGCCGCCGAACGGCAGCGCACCCACGGCGATCTGATCAACCTGTCGGCAGGCCAGCCGAGCGTCGGGGCACCGGAACCGGTGCGCGCGGCGGCGGCCCGGACGCTGGATGCCAACAACCTCGGCTACACGGTGGCACTGGGCATCCCGGAACTGCGTGAGGAGATCGCCCACTCGTACGCCGACCGGTACGGCATCGAGGTCAGCGTCGACGACGTGGTGATCACCACCGGATCCTCCGGCGGCTTCCTGCTGACCTTCCTGGCCTGCTTCGACGTCGGTGACCGGGTGGCGATGGCCAGCCCGGGCTATCCCTGCTACCGCAACATCCTGACCGCACTCGGCTGCGAGGTGGTCGAGATCGAGTGCGGTCCGGAGACCCGGTTCCAGCCGACCGCGGCGATGCTGGCCGCACTCGATCCGCCGGTGCAGGGCGTGATCGTGGCGAGCCCGGCGAACCCGACCGGGACGATCATCGAAGCGCGCGAGTTGGCGGCCATCGCACGCTGGTGCGACGAATCCGGGGTTCGGCTGATCAGCGACGAGGTTTACCACGGACTGGTCTACCCGGGCTCGCCGGCGACCTCATGCGCCTGGGAGACCTCGCGTAATGCCGTTGTGCTGAACAGTTTTTCGAAGTACTTCGCGATGACCGGCTGGCGACTGGGCTGGATGCTGGTGCCGCAGGACCTGCGCCGGGCCGTGGACTGCCTGACCGGCAACTTGACCATCTGCCCGCCGGCGCTGCCGCAGTACGCCGCGGTGGCCGCGTTCACCCCGGAGTCCATCGCCGAGTCCGAAGGTCACCTGGCGCACTACGCCCGCAACCGCGAGACGCTGATCTCCGGACTGAACCAGATGGGCCTGACGCGGCTGGCGCCGGCCGACGGGGCGTTCTACGTCTACGCCGACGTCTCGGACTTCACTTCTGACTCATTGGCGTTCTGCGAACAGTTGCTCGCCGACACCGGTCTGGCGATCGCCCCGGGCGTCGACTTCGACACCGTGCGCGGGCCCCACCATGTGCGGTTGTCCTTCGCCGGGCCGGCGTCGGACATCGACGAGGCGGTCCGGCGCCTGGGGGCCTGGCTGAAGCGCTGAGTCACAGTGTGCCGCGTGGCACGACCCACCGTTGATCGAATTCGACTACTTCCGAGGCGATCTCAAAGTCGGCGTCATAGTGGATGACCACCAGCCGGTGTTGTGCTGCAAGGACTGCCGTCAGCAGGTCCGCGATTCCAACCGCACGGTGCCGACCTTCCCTCGCCAACGTCCGCTGCGCGCCAAGAGCCGACTGCCAGTGCTCATCCTCAGTCGCCAGGTACTCGTACGATATGCGCCGATCCGCCCAAAGCTGTTCGTAATCAACAGGATTGCGGGCGCTGTAGAGCGCTTCGGCGTCAAGCGTGGCGGTGGTGGCGACAAGTCCCAATTCGATCAACGGGCTGAGCCGAGCCTCGACGTCAGGATGACGTACTCGCGCTGCGGCACTCGTGTCGATCAGATATCGAGCAGTCAGCGCCACACTTCACCGCGGCGAGCGGGATCCGCCATCTCCTCGAGTCCGCCCTCACGAAGCCAGTCAATTTGACGTAGCCGGGCGGAACGGGCTGCAGCCTGCTGTAACGCGGCACGCACCGTGTCGGAGACGCCTGTGGTGTTCAACTCCCGTTGGGCCGCCGCCAGCAGGTCGTCATCCAGGTCAATCAGCCTCTTTGTCACGGGAAACACCACTTCATATATAGATAAACTAGTCCGAGTATATATCCGGGTCCGGCGCGGACCCGCCCACCGAAGTGCCCTCCTCTGCGCGACAACGAGGGCTGCCCCTGGGCGAAAGTCGCGCGGGGGCAGGCAACTCGTCAAGTCACCCGGCGACCGCGGTTCTCACACGTTTGTTGTTCGGACCGCACCGCAAACCCACATCCGCAGGCAGGCCCACCAACGCCCCGCTGAAATTTGCTGACAACGGGAATACCTGACTCGACAGACCTGACCGGCAGGCCTACGTTCGCGGACACCCACAGCAAACCCAGGAGGCGCGGCATGGAACTCAACGTCAACTCAGCGATCATCGCGGCGTCGGCGGCAACCGAGACGAGCATCAGCGCCGAGATGGCGGCCGCAACCTCGGCTTCCGCCGCGGCGTTGACCGCAGTCCTGCCGATGGGCGCCGATCTGGACTCCATCGAGTTCGCGGCCGCCCTCAATGCCGCGGGCGCCGCCTACATCGGGACCGCAATCGAGCACCTGACGAACCGCGCAACGCTGGCCGGTTCCCAGGACGTGGCCGCTGTCACCTACACCGCGGCCGACGTCGTCAACAACACCGCACTGGCTCTGTAGGACATGACATGCCCGATCCCGCATGGCCGTCGTCACCCCCTGAGGTCAACTACCTGAGGCTGGCGGGCACCGGCGCGGCCGGCACGGCATCGACACTGGCGAGTGTCGCCGCATGGCAGGCCCTGGCGGCGAGCAATGAGGTCGCCTTCTCGTTGTCGAGTGTCAATTCCGCCGTCACCGCCGCCGATTTCACCGGCGTCGGTGGTCTGAGTTCGTCCACCGCGACGACCGAACTCAACACCTCGCTGCAACTGTTCGCCGGCTGGACCCAGGAGAAGCCGCCGGTGGTCGGCAGCGCGGTGTCCGCCTACGAGACCGCGCTGACGTCGATGGTCCCCGCCGTCGTCTCGCTCGCGAATCGCGCCGAGCAGGCCGCCGATGTCGCGATGAATCCCGTTGTGCTGGGCGCGCTTACCCCGGCAATCGTCGCTCTGGACGCTGAGTACTTCGGCGAGCACTGGCCGCACAACGCCAGCGCGGGCGCCGCCTACGGAGCGACGCTCACCGCACTCATCGCAGCACTGACGATCCCGCCGCCACTTCCACCGCCGAGCGCCGCCTCCGCACCCGCTGCTGCGGCGGCCGCGATGGCACAGGAGGGCGCCCAGGTGGCCGTCGGCCAGGCGATGAAGCAGACGGCGGCACTGACGGCGAAGGATTCGGCCGCGCCGGTTGACATGACCGGGCAGGCCGCTGCGATGCTGACGCAGCCACTCCAGGCAGCGATGGGCGCAGCGCAACCGGCGCTCGGCATGTTCCAGGCTCCGCTGCAGTCGCTCCAGGGACTGGGCAGCCTGACGCAAATGGGCGGGTTGGCGCAGTCGATCCCGCCGGCCGACGACTTCGACGCCGAGCTTCCGATGATCGGCGCCGGCGGTGTCCCCGCAACCGGACTCGCGGGGGGATCGGCAGGTGCCGGCGCAGCAGGCGCCCTGCCGACCGGCGGCCTCACCTCCTACACCCGTCCGGCGACCAGTTTCCCGGCCGAGAACAGCGCGCGCCCAATAGGTCTGAAGTCCGTGCCACTGAACTCCGCCGAACTCCGCGGCCCGACGGCGGTGGGGCCGATGCCGATGTCGCCGGCGAACCTTCGCTCCAGCAAAGATTCCAAGGAGGAGTCCGAAGTGGCACGGGCTCGGGTCGCAACCACCCCGAGGCCCGGTTAACAACGTTTGCCACGGGTGAAGTGACAGCCCACTCGCAGCCTTCAATACTTCGACCCACCGAACCACCACGACAAGGAGTTCACATGTCCCTCGTAGTCACACCAGACGTGCTTCGCACGACTCAGCAGGCGATCGAATCGGCACTCGAGCACGCCACGGCGATCGCGAACGGGTACCTCAGCAGCCACGAGGGCCTGGGTTCCGCGGTCTGGGGCGGCCAGGCCCAACTCGCCTCGGTCAACACCGCCGTCCAGATCAACCAGGACCTCCAGCAGGCCATCACCGGCGGTACGCGACTGGCCCACGGACTGGGCCAGGCCGCTTCGATGATGGAACAGCACGAGGCCGACTCCGCCAACAGCCTGACCAGTTTCGCCGCCGGCGCCTGATCCCCCGAACAGAAAGAGGAACTGTCATGTCCGAGAACATCACCTACAACCACGGCGCGGTCGGCGACTTCGCCTCCGACGTCGGAGCGCGGTCGAGCCAGTTGATGGAGATCCACGACGACGTGCTGCAGCGCACCAACGCGATCGCGGACTTCTTCCAGGGCGCGGCCGCGACCTCGTTCCACGAGGCGCAGCTGCAGATGCTGCAAGGGCTGCGTGGACTGATCGACACGCTCAATCAGCACGGCCGGACCATCAGCAGTGTCAACGAGAGCGCACACCAGACCGACGTGATGATGGGCAATCTGTTCTAGCTCGACTCAGGCGGTGGGCGTGCGCTGACGTGCTCCCACCGCCCGAGAAGGGGGAATCAGGGGGAAATGATGTTGACGACGACGCTTGACGGTCTCTGGGCGCTGCAGGTGCTCTCCGGGATCGAATGCCTGGCACCGGAATTGGGTCTGCGGCCCCATCTGCCGAGTGTCGAGACCAGAGAGTCCGCACTGGCTCATCCGGTCGCCTGGGACCTCCTTGACGCGGGGGTCATCAATTCCGCGGGGGAAGTCGATTCCGCCGTCCTGGAGTGGTTGACGGTGCTCGCCAGGCGCGACGTCGCACTGCTCCTGCACCGCGGCGGCCCGAGAATGCTGTTGGCCCGTTTCGCCCACTGGTGGGTGGCGATCGAGCGGTCCGCGGATCTGGTCCGGCTCAGCGGTGTCAGCACCGCGACGAGCGAGCAGTCGGCCGGCACGGCGATCTGCGATCAGATCGACGAACTGTGCGGTCAGCGGCCGGCGGCCGCGATGCGGCCGGTCAGCATCAATGCCGATGAGATGCTCGGCGCCGTCGGCGATGGGGAGTCGCTTCGGAAGTTCCTGCGGGCGAACCGATTCGATCATGAGCAGATCCGCCTCCTGACGCTGGCTTCCGATGCCGACCGGTCCGATCAGACGTCCATCGTGGCGATCCAGTCCGGCGTCGGAGGCACGTCCGGGCGGTCGCACATCGACGGCGGGGCGCTGACAGTGATCGACACCCCCGACGGCCGGTTACTGGCCGAGCACCTCAACCATGACGGGGCGGCATGGATGGTCGTCACACCCGGATCAGCCGAGGCAATCACGGCGGCGGTGCAGAAGTTGATGCGCCGTCTGCCGGCCCAGCACAACTGGTATTCGCACAGAAAGGCCGTCTAGTGCCGAACGCAACAAAGGTCGAGTCGGTATCGGAGAGGCTCCGCATCTCCGATCTGGTCACGCCGCGCAAGATCGCGCCGGACTCCGGCTGGCGCAAACTCGTCCACACCGCCTCCTTCAAGACCGTCAACCCCGGGGAGTCCCCCGCCGAACGGCACTATCGCCAACTGCGCGAACGCATTCGCCGGCACATCCGCAAGCAGTATGTGATCGCCGTCGTGTCCGGTAAGGGCGGCGTCGGTAAGACCACGATGACGGCCTGCATCGGCGGGATTCTGCGCGAATGCCGACCCGACAACGTGGTGGCGATCGACGCGGCGCCCGGGTTCGGCACCCTCGCCGGGCGTATCGACGAGTCGCCCCCCGGCGACTACGCGGCGGTGCTGGACGATCCTGATGTCCACGGCTACGCCGACATCCGCGAACATCTCGGGCAGAACGCGGTGGGACTCGACGTGCTGGCCGGCAACCGCGCCTCCGACCAGGCCCGCCCACTGCTGCCCGCGATGTTCACCGGCGTGCTGGCGCGACTTCGCCGGACCCACAACGTGATTCTGGTTGACACCTCCGACGATCTCGAGCATCCGGTGATGAAGGCCGTCCTGGACTCCTGCGACGCACTGGTCTTCGTGTCCGGGCTGACCGCCGACACATCGCTGCCCGTCACCCGCGCCATCGACCTGCTCCGGTCGATGGGATACCACGAACTGGTGTCGCGAAGCCTGGTGATCCTCAATGACAGCCGCAACGGCTTCGACAAGGACGCGAAAGCATATCTGGCAGAACGGTTCAGCAGCAGCGGTGCCGACGTCGAGTTCATGCCGTACGACCCGCACCTCGCCAAGGGCGGCATCATCGACACCCGCGACGAGATCCGGAAGCAGACCCGGTTGCGGCTCTTCGAGATCACCGCCGCGATCGTCGACAAGTACGTTCCGGAAGCCGAACGGCCGCACTGATGACGACGGTGTCCTTACCGGCCCGGTGCGCCGTCGCGGTTGTCTGCGGCGAGCACCTGGTCTCCCAGGTGTATCCGGCCGCGGTGCCGGTCGAGGTCTACTTCGACAACGTCGTCGAACTCCTCAGCGAGGACCTGCGGCGCAGAGGCGTTCCCGGCCTGGAACCCGGGACCGCCTACGAACTGCACCGGGCCAACGGCAACCGCCTCGATCTCACCCGGTCCCTCGACGATCTCGGCGTCGAGGACGGCATGACGCTGGTGCTGGCTCCGGCCGGAGAGGGCGAGGCGTTCGAACCGCAGTGCGAATCGCTGTCGAGCGCACTGGCCGGCGTCGGCAAGAGACTCTTCACGCCGGTGACCGCGGAGACCGCAGCCCAGACGGCGCTGGCGATCCTCGGCGGTGTCGTCTCGACGGTGCTGGGACTGGCCGCATTCGAGCGGATGCGGACCGATTCCATCCTTCCCGGGATCGTCGCGGGAGTGACAGGGCTTCTTCTCGCCGGGGGCGGATTCGCGGTGTGGCGGTGGTGGCCGCGACGGCGGGACCTGATGACCGCCCTGGTGTGGTTCGCCGTCCCACTGCTCGTCGGCGGAACGGCCCTGGGGATACCGGGAAGGCTCGGCGCGGCGCATCTCTTCGTCGCCGCACTGGTGACGGCCGTACTCACGGGCATCGCCGTCATGGTGACTCAGGGCCCCGTCATGCTCGCCGCCACGACCGTGACCCTCAGCGCCGTCGGTGGCCTGATCGCCGGTATCCGCATGTTCACCGATGCACCCGCCCAACGACTCGGCATCGTCGCACTCGTCGCCCTCCTGGTCCTGCTCACCATCAGTCCGACGATCGCTTTGTGGTCCGCCCGCATCCGCCCACCGCATTTCGGCTCGATCACCGGCCGGGATCTGTTCCGGCGCAGCGACGGCATGCCGATCGACGTCGTGGTGCCGGTGGATGACGACAGCGACGAGGACACCGAACCCGACCGCACTCCGAGCGGCGCACGGATAGCCGATGCAGCACGGCGGGCGAACGGAGTCCTGACCGGAATCTGTGCGGGCAGCGCAATCGCACTTCCCACCGCGATCTGGGCCACGGTGACGCCGGGGCAGGCACACGGCGTCGCGACGGCAATCCTCGCTCTGCTGTTCATGCTCATCTTCATCAGCAGGGCGCGGGTCTTCTCCGACCGGCGGCAGGCGGTGGCGCTGGTATGCGGCGCCGTTGCGGGCTTCTGCGCGGGAGTGGTGCAACTGGAAATTCCGCTGGCCGTCGCGGCCGTCGCACTTCTGGCGTTCGGCGGTGCGGCCCTGGCCGCAGCCCTGGCGGTGCCGGCCACCCGGTTCACCCCGCTGGTCCGGATGACCGTCGAGTGGCTGGAACTCATCGCGGTGGTTTCGGCCCTGCCGCTGGCCGCATGGCTGGTGGGTCTGTTCGCCTGGGTTCGGATGCGATGAGGATCATCGCGGTCACCGCCGTGACACTGCTGACGGTCGGACTGTCCAATCCTGCTGCCGCACTGGCCATCACACCACCGCAGGTGGACCGGCTGTCGGTGCCGGCTGACGGTTCACCGTCGCCGGACCAGCCGATGAGACAGAGCAATGTGTGCGCGACGGCCATCGCCGCCGAGGAACCGGACGTGTCCCTGCCGGCGGCCGGATTCACCATGCTGAACATCGCCGACGCCTGGAAGTACTCCACCGGCGCGGGCGTCTCGGTCGCCGTCATCGACACCGGGGTCACACCGGGTCCACGGCTGCCCGCACTACCCGGCGGGGACTACATCACCGGTGGCGACGGCCTCTCCGACTGCGACGCCCACGGAACGATCGTCGCCTCGGTGATCGCCGCGAAGGCGAGCCGTACCGACGGCGTCGTCGGGGTGGCGCCGGACGCGTCGGTGATCTCGATCCGGCAGTCCTCGCGCGCATTCGAACCGACCAGTTTCGGCTCGGGCGATATCGAGGCGAGAAAGAAGGCCGGCACCGTCAGCACCCTGGCGCGGGCGATCGTGCACGCCGCCAACCTCGGCGCGCGCGTCATCAATGTCAGTGTCACCGCCTGCATCTCGTCGGCCGAGCCACTCGATCAGCGCACGATCGGCGCAGCCGCCTGGTACGCGGCCACAGTCAAGGACGCGGTGATCGTCGCCGCCGCCGGCAACGTCGGCGAGGAGGGCTGCGCGCAGAACGCCACCCTCCACCCGTCGCACCCCGGTGATCGTCGCGACTGGTCGAATGTCCGGACCATCTCCTCGCCGTCGTGGTTCTCCGACTACGTGCTGTCCGTCGGCGCGGTCACTGCCGCCGGATCGCCCATCGACAAAAGCCTGGCCGGTCCATGGGTGGGCGTCGCGGCACCAGGCGCGGGGGTGACCGGGCTGTCCCCCGGACCGGTCAACGCCCACCCGCCGGCGCGGCCCGGCGAGAAGGCAGTTCCACTCTGGGGCACCAGTTTCTCCGCGGCGTACGTCAGCGGAGTCGCTGCGCTGGTGCGAGCCAGGTTCCCGCACCTGTCCGCACATCAGGTCGTCAACCGCATCCTGCAGACCGCGCACAGTCCGGCCCGCGGCGTCGACAACACGATCGGCCATGGCGTGGTGGACCCGGTCGCCGCGCTCACCTTCGACATTCCGCCCGGTGAATTCGCACCAGCCGGCCCCCAGAGCAGGGTGCTCACCATCCCGGCGGCGCCGCCCGCGCCGGATCACCGGGCCCGGAACATCGGCGTCATCCTCGCCGTCATCGCGATCCTCGGCGCAATGATCGTCCCCTTGCTGTCGCTGGCCAGGAGGTCACGGTGACCGAACTCGGAGTTCTGGGCGCCAGTGCGTCCGTCTTGACGCTCGCCGTGATCGGTTGGGCCACCGGCGGATACGGCGGTGCCGCGATCGGCACCGTCATCGGACTGGCCCTGTTCGCCGTGCCCTGGCGGGGCCAACCCGCCTGGGTCTGGGCGATGCTGCGGGCCAAGCGATATCGGCACGCCGAACGCGCCGTTCCGACGACCGTCGCCAATGACCGGTCCGGCGGCGGAGTCCGGTACCAGGACGGCGTCGTCATCACCGCAATCCAGGTGCTGGGCAGAGCACACCGGGCGACCCTGCTCATCGGATCGACGATGTCCCAGACCGACAACACACTCGAGATTCCCGGACTGCTGACGATCCTGAAACACAACCTCGGGATGCCGTTCCAATCGGTGAGCGTGGTCAGTGCCGGATCGCGGCGCCGGTGCAACGGCGACTTCCCGCGCGTTTACGACACCTTCATCGGGACCTCGCCGTATGCGGGACAGCGCGAGACGTGGCTGGTGCTGCGCATCAACGCCTGCGATAGCGCCGAATCCCTGCAGTGGCGCGCCACGGCGGGGACCGCCGCGCTCGCAGCCACCCAACGCGTCGCCGCGTCGATGTCCTGCGCCGGCATCCGGGCGCGGGTCGCCACCGCGACCGAGATCGTCGACCTGGACCGGCGGTTGGGGAGTTCCGCCCTCGAAACGCCAAGCAGCCGTTGGCATTCCCTTCGGGGCGAGGACGGTTGGCTCACCAGTTACGGGTATGACGCGGCGAGATTGAGCACCGATGCGCTCATGATGCCGTGGTCGCTACGAGTCGACGGCGTCGTCCAGAACGTGACCCTCTTCCCGGATGCCACCGTCACGGCAACGGTCACCATTCGCACTCCGCAGCCACCGACGGTGGCGCCGAACACGGCCCTGAAGACGTTCGCGGGTCAACAGGATCCCCTGCTGCGCGGCCAGCTGTGCGAGCCACTGCCGCGGGTGCGGGGTTTGTCCAGGGCACAACTCCCGTCGGCACTGGCAGTCCCCATCGGATCCTGCGGGGTGCTGTTGGGGAAGGTGTCCATCGGCGACCGGCTGCTGCTTCCCCTCGATGATCCGTTCGGGCACAGCCACGTTCATCTCGCCGTCGACGACAGCATCGCGAAACGAATCCTGATCCGGGCGGCGGCGGCCGGCGGTCAGGTGACGGTGCACACCACCGACCCGAATCGGTGGAGCAGTGTGCGGATGCCGAACGTCGTGGTGACGGACCTGACCCGACCGGCGACCGGAACCACGATCAGTGTGATCGACGGGACGGTGGCGCCGTCGCCGCGGCCGGCAACCGTTCTGTCGGTTGCCCCGGGTCCCGCGGACGTGGTGATCACCCAGACCGGGCCCGCCACGGTCGAGATCAGCGCGGCCGGTCGGGTGCACGACGTCGAGATGGAGTTCTTCCGCGCCGAGAACCGTTACGCCCCTGCCGAACCGGTGCCGGCCCGGTGAGCACCGTGACGACGGTGGCTGCCCGCCGGCAGTTCGATCAGGCCATCGCGGCGATGGGCACCGACATCGGCGCCGCCCGCACACTGTTCACCGAGGCGACCCGGGCCGACCCGGCGATGGCCGACGCCTGGTTGGGCCGGATCGCCGCCGGCGACGACGACCTCGCCACGCTGGAGCAACTCCACGACTGCGGGGCCAGACTGCACCGGGAGTCCAATCGCCTTGGAGTCGAACTGTCGGCGTCGATCAAGGCCGGACCGCATCTGTCGATCACCGTGACGGAGGCATCGCACGCCGGGATCGCACTGGCCAGTGCGTTAGTCGATGACGGCCAATTCGAGAGGGCGGCTGCGCTACTCGGCGATCCGGCACTGCTGGATGCCTGGGAGAACCACCAGTGGTGCCAGTACATCAAGGCGTACCTGATGTACGCGACCCAGCGGTGGCCTGACGTGATCGCCGAGGCGGCGCGGATCCTGCCCGCCCAGGCCATCGTGATGTCACCGCTGACGGCGGCCACCGCCGCACTCGGCGCGCATGCGGCCGCCCATCTCGGACAGACGCGGGTGGCTCTGGATTGGGCCGACCGCGTCGACGTGCGGTCGGACTGCGTGAACTCCGCCACCCGGCGAAGTCTGATCGAAACGACGACCGTGGCGATCGATCCGGCCGAATTCCCCCTGATCGCAGCAGATCTCGCCTACCTCCGTGGGATGGCGCACCGGCAACTCGACGACGAGCAGACTGCCCAGATCTGGCTCTCGAAGGCCACCATCAACGGTGTCCTGACCGAACCGGCCAAGCGGGCACTGGCCGAATCCGGGCTGCGACTGGTCACCACCGACGAGTCCTTGATCAACACCCGGACCAACAAGTGGGACTCCAGCACCGAACAGCCTGACGATGAGCACCTGGATCGTCGCACCGAACTGCTCGCGCAGGGTCGTGCACTACTGCACAACCAGGTGGGCCTGGCCGAGGTGAAGCAGGCGGTGGCCGAACTCGAGGATCAGATCGAGGTGCGGGCACTGCGGTTGGCCCACGGACTGCCGGTGACGAACCAGACCAATCACATGCTGCTGGTAGGGCCGCCGGGAACCGGAAAGACCACCACCGCAGAGGCGTTGGGGATGATCTACGCCGGACTGGGCATCGTCCGGCACCCGGAGATCATCGAGGTGAAGCGCTCCGATTTCTGCGGAGAGCACATCGGATCGTCCGGGCCCAAGACCAATGAACTGATCAAGCGATCGCTCGGCCGCATCCTCTTCATGGATGAGTTGTACTCCCTCGTCGAACGGCACCACGATGGCCGGCCGGACATGATCGGCATGGAGGCGGTGGCGCAACTCCTCGTCGCACTCGAAGTGCACCGGTTCGACTTCGTCTTCATCGGCGCCGGCTACGAACGCGAGGTCGACGAGTTCATCGCGGTCAACCCTGGTCTGGCCGGACGGTTCAACCGAAAACTGCGCTTCGCGTCCTACGCCCCCGACGAACTCGTCGAGATCGCGATCCGGTACGGCCGGCCGCGGGCCACCCTGATCGACACGGACGCCCAGACCGCCCTCAACAGCGCCTGCCGGAGCCTGCGGGCGCACCTCGCACCGGACGGCACACACGGCATCGACCTCATGCAGAACGGCCGGTTCGCCCGCAACGTCGTCGAACGCGCTGAGCGACTACGGGATTCGCGGGTGGCGGCTCAGAACCGCACCGATCCAGGATCCGTGACGGTCG
>Ga0116182_1003539_pt1 | contig 14400 bp, 12 predicted proteins | sample AD_UKC077_MetaG_FD_89805 | JGI IMG/M metagenome (GOLD analysis project Ga0116182, IMG submission 89805) | Active sludge microbial communities of municipal wastewater-treating anaerobic digesters from USA - AD_UKC077_MetaG | ecosystem: Engineered > Bioreactor > Anaerobic > Digestate | place: USA...
ACAATAGACATGGAGCCCACACAGTATACAAGTGTACATGTAACAAAGCCAAGAGCTATGTTGCTTTCACTGTTTTTCATTTTATTCTCGATAACTGTTCCGAATTTATCCAGTTTTCCTTCTATATCAATAAGCTCGCCTATTATTGTCCCAATTACCATCGATATGATTAAGAGTGTAAAATTTTCTCCTGCCAGCATTAAATTTATGCCAATGCCAATTACTGCCAGCCCTGTGGTCTTTAAAAGGGATTCGGATATTTTTTCAGGTATTACATTTTTAAATAAAAGTCCTATTATCCCACCTGCTATTATTGCAAGGGCATTTGCTATTGTGCCTATCATAAGTTATCCTGCCTTATTTTCTCGATAAATTCTTTTATTTCAATAGAAGCCTTATATGCTTCATTTTTGGAAGCAAGCCCCTCTTCTGCCGCCTCTTTTACAGCTTCCTTTAAAGAATATTCATTGTTAATCATTTTGTCAAACAAAATTCCGTGGATGCTTATTCCCTTATCTAGTGTTTTTTGTTCCTGATAATCATTGTTGTACCCTATTACAACATATTCTCCCTTTTCCAGTGTATCGTTATTTTTCAACTGGTCCAAAACTTCATCTATATTGCCGTAAAAGGTTTTTTCATGGATTTTTGTCAGTTCCTTGCAGACACATAGGGTTGAATTTGGCATATGAACCTTTATGTTTTCAATTAAATTCAAGATTCTCCTGGGAGATTCATAAAAAACAAAAGTCCGGACAGGATTGTTAACCACTCTTTTTAAAGCATTGTCCAATTCATTTTTCTTACGGGGCAAAAATCCGTAAAATGCAAATTCGTAGGTTTCAATACCAGAGATGGAAAGGGCTGTGGTAAGTGCTGATGCACCGGTCAAGCCTATTACCTCAATACCCTTTTCCCTTACTTCCCTGACTAATTCATAGCCCGGGTCCGAAATACAGGGTGTGCCGGCATCAGTAACCAAGGCTGCATTAATATTTTCATTTAAGAGCTTTTGTATTATTTCCTCGCTTCTTTGTTTTTCATTGAACTTATGGTATGAAATCATTTTTGTTTTGATATTGAAGTGATTTAAAAGCTTTTGAGTATGCCTGGTATCTTCGGCCAATATTAAATCACAATCATTCAGTGTTTCTACGGCTCTCTGTGTCATGTCGCCCAGATTCCCTATAGGGGTAGGCACTACATATAATTTGCTCATTTTTCTTATACCCTTTATCCATATTTAGAAAATTATAACACACATTTTTATAAATATATAGTTAAAAGTAGAATATAGGTATTATATTTGTCAGCTTTTAAATTCTTATGTAATTATCCATAAGCCCGACTGATATTGAATAGAATAAAAAAACGACTCAATGCAAAGTCGTTTTTTTCAGTATTATGCCGCAGAAGGGACTTGAACCCCCACGGTGTTGCCACCAACGGATTTTGAGTCCGTCACGTCTGCCATTCCATCACTGCGGCAAATTGCTACTTTAAGATAGTAGCATAAACAAAAGTAAAATGCAAGGATTTTTTTATTATTTATACTTCGCTGAATTCTACCTCTATTTCCTCAATTTCATTCTCGCAGTTCATTTCAACCTTGGATATTCTATCGAATTTTCTTTCAATTTTATTGGAAGTTATGTTTATTTTGTCCACATCATCTGAAACCCGCTTTATATTTTTAGACAGGGACTCCCACCTGTCCTTGTAGAGCTTAAACTCTTTCCCTAATTTATTAAGCTCCTCATGAATTATTCCTGCGTATTTTTCCCTTTCTATATTTCTTAGAACAACCTGTACGGTTGACAAAACTGACATCAATGTTGTTGGAGAAGTTATCCAAACCCTATTCTCACCTGCATAATCCAAAAGGTCCTGATGGTATGCATTTATTTCTGCAAATATTGCTTCTGCAGGAATAAACATTATTGCCTGGTCTGATGTTTGTCCCTGAATTATGTACTTGGAAGCTATATCTTTAATATGCATCTTAACATTTATTTTAAAATCTCTTGCATATTTTCTTCTTTCACTTTCGGAATTGTTCAAATCAATCATGCGCTGATAATTTTCAAGAGGAAATTTTGAATCTATGCAAAGCATTCCAACCGGTTCGGGTATATGGAGCACAGCATCTGCAATCATTGAGTTATCCAATGTTTTTTGAAGTTCATATATCTTATCGTTCTTCTCTCCGAAAACCACCGACAAAATGTGATTGAGCTGAACTTCTCCAAAGGTTCCTCTGCTTTTTTTATCTGTTAAAACATCCTGCAATGAAACAATATTTGTAGAAAGGCTGTCTATTTTCTTTTGTGCCTCATCTATTCTCGATAATCTTTCAAGAATGTTGATAAATGTTTTGTTTGTTTTCTCAAAACCTTCATTCAGTCTTTCTTCAACCCTTTGGTTTATTCTGTCAAGATTCTGCCCTACCCTTTCATTCAAAGAAGTAAAGTTATCATTCAGAGTCTTTGAGGTGTCAGCACTGAAGTTTAGAAAGGATTCGGTCTGTCTATTGGTGTTTTTGTCAATTCTTTCGAATGTTTCCAACTTGTTTGTCAACAGTTCCCTCAGCTGCTTATGCTCAGATTCGGCAATTTTCCCGTTCACAGAATCAATCAAATCTAAATTGTTTTCTCTTATATTAATTTTAAGCTCAGAAATTATTTGGTCCTTTGAATTGTTTTTTAACTGCCTTATAAGTAAAACAAGATTTACAGCAATCAGAATTATAAGCATTGATATAATAATATAGTCCATAAAACCTCCTTCGTAATGGGTACGCTTAAAATTGCGCTCATCGGCGAGCTGTACGATTTTGATGGTGTGTTCCCTTTACTGATATATTTTATAACATAATCGAACATTTGTCCAATTAAATATATGAAACTCAAAATCCTTTGATGGCAGCACCGCGGGTTGAGGTCTCTTTTACGGCATAATACTTCATAAAAAAGAGACTTTTACCTGTCTCCTTTTTTGTTTGAATATTTGTGTAAGTTTCTCTCAACTTATCAATGATAAAATCAGATTAGATTTTCTTTTGCCAATACTTCCGCTATTTGTACGGCATTTGTAGCCGCGCCTTTTCTTATTTGGTCCCCGCTGCACCATAATACCAGTGAATTTTCAGCACTAATATCCTTTCTTACCCTGCCTACATATATTAAATCCTGGTCCGATGTATCAAGAGGCATGGGATATTTTTTATTTTTCACATCATCAATGAGCTTCACTCCGGCTGCCTTTGATAAAAGCTCTCTTGCCTTTTCAGGAGTTATTTCCTTTTCAGTTTCTATGGTGATTGATTCGGAATGGCTTCTGTAAACAGGAACCCTAACGCATGTACAGTTTACCTTTAAGTCAGGATTGTGAAGGATTTTTCTTCCTTCTTTCTGCAGTTTCATTTCCTCCTGTGAATATCCCGCTTCATCAAAGCTTCCTATCTGAGGTATTACATTGTATGCAATCTGATACTGGAATGTATTTATTTCAACTTCTTTACCTTCGCTGATATCCTTAATCTGCTGGTCAAGCTCCTTTATCCCGTTTACTCCGGCGCCTGATACTGCCTGGAAGGTTGTAACTATCATCCTTTTAATTTTAGAATATTTATTTAGTTCATTTATTGCAGTCAATGCAATGGTTGTTGAGCAGTTGGGGTTTGATATTATTCCCTTATGGTTTTTAACATCCTCTCCGTTAACTTCAGGCACAACAAGAGGAACACTGTCAAATAATCTGAATGCACTTGAATTATCAACTACAACCGCACCTGCCTTTACAGCAGCAGGAGACAATTTTTCGCTTATATCGTTTTCAGCTGCACAAAGGACCACATCTATATTTTCAAAAGATGATTCTTTTGCTTCTTCCACTGCATATTCTTTTCCTTTGAATTCAACTAAAGCTCCTTCACTTCTTTTGCTTGCCAGCAGCTTTAGATTGTTTATGGGAAAATTCCTCTCCCCCAGGACCTTCAGCATTTCTTGCCCTACTGCACCTGTTGCCCCTAATATTGCCACATTGTATTTTTTCATACCCGTCCTCGCCTTCTGCAGGTTAACCTGCTTAAATATATAAAAATAATTATACCAATAAATCTAAGCTTGTCAAGCTTTTTGGTTTTATTTTGTGCACATATGTTTTAATCTAACGTACACCATTATTGTTGTATAGCAAAAAATAGTAACCCTTTTAAATGAATATGCTCAAGGTTTCAAGTAATGCCAAAAATATTTGTTTAAAAGCAAACTTTAAGACATTATATTCCTCTCGTTTCAGGTATGACCGGTTTAAGATACATCCCCGGTGTCCCAGTCTGCTTTTATTTTCCAGATGTTAAGTTCCCTTACAGCCTCCCAGACAACATTGTCCTTTTCAATTATTTCTGTAGTATCACCTTTTTTAACTTCAATTTTATAGTATAGGCTTACATTTGCTTTATTGTTGTCATAAGCATCCATTGTATAAGAATATACTTTGAAGTTTAACAGCTTAATATAACTTTCTTCCTGAAGTTTTGAAAATTCATCAAAATCCTTAGCCCTGTATGCAAGGGGAGTCATTAAATATGTGTAGCTGTACTTTCCTTGAAGCATGCCGGTCAAAAATTTCTCTGCTCCGTCTACAGGTGATTTTTCTTTATAATCAAGCTCGCCCTTATCCAGAGGATAAACAACTGCCTTTTCTTTTTCAGTAAGCATAAATGCATAGGGGTCATAAACATTGCTTGGATTCCAAATCATGTATTCAAATATGCCAAGCTCCTTGGCTGCTATAATTTGGTCTCTCACCTTATCGGGACCGTATACAATTCCTGCCCAGTCAAAGTCTTGAATCCAAGGTCTTACAACCGGCGGCTTTTCCATGGATGAATTTTTTTCAATTGCTTCCTCCATGGCCCCTTTTACAACTAAGTAAGGATAGGCATTTGGGTTCTCCAAATTGTACCAGCCTGTGGAATAATGGCTGGGGTAAACCATGGGGCAGATATTATCAACATGCTCTCCTATCAGTATCCAGGTCTGGCCTATATCCTCAGGATAATCATCCCAGGTCCTGGTTATTAAGCCAAATACATCGGCACCTAAATTTACATTGTAGGGCTCTAATTCCTTTCTTGAATATTCCAAAAAGTCAGCAATCGCTTCATCCTTATCACGTCCGTTTCTTCCGGGGAATTCCGTAATGGGATTATATGTTTTAGCCCCGTCCGGGAAACGCACATAGTCAAACTGTATTTCGTCAAAGCCGACAAGCGATGCTTCCTTGGCTATTGCCACATTGTAATCCCAAACATACTGGTCGAAGGGATTTATCCAGGGAATACCTCCGCTGTTAGGGTCAAGCCATGTTCCTCCGGACTTGAGCTGAATGGAGTGGTCAGGATTTTTGACAGCAAAATTCTTGTCCTTGAAGGCAACAATTCTACCTATGGTATAGATATCATACTCCTTCAACACCTTAAGCATTTTATGGATATCCTTTATCGGAACAGGTGTGTCTTTATTCATGTCCTGAACTATTTCCACATTGCTTTCATATGTTATAAAGCCGTTATCATCCTTGACATTTATAACCAGGCCGTTTATTTCAGTAGCAGCAGCTATTCCTACAATTCTTTCAAATTTATTTGCTTTTTCAGCGCTGTCAAACAATTCTCTTGCCTTTTGGGAATCTTTTTCTTCAAGAGCTTTCACATATGCACCGTATGCATCGATGTTCTCCTTGTTTAATTCATTTTCTGCCGTGTGGGCTGTTACGTACAATGCTTTAACTTCAACGGTCTTTTTATCCCTTTCTTCGCCTACCGGAATAAGGGGTACATAAAATTCTCCCAATTGCTCTTTTCTTTGTTTTTCCAGCTCTTCTCTTTCAGCTTTTCTTTTTTCCAGTTCTAATTTTGCTTTTTCTTCTTCTGATATCTCAGGTTCTGAAGGTACAATTTCAACGTCTCCGTTACTTGCTCCGGGGGTTGTTGTGTCAACATCTGCATCAGCGGATTCAGTACATGATGTCAATAACACTGTGAGTAATAATAATAAAATCGCATATTTTGCTTTTTTAAACATAAATCCTCCTATAAATTAATAGGTGCAGATGACACCTTTAATATATGGTATCAATTCTCAATTCAAATACCACTTTTAATTTTAGCATAATCTATTTTTATAAGCAATGGATAATACAGGCTTTTTCATTTTTCGACAAAGACTGGAGCCAATACCCGCAGGCAGTACAGAAGTGAAATTTTACACATTTCATCTTCTTAATTTTGGTTTTATAGAATTGATATATACATTGATAAATGTTGTGAAGGCGTAGTCATATATTAGGAACAATACCTGGGCTGATAAAATCATCAGCCATTGGAGGGGAAAATTAATAAAAAGTCTTGCTGTCAAATATGTTAACAATATTAAAATATTAAAAGATGCAATTTTTACTGCATAGGATATGTATCTATTTAGTACTTTTGTTTCAATATAGTGCTTAATAATGCTGTAAATACCGAAAAAACATATGTATGTAATAATTTCAACCTTGTTGAAGGTTAAAATAAAACCTAATATGCATGATGCAATGTAAAACAATATTCCTGTTTTTCCTCCGAATTCAACCACTACAACTCCCACAACCAATGCTCCTGCGGCCATCAGAATTATGGTGCTTGTTTCGATTACTGATGAAAGTATTATAAACAGTTGATTTAGTCCTAAAAGCACACCCAGGTATGCCGTGTCCTTGCTTTTTAGCAGCATGAAATAAGGTCTCCCCCCAAACATTCACAAAGGCAGTCTGCACAGATAAGCTGAGTACAGCAATCAACAGAGTTTGAGCCCCCTCCGTAATTGTATGCTCTTTGCTGATATGAGCGCTGCATGTTGTATACTTGATTTAAATAGTTCTGGTATTCCATATTTGCAGGCTCCATATTGACAGCAGTTTGAATATGCTGCATGCCTTGATTGATAGACCCTAAGCCTACGTAGCAAACACCCGTCAGAAAATTCCATTCTGCATTTCTAACCCTTGTTCTTCTAAGAATGCTCAGAGCTTCCTGAAATCTTCCTGAATTGACATATTGCCTTACTGAATATAAATCACCGGTGCTTCTTGAATTGTTGCCTGTATATGTGGAGCCGTAGCCTGCGCTGTCGGCGTTTCCGTTCATTATTTCATCATAAGCCCATTGTATTTCCTTGAATTTTTCCTCTGCCAATTCCTGCAAATGAGGAGGATTGTTCTCGTTCATGTCAGGATGATACATCTTTGCTAATTTTCTGTAGGCGCTTTTAATCTCTTCCTTGGTTGCTCCTCTATTTAAGCCTAGTATTTCATACGGGTCTTTCATTTGTATTCTCCTTATTATTAAATTTATTCAACATCCCTGAATATATAATATTATCAATTATTCCTTTGTCCTGAGCCAAGGGCAGTTTCTCTATCTCATCGCTTAAAAGCGACAAATTAAGCATTAAGAGAGACCTGGCGTATTCTTCCTTGTTTTCTATATTTAATTTATTAAAGGGATTATATGAGCTCTTCACTTCATCCTTCTTCATATCGTCGAAGGCATCAATAAAATATATATATTTACCCAGATAAAAGCCAATTTTCCTTAAGCTTGGCTCCCAATGGTCCTTTTTGTATAAAAACATTTCTTCCATCAAGCGGCCAAACTCATTGGATACAGCATCAATATCATCTATATTTTGTTTTTCAAGCATGGAAATATTATTGAGCCTAAGCTTTACCGTTTTTGTTAAATCACAAAGAACAGAGCTTGATTTAATAAATTTGCTTTCCAACAGCCTGGCTGCTGCCAATGATTTGTAGTCCCTGTCATCTTCCCAGTTATCAAGCATATTGTAATATGAAAGCATTACGTTTAGGCTAGCAGCATAATCTGTTATGTCGTTTTGTATAACAAACTGTTTCCTGCCTGGATGAACAATGCATCTTTCATTAGAAATTTTGTTGTCCGGTTCATAAAGGGAGCTTAATAAAAGTATTAAAAATGTCATATCATAATTCAATGTAAGCCTTGAAACATTCCCGTACTTTCTTTTTAAGCTTTTGCACAGGCCGCAGTAATAACCCTTGTAGCTGTAATATTCCTTGAATTTCAATTCCATTTTATTAATGTTAACGTATCCGAACATTGACTCACTCATTTCTTATGTTGTTATTAATTGTATCAAGACTGTCTTGTTTTATCAATAAAAATTTTGGGGATAAACTCCAGGCTAAAAATCCCTGAGCAAAAGAAATTACACCTTTATATACTACATCCGAATAATTAAAATAGTATTAATAAACAATGAATTGCCGATTTAATATAGCCCTTCCTGTTCAGGAAAAATCTTTGTTTGTAGGAAGAATGTCTCCAGATGATGTCTCTTAAAAATGCTGTTATGGCATCTTATAATTGACATTGTTGCCATTAAAGAATATTATAGTGTAAAGTATCAAGGGAGGAAATATGAATACAAATAAAAAAGAAATCACCAGCGCTTTAACTCACCTTGGGGGAGCAATTTTTGGAGTAATTGCTTTGTGTCTGTTGTTGAATATGTCCTTTAGGATGAAGAGCCTGACTGCTGCAGTTTCGTTCTTGATCTTCGGTTTAAGCATGATACTTTTGTATTCCACTTCTTGTGTTTACCATTTTATTGACAGTTCAAAGAAAAAAGCAAAAGTCATAATGAGGAAACTGGACCACATAATGATTTTTGTTTTAATTGCAGGTACCTATACACCGGTATGCCTTTTAGTATTGGATAAAAACATTGGACTTAAATTACTCGCTCTTGTATGGTCAATTACAATAATAGGAGCATTTATAAAAATATTTTGGATTAATGCCCCCAGATGGGTGAGTGCAGGATTATATCTGGGAATGGGATGGATTTCAGTTTTTGTTTTCATGCCCTTGGTAAGAAGCATGTCCGCTTCAGGATTATTCTGGCTTATATCAGGTGGATTATTATACACTATCGGAGGAGTGATTTACGGACTGAAAAAACCAAACCCGGATAAAACATGGTTTGGTTTTCACGAATTGTTTCATGTATTTGTTTTGGCAGGAACCTTCTGTCACTTTATGATGATGTACTTTTATGTTGCCTGAGAATACGGCTTTTTAGCCCCCGCTTAAAATAGGCAGGAAATATATTTCTGCATTATCTTCCACCTTATCTGAAAATTTCTTTGGAATACAGTTGACAAGCACGGCACCGATGTGATGCTTGTCAATATTTAATTCAGTGATTATTTCATCAATTGTAACATCCTTATATTCAAGCTCAATACTCTTTACACCGTTATCCCCGGACAGTTTTATGCTTATCATAGCCATGACCTCAGTTTATCCAGCTCATCCTGGTTAATATCAAAAACCTGTTCTGTGCTTTCTATTTTTCTCTCCGTAAATGCCTTTGGCATGCGGTAATCTTCTTCGCGAAATCCGGCAAGCTCATTAAATTTGTGCTCGTCTTTTATGGCTTCCAATGCCGTATCGTCAAGCCAATCCATGTCCAGCTCCCAGCCATGAACTGAATTTACCAATTCAACAAGTAGATCCATATGTTTTGCTATTGCTTGTCTTGCAAACATGCATACTCCCAAGCAGTCGATTTTTGCCATCATAATTTGTGCATCCTTTGAAGCACCGATGTAGTCATTGGTCTTTATCATGGGACCATAGGTATGGTCTGCACCCATGGGTGAGGTTGCAAAGGTAACTCCCATTGCTTTTATTGCTCTGGGATCATATGCAGGCATAGCCTGACCGTTTACAACAGGGATGTTTTCAACCCCAAGTATTTTACCTGCAGCAGCTGTTCCTTTAGCCAGAAGTTTACCAAGCTCTGTATCATTTTCAATTTCATTTATGAGGTTTAAAGCTCCTTCACTGTCTCCAAATTGTGCAAGGCCGGCTTCCATTGCAATTCCCATAACAGCACCTGTCTCAATGGTGTCTATTCCTAAATCGTTGCAAATGGCATTTAGTTTTGCAATAGTTTCCAAGTCGCCAATTCCAAGATTTGAGCCCATCAATCCTATTGTTTCATATTCAAGGGGAGATACGATTGTTTTTCCTTCCTTGTCAGGAACCACGTTTGAGCATTGAATTATACAGCCGGGCATACATGCGTGAGAAGTTTTTCCTTCTCCGCCCCTGTTTTTTATGAACTCATACAAACTTTCCGCCGAAATTTCTTCTGCATGCTCAAATTTTCCCCCTCTGAAATTTCTTACGGGTAGTCCGCTTAAATCATTTGTTACCCTTACTGTTGCAGCCGTACCTAGAGTTTTGTATGAGATGGAGCTGGGATTTTCTATAACTATTGATGAATATTTCCTTAATACTTTATTGTATTTTTCCATATCCTTTATTTCAACTTTTCCTTTTTCTTCTACAACTATCCCTTTAATATGCTTGGAGCCCATCACTGCTCCAAGTCCCCCTCTGCCGCTGTATCTGTTTGGTTTTTTCTCCTTATCCATAGTTGCTATTCCTGCGATATTATACAGTCTTTCACCGGCTTGGCCTATGCATGTAACTGCACAATCGGGATATTTATCAATCATTTTTTCACAAAAGCCAAAGGTGCCCATACCTTTGTACTCTCCTGCAGGCTCCAGCTTGCAACAATTCTTGCTTATTTTTATATAATACCACTCATCTTCTTCGGGAATATCTTCAATAACAAGAGCTTTCAGTCCAATGGAAGCAAGCCACATTGCAGTAATTCCCCCTCCGTTGCTTTCTTTGATTCCTCCTGTCAGGGGACTTTTTGCTCCTATGGCAATCCTGCTTGCACTGGACACATTTGTTCCGGTCAACAGGCCATTTGCGATAATGAGTTTATTTTCTCTTCCTAACGGGTCGCAATGTGGATTTACTTCTTTAAGCATTAATTTTGCTATTAATCCTCTGCCCCCTGTTTCTAAATATTTGCGAGGAGCATCTTCATATGTTATTTCCTTTGTTCTTAAGTTTATTCTCAGAATTTTGTTCATTGTACTCTCCTGTTTGTAAGTCTCTCTTTTAGTTTACCCTCAGAATCATTAGTTTAATCATAAAAAAATCCCCTCTGAAATGGACAATACATCTGGAATTTTTAAATGTAAAAAGTATGTAAGGTCTGCACTTTACATACTCCGTGATTTCATTTCAATTAATCAGCACACAACTTTATTTCTTGTTTCTTTTGCCTTGTATAAACACTTATCTGCAATTTTTATCATATCGGTTAAAGAATTGTCCTCTTCGCTGTATTCATGTACTCCGATGCTCACTGTGAGTTTTAACCTTATTTCATCGCTTAATATAAATAAATGGTTTTCAAGAGCTTTTCTTATCCTTTCAGCAACTTCCGATGCTTCCTTTATGCCTGCTCCAGGGCATATGAGCAAAAACTCATCACCGCCGAATCTGCCTATATAATCTGTATTTCTTATGCTCTTTGTAATGACTTCTCCCACAATACTCATGGCCTTGTCTCCATAAATGTGGCCGTAGGTATCATTTACATCTTTGAAATTATCCAAATCCATCATCATTAAACTGAATTTTTTCTTTTTATCCTTATGCTCTTCAAAAATTTTATAACCAATCTTCTGTATTTCCAGTTTTGTTAAGAACTTGGTCAGCTGGTCATAGGTTGCAAGCCTTTTATATTGCTCTGCTGTACGTTTTACGTAGTTTAAGCTCATTTTTGCCATGAGCTGACTTTGCTCATAATCATACATTACATCATCAACCTTTGTGTACTCTTCAAGATTGTGCAGTGCCTTTTCAGTATTATCCTGCCTTTTATAAACCAAGTACAAAGAATGAAATGCTTCTCTCATTATGTGATTATATTTTTTGGATGAACTGATGATTATGATTTCGTCCAGCAGCTTTATTGCATCTTCATCATTTTTTGTGATCATATATAATTTTGACCATTCAAGCATGGCTGAACATTTTTCATACATTAAGTCATATTTGACACTTATATCAAAGGAACTTTTAAACTGTTCCTCTGCCAAATCATATTTGCCTGTTTTTAAATAAGCCATGCCCTTAAGCTTAAGCATTTCGCTTATGTCTGCATTAAGCTTTGCATCTGACTCTATTTCCATTGCCTTATCAATAATTTCAAATGCATTTTCCGGATTTCCGATATTTATTTCAATTTCTGCTTTTGACAGCAGATATGAGATTTTTTGAGTTGTATTTAATATATAATCCATTTCTTCTATGCTTTCCAGCATATCCAATGCTTTGTCATAATACTCCATTTGTATGTAGTTGGTACAAGTGTTAAGAAGGAGTATAATCATTGCCTCTTTGTTACCGGTATCATCACAAAAGGAGATTCCCTTTAGACCCCATTCATTTGATAATTTGTATTGTCCCATGCGGCAGTAGGCATTTGTCAATCCATTGCAGGCATATGCGATTTCATATGAATTGTTAAGCTTATCAAACAGATCATATGAAATTAAAAATTTATTTACTGCCTTTTCATATTCAGAAATATCAAAATGATGCCATCCCAGATAATAATAGCCCCAGGCTTCAGACCGGCTTAGATTATTTTCCTTTGAAAACTTAAGCAGCTTGTCAATTTTTAATTTATAATCAAAGGTATTGTTAATATCCTTCAGAAGTATTTCTCTGACAGCTTCAATATTGTCTTCATTATCTGCAAGTTTATATAATTCTTTATCAAATGTACTCCCTCTGGCCAATTAATCTACCCCCATTACATTCTTAAAAATATAATATATTGAATGCCGTAAATTGTCAAATATTTAATAAAAAACCCCGCAGTCGGCCTGCAGGGTTATTATTTAGTTCTTATTGGTTCTTATTCAGCTACTTGTGCTTTAGCCTGGTAATTTTTAATATACTCTTCCAATTCTTTCGGTGATTTCTTAACCTTCATTTTTTGCTTATATTCAGGTGATGACGGGTCTTCCTCAATTGTCATAATTGAGAATCCGGTGAAACCGTAAATAACTGATACAATCGGGCTTAAAAGGTTAAAGAATGCAAATGGTGCGTATGCAAATGTACTTACACCCAGGAATGAAGACATTGTAGCCCCGCATGTATTCCATGGAACAAGGGCTGATGTAACTGTTCCTGAATCTTCGAGAGCTCGAGACAAGTTTCTCGGTGCCAAACCTCTTTTAGCGTAAGCATCCTTAAACATTTTACCCGGTAAAGCAATACCTAAGTATTGATCGGCGCACAGGATGTTTACAAACAAGCAGGATAATATCGTTACTAAAATCAATGAACCTGTCTTCTTTGCAAGTGCAAGCATATTGTTTGCAATGCTTGCCATCATGCCTGTTGATTCAAGAACACCGCCGAAGGTCAAAGCGCACATAATCAGTGATATGGTCCACATCATGCTATCCATACCTCCGCCTGTCAACAACTCATCAACCATAGCATGACCTGATTCTGCAGCTACTCCGTAATGGATAGCATCTATTATGCTTCCTATATCTCCGCTGCCCTGGAAAAACATACAGAATGATCCTAATACAACACCTAACAGAAGTCCCGGGATTGCAGGTATTTTCATGGCAACAGCGCCGATTGTAATAACAGGAACCAATAAGAATAATGGGTTGATATAATAAATGCTTTCAATTGCTGTTAAAATACTTTGAATTTCTCCTGCATCAATTGATTTACCCCTGTATTGCAGCCCTAATATAATGTATAGAATAGCTGCAATTCCGTATGAAAGACCTGTCGTATACATCATGTGTCTGATGTGGTCAAACAATTTTGCGCCAGCCATTGCAGGAGCCAAGTTTGTTGTATCTGACAAGGGTGACATCTTGTCGCCGAAATATGCTCCCGATACTATGCATCCTGCGGCCAAAGCCGGTGAAACTCCAAGTCCTTGAGCTATACCTATAAGTGCAACTCCAACCGTTCCCGCAGTAGTCCATGAACTTCCTGTAGCCAATGAAACAACGCTGCACAACAACAAGGCAGTAATTAAGAAGAAGGTAGGCGATAATATCTGCAAGCCGTAGTAAATTAATGTCGGTACTACACCGCCGCCAATCCATGTTCCAATCAACATACCGATTATGGCAAGTATTATAATTGCCTGCATAACGCTTCCTATTGAGTCAATTATACCCTTTTCAACTTCTTCCCAGCTATAGCCTAATCCAAAAACTGCTATCAGTGATCCTACCGCTGCTCCTACCAAAATAGGAATATGCGGGTCTGCTCCCAACACTATTATTGAATACGCCAATACGGCTACTATAACAAGTACCGGGATAAGCGAAATTCCTAATGTTGCTTCCTTCTTTTCTCTTGGAACCTTACTCATTATTCTCCTCCAT
>Ga0116182_1003546_pt1 | contig 14388 bp, 8 predicted proteins | sample AD_UKC077_MetaG_FD_89805 | JGI IMG/M metagenome (GOLD analysis project Ga0116182, IMG submission 89805) | Active sludge microbial communities of municipal wastewater-treating anaerobic digesters from USA - AD_UKC077_MetaG | ecosystem: Engineered > Bioreactor > Anaerobic > Digestate | place: USA...
AGGAGAAAATTGTAAGTAAGAACATCCCGCGCTCTTTCTATCTTTATATTTAGCCATCTTGCCATCCCGCGATATTTCACAACTTAAAAATTTTACTTGCCTATAAATGCAAATCTATAAATATGCACCCAAAAATTGATTATTACGACTTGAAAAATTCAAGCCAAAGGGAGTGTTGATGCGCTTGAAAACATTTCCCGGAGGTGTTCATCCTCCGGATGAAAAGAAGTATAGTGCTGCTATGCCTATAACTGAAATTCCGCTACCCCAAAAAGTGTGTATCCATCTTTCTCAGCATATTGGTTCTCCTTCAAAGCCAATTGTAGCTGTAGGTGATGAGGTTTTAACAGGACAAAAAATTGCAGAAGCAACAGGTTTTGTCTCCCTTATTCAACATTCTTCAATTTCCGGAAAAGTTACTGCCATAGACCGTTTTCCTAATGCTACGGGCTTCAATTCTATGGCAATTCAAATTACGGGTGATGGATCTGACAAATGGATAGAACTTATTGACGAACAAAATTTTATGGATTTACCAATTGAGGAAATGAAAAAAAGAATTGGTGATGCTGGAATTTGTGGAATGGGCGGTGCCGGTTTTCCGACTTTTGTAAAACTTTCTCCGCCAGCTGATAAACCTATAGATACGGTTATTTTGAACGGAATAGAATGTGAACCTTATTTAACCAGTGACCATCGCTTGATGCTGGAAAAAGGTGAAGAAATCATAATCGGCTTAAAACTTATAATGAAAATTTTATGTGCTGAAAAAGGAATGATTGGAATTGAAGCCAATAAACCCGATGCCATAGCCAAAATGCAGGAACTGACTAAAAATGAACCCCATATTGAAGTAGTTACTCTAAAACTACGTTATCCTCAAGGTGCCGAAAAACAGCTTATTTATGCTGCTACCAAAAGAAAAGTTCCTGCTGGTGGTCTTCCTTTGGAAGTTGGGATTGTTGTGCAAAATGTAGGAACAGCTTTTGCCGTTTATGAAGCAATTCGCTACAAAAAACCCCTAATTCAAAGGATTATAACGGTAACGGGTTCTCCTGTAGTTAATCCGCAAAATCTTTTAGCCCGTATTGGAACTCCTTTTTCTGAACTTGTTGACTTTTGCGGTGGAACAAAAGAAGAAGTAGGAAAAGTAATTTGTGGTGGACCGATGATGGGTTTTGCTCTTCCTTCTTTAGAAGCAACAGTGGGAAAAGGAAGTGGGGGATTGGTTTTACTGAATAAAGAAACAGCCCGGTTAAAGGAAGAAGGAAATTGTTTACGTTGTGCACGCTGTGTAGATGTTTGCCCGATGAATTTGGTTCCCTGTATGATTGTTTCTGCCGTAAAATACGATAATCAGAAACTTGCTGTAAGTTCCGGACTGAATGATTGTATGAAATGTGGTGCTTGTGCTTATGTGTGTCCTGCCCAAATTCGTTTAGTGCAATATATTGATACGGGCAAAATTCGTTATGCTGAAGCAAAAAAGTAGGTGAAGAAAATGAAAGATAGATTTATTGTTTCACCGGCTCCTCATTTTCATGATCAGACCACTACTAAAAATGTAATGTGGAATGTTGTGCTGGCTTTAACTCCGGCTCTAATTTTCGCTATTTATTTCTGGGGTTTCAAGTCCTTGTTGTTAACATTGTTAGGCGCAGTTTCAGCTATGGTAACAGAGGCAATAATTCAAAAATTTCGCAAAGTTCCGATTACTGTTTCCGATGGGAGTGCTTTTTTAACAGGTATGCTGCTTGCCTATAATATAAATGCTGGAGCACCCTGGTGGATTCCTGTTTTAGGTGCTGCCTTTGCAATTGCAATTGGAAAACAGGTCTTTGGTGGTTTAGGCAATAATCCTGTTAATCCTGCTCTTTTAGGAAGGGCTTTTTTAATGGCTTCCTGGCCCACCCTAATGACAGCCGGATGGTCCATTCCTAAAGGCGGAACTTTAAGCGGAATAACCGATCCGAGTGTGATAGCTGTAAACCTGCAAAATTTATCTCCCAAGGCATACGATTTGGTAACAGGTGCTACTCCTTTAAAAGTAGCTCAAACCTTAAGAGATAGCAGTTTTGTATCTTCGCTTAGTGCAAATGCAGAACAGGGTTTTGACCTGGCAAATCGTATTTTTACAAACTTAACCGATTTATCTGCCTTAAAAAATCTTTTCTGGGGAAATATCGGTGGTTGCATTGGCGAGGTTAGCGTTTTTGCTTTACTTTTAGGCGCAGCTTATTTGCTTTATAAAAACATAATTGAATGGCGGATTCCCCTTTTCTATATAGGAACCGTTTTTGTGCTCTCTTTCTTTTTAGCTCCGCTGAAAGGTTCAGGTTTTAGTCCCTTATTGCCATTTTTTCATATTTTTTCCGGCGGATTGATGTTAGGTGCATTTTTTATGGCAACGGATTATACAACAACACCAATAACCAAAAGCGGGAGAATAATTTTTGCTATAGGTTGCGGAATTTTAACAGTAGTAATTCGGTTGTATGGTGGCTATCCTGAAGGCGTAAGCTACAGCATTTTGTTTATGAATGTGTTGACTCCTTTAATTGATAAATTTACTATGCCCAAAGCATTTGGGAGGGTAAAAAAATGAAAATATTTTTACAACTTGGTTTAATACTGCTTGCCTTTTGTGTGGTAGCAACTGCACTTTTGGCTTATGTGAATTCTATTACTAAACCTCAAATTGATTCTATTCAACAGAAAGAAGCGGAAGAAACCCGTCGCAAACTGATTCCGGATAGCGATTTTGAGGAAATACAAGGTGAATTTACTTACTATATTGCTAAAGATAGTAAAACAGGCGAAGTGAAGGGCTATGTTTTTACGGCAGAAAAAAATGGCTATAACGGTCCTGTAAAAACAATGGCAGCAGTGGATAAGGATTATAATATTATAGCTATAAATGTAATTCAACAAACAGAAACTCCCGGCTTGGGAACAAATTCCACTCAACCCAAATTTACAGACCAGTTTAAAGGAAAAACCGTGGAACAACTAATTGTAGATAAAGACGGTGGAGTTCCTCCCAATTGTATTAAAGCCATAACAGGAGCTACTATTACCACCCGTGCAGTAACAAATTCTTTGAAGGAATCCATTGAAATGCTGAAAACTCAGGTTCAAACAAAAAACACTACTCCCAATGAGACAGGGGCAAAAGAGGAGGTGAACAAATGAGCTTTATGAAAGAATTAACGAAAGGTATCATAAAGGAAAATCCTACTTTCGTGATTGTCTTGGGTATGTGTCCTACATTAGCTACTTCTACATCTGTAAATAATGCTATTGGAATGGGTTTGGCAGCTACCTTTGTGCTGATTTGTTCCAATATCTTTATTTCGCTGATTAAGAACATAACTCCCGATAAAATTCGTATTCCAGTATATGTAATTGTAATAGCTGCTTTCGTTTCCATAGTGGATATGAGTATGGCTGCTTATTTACCGGCTTTGCATAAATCCTTAGGATTGTTTATTCCTTTGATTGTAGTGAATTGCATCATAATGGGAAGGGCGGAAGCTTATGCGAATAAAAATAATGTAATCAATTCTATTGCTGACGGCATTGGAATGGGGCTTGGTTTTACTCTTGCTTTGTGTTTGGTTGCTACAATCAGGGAAATTTTAGGTAACGGTACCTGGTTAAATATAAGAGTTATGCCTGAGACCTACGATCCAATGTTGATTACTTTGCTTGCTCCTGGTGCTTTTATTACTTTAGGACTTTTGATGGCATTGATGAATATGCTTAAGGAGAAGAAATAATGGGATTCCTCGGACAACTTTTCACGATGGCAATTTCTGCTATTTTAATACAGAACTTTGTGCTTTCGCGTTTCTTAGGGTTATGTCCCTATCTTGGTGTATCCAAAAAAATGGATTCTGCTTTCGGAATGGGTATGGCTGTTATCTTTGTAATGACTATGGCTTCTGCTTTCTGCTATTTAATTTATCAATATATCCTGGTTCCATTTGAATTGGAATATCTGCAGACCCTGGCTTTTATTTTAACGATTGCTGCACTGGTGCAGTTTGTAGAAATGTTTATTAAGAAGAATTCCCCTGCCTTATATAAATCCCTGGGTGTTTATCTTCCTTTAATTACAACCAACTGTGCTGTTTTAGGCGTGGCGATTCTGAATATTACTCCCTTGGCAGATGGGACGCGTTACAATTTTATATGGGCTGTTTTAAACGGTTTTCTTTCCGGTGTTGGTTTCACTTTTGTCCTTTTAGCAATGGCGGGAATCAGAGAACGTTTGGAAATGGTAGAAATGCCAAAAAGTATGCGTGGAATGCCAAGCGGTTTAATTCTTGCCGGAACAATGGCTTTGGCTTTTTACGGTTTTATGGGAATGAAGTTTTAAAGGAAAGGTAATATATGCTTAATTTAATTGTTGTTCCTTTGGCTGCAACCGGAACATCTGCTATAGTGCTTCCGGTTGTTATTATGGGTTCGCTGGGTTTGATCTTTGGATTGATACTTGCTTTTGCTTCCAAGGTCTTTCCCGTTACTGTAGATGAACGCATAGAAAAAATTATAGAGGTCCTGCCTGGAGCCAACTGCGGTGCTTGTGGTCAACCTGGATGTTCAGGATATGCTACAGCTATTGTTAATGAGGGAAAAGAATTGAATTTATGCGCTCCCGGAGGTCCTGCAGTAGTAGAAAAAATCGCTCAAATTATGGGCAAAGATGCAACCGCAAAAGAACGAAAAATTGCCTTCATTCATTGCAGTAGCGGTGGAAAAAACAACACCAAATGGAAATATGCTTATCAGGGTATTGAAAGTTGCCTTTCTGCTGTAAATATCGCTGATGGACCGAATCTTTGCTCCTGGGGTTGCGTTGGTTTCAATGATTGTGTAGCTGCCTGTAAATTTGATGCTATCAGCGTTGATGAAAATGGAATGCGGATTATTGATAGAGAAAAATGTACCGGTTGCGGTGCTTGTGTAACTGCCTGCCCACGTAAATTGATAATGCTTATTCCGGAAAGTATGAATGTGTTTATATCCTGCAGTTCCAAAGATAAAAATCCCCTGCCCAAACAAAATTGCGGAGCCGATAAGCCCTGCATTGGTTGCGGGCTGTGTGCTAAAAAGTGTCCTGTTCAGGCAATTACTGTAGAGAATAATATCGCTAGAATTGATTACAGCAAATGCACCGATTGCGGAACCTGTGCTACTGTCTGTCCTACAAAAGCTATCATAAACCTGAAAACGGAAGGTTGACGTCCCCGTCAACTACAGGACAGTTGACGTCCTCGTCAACTTTCTGGTTACCCCGGAAGGTTGATGTCCCCGTCAACTCCCAATCAACATATTATTACTCAGCTGCAAAAAGTTATCAATAAATGTATAGTTCAGTTGTAAGTGGAACGACAAGATGTCGTTCTTCCTATCAGCCAGGAATTATTAGCACCTTCAGATTTAACTACTTACGATATTCTTAACAGCACTTATGACTTATGATGACATAAAAAAATAGCAATCCCACTACCTCGCTATCTTACCCTCTCACTAATAAAAGGTTTGACAAAAAAGGCAACTTTGAAAGTTTGACAATGGACTTTACGCTTTTTGGGTATGATAAAAAGTAAGGTCTAACTATTATCCTGAACTAAATATTATAATGGAAGTAAAATGCGCACTTTTGATGCTGTTCTTCCTTATTTGAAGAAGAGCTACACCCGAATTTTGGGTGGATTGGTAATGTTAATTCTAGTGGATCTGGTGCAGCTTGCGGTTCCGAAAGTAATGCAATATGCGATAGATCATATTCAGGAAAGGACTATAGATCAACAGGGTCTGCTTTGGATTGCTTTAATTATTTTTGCCTTTGCAATTGCGGTAATGGTTTTAAGGTTTTTCTGGAGAATTTTAATAATAGGCAATTCCTACAACATTGAAAAGAGTTTGCGTCAGGATTTTTACGATCATTTGCTTAGATTATCCCAGAATTTTTTTAATAAAAGCAAAACCGGTGACTTGATGGCTTATGCCACTAACGATTTAAATGCGGTTCGTCAACTTTTCGGTATGGGTCTAATTTCAGCAATGGACATTGTTTTAATGACCATTGCTTCTTTTGCTTTTATGGTTTCTATTAATCCTAGGTTGACCTTATTGGCAGTCCTTCCTATGCCGGTGATATCATTAACAATTCTATTTTTCGGGAAAAAAATGCATAGACGGTTCAAAGCAGTGCAGGAATGTTTTGCTGCTCTAAGTGGAAAAGTGCAGGAAAGTATTTCAGGGATTAGAATAGTAAAGGCATTTTGTCAGGAAAAAACAGAACTGAAGAAAATAGATGAGATCTCACAGGAATTTGTAAACCAAAATATGTCACTGGCTAAGATTGCGGGTGTTTTTCATCCTTTTATGGGTTTTGTAATCAGCATTAGTATGATCATCACTATTTACTTTGGGGGTAGAGCAGCTATTCAAGGAGATATTAGTATTGGGGGTTTTATTGCTTTCTTTCAGTATCTCGGAATGCTTGTTTGGCCTATGATTGCTATTGGCTGGATTGTAGATATGTATCAAAGAGGAACCGCTTCCCTGAAACGACTTAATGATATATTTGAAGTTAAACCAGAGATTGATGATACATTAGCAGATATGAGTATTAAACAACTGGAAGGGGAGATTTTATTTCAGAATTTAAGTTTCCGCTATGAAGAACATCTGCCTCTGATCTTTAATGATATCACTGCAGGTATTGAAGCAGGAAAAACACTGGCTGTGGTTGGACCTACAGGTTGTGGTAAGACCACTTTAATTGAACTTTTAGTGAGAATATATAATCCTCCGCATAATAGTATCTATGTTGATGGTTATGAACTATATAAAATTCCTTTAAGTATCTTGCGTAGAGATATGGTTTTAGTGCCGCAGGATATTTTTCTGTTTTCAGAATCCATAGCTGATAACATTCGTTTGGGAAAACCTGATGCTTCGGATGAAGAGGTTTTTGAAGCAGCTCGTATTGCTCAGGTTTATGATGAAATAATGGAATTTGAACATCAGTTTGGAACAATTGTAGGAGAGCGTGGTTTAACTCTTTCCGGAGGGCAAAAACAAAGAGTTGCAATTGCCAGAGCTTTACTCACTAATCCCCGAATTTTAATTTTAGATGATGCTCTTTCTGCAGTGGATACTAAAACGGAAAGACATATTTTGGAACGCTTAATTGAAATACGCAAAGCGAAAACAACAATTATTATCGCCCACCGTATATCTTCTTTACGACATTCCGATATGATTATCGTTATCAATAACAGTATCATAGCTGAAAGTGGTACTCATCAAGACCTTCTTGCCAAAGGGGGAATATATAAAGATTTATATGAAAAACAAAAGATTAGAGCCCGCCTGGAAGGAGAAGAAGAATAATGCACGGTGGTGGAGGTCACGGAGGACATAGTTCCTATTATGAAGATGAGCTGAAAACTAAAATTTATGATCAGCGGCTCTTCAATAATATGATTAGATATTTGAAGCCATATTTACCAGCAGTTTTTCTCTCCTTTATGTTTTTAATGCTGATTTCCGCTGCAGAAGTAATTATTCCTTTAATTCAACGCTCTGCTATTGATGATTATATTGTCTCCGATAAGTCCATTGCTATTTTTACAGATGATACCGAATACCGTAATTTTATAAATCGTTATCAAAAGCTTGGTTTCAAGGAATATCAATATGGCACAAATCACTTTGTGGTTATTAGTTATAAAGACCGCAATAAAATGAATCGTAGTGACTTGGAAGAGCTCAAAACAAAAGGAATCTTAAGTGAGGATACTGTTTTCCTTATTGAAGACAAAGCTAAAAATGTGAACATATTGAATAAATATCTGCAAAAAAATAATTATCTGACAAATCAGAAGCAGCTTTCCGGATGGTTTAAAATTGGATCTGAAACTATTGCTGTTCCCCAAAAAGAGTTAAATAAATTACCCCGAAAAGAGCGGTTGGAAATACGCAATGAGGCATCTCAAAAATTATTATTATTAGCTCTTATATTTTTGGCTATAATTACCTTACGCTTTATCGCCAGTTATTTTCAAACTGTTTTAACTTCTTATTTTTCCCAAAAAGCAATGGCTGATTTAAGACATGATGTGTTTGGTCACCTGCAAAAAATGCCAACTAAATTCTTTGACCAAAATCCAGTGGGGCGATTAGTTACACGCGTAACCAATGACATTCGCGCTATAGATGAAATGTTGGCTTCAGGAGTGATAACTCTTATTCAGGATATTATCCTAATTTTCACGATTGTAATTTTAATGCTGGTACTGAACTGGCGTCTGGCATTAGTCAGTTTTAGTATTATTCCTTTAGTAATTTGGGTAATAGTAATTTTTCGGAAAAAAACCAGAGTTATTTATAGACAGGTTAGAACATATCTTGCAGCTTTGAATGCTACTTTAGCTGAACATATTGCAGGACAGAAGATTATTCAGCTTTTCAACCAGTATTTTCATAAACGGCAGGAATTTGCTAATATTAATCAGCAGTATTATTTAGCATCTATCAGCCAGATTCGTTTGTTTGCCTTTTTTAGACCTATTATTCATGTTTCATCTCAGATAGCAGTTGCATTAATTATATGGTATGGGGGCGGCCAGATTCTTCAAAATGTAATCACAATCGGATTGCTGATGGCTTTTACGCAATATATTAATAAATTATTTGAGCCCATTAACGATTTTTCAGAAAAATTCAATATTCTTCAAGGTGCAATGGCAAGTGCAGAAAGGATATTTGCTCTATTAGAAGTTTCTCCTGATGACTACCGCATTCAAAAACACAGGGGTTTAAAACTAAATGGAGAAATTGAATTTGACCATATCTGGCTTGCCTATAATGAAGAAGAATGGGTTTTAAAAGATGTCTCCTTTAAAATTAAAGCGGGAGAAAAAATAGCTCTGGTAGGTCATACTGGAAGTGGGAAAACATCCATTGTAAACCTGATTTTAAATATGTATCCCTACCAGAAAGGAAGAATATTGATTGACGGTAAAGAATTGCACGATTATTCTTTAGAAGATATTCGCAAAAATGTGGGAATCGTGCAACAGGATGTTTTCATTTTTGCTGGAACTATAAAAGATAACATCGCTCTTGGAAATAAAGAGATTAGTGAAGAAGAGATAATACAAATAGCAAAATATGTTAATGCCGATAAATTTATCAGCCAATTACCTCAGCGCTACAATGAACCGGTTATGGAACGAGGAGCCACTCTTTCTACAGGACAGAGACAACTTATTGCCTTTGCCAGAGTGCTGGCTTACAATCCTTCCATTTTTATTCTAGATGAGGCAACTTCCAATATTGATACCGAAACCGAACTCCTTATTCAAGATGCTTTAAACAAAGTTATAATGAATAGAACTTCTATCATAATTGCCCATCGCCTTTCTACAATTCAGAATGTAGACCGAATTTTAGTTTTACATAAAGGTGAAATTGTAGAAGAGGGTTCGCATTATGAACTCCTTGATAAACAGGGCTTATATTATGACTTATACCGTCTCCAATACACTTGAAAATAAAACCTGGATAAAAAAGTGATTGACAGAATAACGGGTTTGAAATAACTTATAATTATAGGTATGGAGTATTTGTCACGCTAAAGTTTTTTTGTGCTCCCCTATATATATAGAGTGTTCTAATTCCGGAAGAACGATGTCCCCGTCGTTCAATGAAACCGACGGAACGATGTCCCCGTTGTTCAATGTGGTTGACCAGGAGGTCAACCTTCCGGTGCGATCATAAAAAAAACATTACTTGATCTATAAGGAGGATCAATGAAAAAGTATTGGCTGATTATCTTAGCCCTTACAATCGTAACAGCAATCTTTGCTGACAGCAACCGCTATGAAGTTGTTGTCTATGGCGAGGATTTTGAATCTGGAGCTACTGACTGGACTCATTACGACGGTGCTGTGTCTCCCAATAATTGGCATATTTACAATTTTGGCGGAACTCAGGGAAATGTCTGGTGGATGGGAGACCCGGCTCTAGCTCAGGGAACTTATATTGGTGGTTATTATAACCATCAGTATCTTGTTTTAGATACACCGGCAAGAACTTTAAGTGCTGGTAATACAACTTTAACTTTCAAACTTCGTCACAATGTAGAAGACCCAGCGGGTGCCACAGCACCCTGGAATGGTTGGGATGCTTGCAATGTAAGAGTTTCCACTGATGGCGGAACTACCTGGACTCCAATATCCGGAAATCCTGCTTATGATATGACTTCTGCTTATTCCTTCGGTTTTGAGCATGGTGAAGGACAGGGAATTCCCGGTTGGGGAGGAGTGCGAGAATGGACTAATGCCACTTTTGACCTTAGTGCTTATGTAGGTCAAAGCGTAAAAATCCGTTTTGCCTTTGCCTCTGACCCTGCCTATAGCACAAGCGATGCTCCTGCTATGTTTGGAATGATGGTTGATGATATCAGTTTTGGCGGATACAGCAATAACGGAACGGACGACGGTCAAATGACCTGGGCTTCTATGGTTCCGGTTGGAGGAGACCTTTGGCATATAATAACTGATGCTACAGCTCCTTCACCCACTCATTGTATGGTTTGCCAAAATGCTTCCGGTAGTTACAATACCAATATGCTGAATTATTTGGTCAGTCCTCCTGTTACTTTACCTAATAGTGGAGATATGTGGGTGGACTTTATGCTTAGGGGTAGTTACGATGATCCTAATACTTTTCCGGAAGTGGACTATTTTGGTTGGGAAATTTCTGTAAATAATGGTGTTAACTGGTATGCAATGAGCAATCCTTATGGCACACCAGGAGGCGATAATTATGTGTATACAGGCCTACAAGATACCTGGCAATCTATGACCGAGGGTTATCAATTGAGTTTCTTTATCACTGATTACCACGGCGAAACTGCAATTTTCCGCTGGTATTTTAAGTCCGATGCTGATACTCCTGATGGAGTAGGTTTATATATTGATGACTTCAAGGTCTATAATGATGTGTTTATTGCTGCTCCTGAGAGTTTGGCTGCTGTTGTAACCGGAAATTCAATTACTCTTACCTGGAATGAACCTGGTACTGGAGGTGGCGGTGGTGAAGAGGGCTGGATTTATTATTGTGGTGAGCCAGCGGGTAATTCCATTGGAACAAATGGTGTCGCCGATTTTAGTGTAGCTGCCAAATGGGATGCAGTTGGGGAAACGAATAGTATCTATCCTTATGTGGGAATGAATATCACTAAGATTAAATTTGTTCCTGCAGAGCCCACTACTCTTTGTTCTTATGCTGTTCGCATTTGGACCGGTATTTCCGGAGTTATGGTTTATGATCAACCTGTGAGTACAATCACTGAAGATACCTGGAATGAAGTAATATTAAACACTCCTTATACTATTCCCGCAGCAACCACAATTATGGTTGGTTATCGTTGTAATGCTACAGGTGGCTATCCTGCCGGTTGTGATAACGGACCTCAGGTTGAGGGCTACGGCAATATGATTTATATGAACAATAACTGGCATACACTTACTGATGAAAGTGCTACACTTACTTATAATTGGACTATTCAGGTTTATGTAGCTGATGCTAGTGGCAAAGAATATGTTTTAGGTGAACTGCCAATGAATAATTCCTTTGCCGAAGGTAGTTTTGGTGTTCATTATACGGAACCGGTTAGAGGTCGTGATGTTACAGCTTATAAGGTTTATCGTGACGGCAGTTATCTAACTGAGGTAGATGGAGAACTATTAACTTATACCGATACTGAAGTTCCGGGTGGTCCGCATACTTATTATATAACCGCAATGTATGGGACAGTAGAATCCGGTGCTTCTAACACTGTAAGCGTATTTGTTTTGCCTGCAAATCATTATGAGCTTAATCACGATGATGGCACAGCAGAACAGGGATTTAATGTGGGTGCTACTAATCAGATGGCAGTTAAATTTGATTATAGTGGTGAATTTGACCTTAAATATGTAAAAGTATTTGTTCATACCCTGAATACTGCAGGTCTTGTTATTCGTATTTATGATGCCAACGGAACAGGTGGAATGCCTGGAGCGCAAATTATTCCTCAATATCAGTATCCTGCAGCTTCAGTAGTTACCGGTTGGAACTTTATTACTTTGCCCAATCCGGCTCATTTGAACAATCAGCCATTCTATATTGCTATTATGGAAACATCCAATGCTAACCAGATCGGTTTGGATACAAGTACTAACGGTTTCAGTTATCAAATTATAGACGATACCTGGGAACCGGTAGAAACAGGTGAAATTATGTTGAGGGCTATAGTTGAGGGCCCAAATGCAGGTGAAGATCCTACTCTTCCTCCTTTGGTTCTGGATGCCAAGAATTATCCTAACCCCTTCAATCCTGAAACAACTATCAGTTTCAGTATTCCTGCCAGTGGTCAAACAAGTGTGAAGATTTATAACCTGAAAGGTCAATTAGTCCGAACCTTAGTAGATGAAACAATGAATGCCGGTTATCAGAAAGTTGCCTGGAATGGCACTGACGACAATCAAAAGTCAGTAGCTAGCGGAGTATATTTTTACCGCGTTAATAATGCTGGTAAAATCATTACCCGCAAAATGCTATTAGCCAAGTAGGTTAACAAGTTAACGGCTTAGCTGGTTAACAAGTAAAAAATTAGGAAGCCCGAAGAGATTCAGGGCTTCCTTTTTATTTGGATAATGGTCTGCATAATTCCGATTGGGAAAATGAGGTTGATTTAACATCGGAAGGTTGACCTCCTGGTCAACCAACCGATAAATTGTGAGTAAAAACGAAAGGTAAACACCCTTACAACCGAACTATCAATCACCCCATATTTACACGGTAAAGAATAACAATCCCGCAAAGCGGTAAAGCACTATCTGGAGAAATTATTCATTTTCAAGCTAAAATAGTTGGGTAACAATTCCTGCTTTTACGGACTATGCGGCGGATGAGATTCCCTTATGATTCCCATATCCGATATGGGAATCATAAGGGATTCATATCGGAGTGTTATTGAGAAATTTAGTGTAGGGAAAGAAATGGAGTTGCTAAAAAGTGAGGTATCTACATAAATAGCAGATAGTTAAGGGTCTATTTTTGCTTTGGAGGATAGAAGTGAATTAAAAACGATGTTCTAAATGTCATTCCAGAAGGGGGAAAAACGGGTATTTCAGAAGTATGCAAAGATACAACTGTTTAGATTGTAGCCACATCTTTAACAACGAGAGAAGAGAACACGAAATTTCCATTTGTAGAAAGATTTGACAGAACTATATAAACCAGAAGGAAACTATTTAGGAGCTCTGTAAATTTTATTCAGAACGCCATTCAACAATTAAAAAATACTTGGATAACTATCAGATAACAAAAGAAATAATTTATCTAGAACACAACTAACTCCCTTGTAGGCGTTTAATGTGCTCTGAAAATTAACTTTAAATTCAGCAAGGAATTAACTCTGTTTAAAAGAAAGTAGATCGGCAACTATCTACTCGCAAAACGGCAACTAAATATCTTACAATAGACCTAAAATAAAAAAGCCCGGACAAGCCGGGCTCTTTTAATAGTTATCAGTTACTTTTTGGTTTTACGTAAACTTTGATCATTTGGTTTGTTAAAAGATTTTGCTTCAGTACCGGTAATAGCGGTGACAATATAAAAGATCCGATCAACAAAGGGGGTTATGCCAATATGAGTATAACTATTTGTGGGAGAAACATCTATCAAATAGCCAATATCAGGTACCAAATCAGGTTGATCTGAAGCATAAATATTATATCCGGTAACAGTGATAGGGTTTCCTTGGATGTCTTCTGTAACGGGGTTCCAGTTTAAAATTATATCTTCTCCGCTGGTTTGAATCTGAATATTTTCCGGCATCATAGGTGCTATTTCAGTCACATAAATACCGGAAGCTTCAGGAGAAAGCAGGGAGGCATTCCCAGCTTCGTCAATTGCCCTAACCCGGAAATAATATCTAGTATTATCACTTAAACCGGTAATATTGGTTACTTTAAATTCTGAACCAGCATAAGCCAACAGAGGATCATTATGCCAATCCCAAATCCAATCATCTGTTGTAATTTCAGGATGGGTTCCGTAGTAAACTTCATAACTCTGGAAATTGGGATCAGAACTAACCTGCCATGCTACTTCTATAGCTGTCGGTTCTACGACACCAATATAGATGGAATTAATGTCAGCAGGATTTTGACTGTCAATCCGTACAAACCAGTCATCATCTATACCACATTGTGAAAAGAAACCGGGATAGACAGGACCTACATTATGGATGTCTTTTGCCTGAAATTCAAAGTGCAGTTCCGGTCCATCGGTCTCAAAAGTAACCGGCACTAT
>Ga0116182_1003553_pt1 | contig 14366 bp, 6 predicted proteins | sample AD_UKC077_MetaG_FD_89805 | JGI IMG/M metagenome (GOLD analysis project Ga0116182, IMG submission 89805) | Active sludge microbial communities of municipal wastewater-treating anaerobic digesters from USA - AD_UKC077_MetaG | ecosystem: Engineered > Bioreactor > Anaerobic > Digestate | place: USA...
GGCCCCTACAAGCGCAACGAATACCGCAAGGTGATCCTCCCCCTGACCGTCCTGCGCCGCTTCGACTGCATCCTCGCCCCGACCCGTGCGGCCGTTCTCAAAAAACACGCCGATCTCAAGGGCAAGGGCGATAACATCGTGCGCCACAGCCTGACCCGGGTCACCGGCGTGCCGTTCTACAATCTCTCGAAGTTCACCCTGGGCAAGCCCGCCGAGAAGAGCGGCCTCAACGGTCTGCTTGACGATCCCGGCCAGCTCGATCAGAACCTCAACCGCTACATCGGGGCCTTCTCTCCCAACGTCCGCGCCATCATCGAGCGGTTCAAGTTCAGCGAGGAAATCTCAACCCTGTCTCAGAAGAATCTGCTCTATCTGGTGGTGAAACAGTTCGCCGCCATCGACCTCTCGCCCGAGCGGGTGGACAACATGCAGATGGGCTACGTCTTCGAGGAACTCATCCGCATCGGAGCCGAACAGTCGAACGAGGAGGCGGGCGAGCACTTCACGCCGCGCGAGGTGATCAAGCTGATGGTCAACCTGCTCCTGTCCCCCGAGAAGGACCTCGCCCGCAGCCATGTCGTCAAGACGATCTACGACCCCGCCTGCGGTACGGGCGGCATGCTCTCCGTGGCCGAGCAGTATATCCGCGATCTCAACAGCCACGCCCAGCCCAAGCTCTTCGGCCAGGACTGGAACGACGAAGCCTGGGCCGTCTGCAAGTCCGACATGCTCATCAAGGGCGAGGACGCCGACAACGTGGTGCTCGGCGACACCTTCACGCAGGACGGGTTCACCCGCGCGCCGGACGGAAAGCGGTGGGCCTTCGACTACATGCTCGCCAACCCGCCCTTCGGCGTGGAGTGGAAACAGCAGCAGAAAGCCATCGAGAACGAACGCGACACCTTTGGCTTCGACGGCCGCTTCGGCGCGGGCACACCCCGCGTCAACGACGGCGCCCTGCTCTTCCTCCAGCACATGCTCTCGAAGATGCGCCCCCCGAAGGACGGCGGGAGCCGCATCGCCATCGTCTTCAACGGCTCCCCGCTCTTCACGGGCGACGCGGGCAGCGGCGAGAGCGAGATCCGCCGCTGGATCATCGAGAACGACTGGTTGGAGGCCGTGGTGGCCCTGCCCGAGCAGCTCTTCTACAACACCGGCATCTCGACCTACCTCTGGGTACTCACGAACCGCAAGGAGAAACACCGCAAGGGCCAGGTGCAGCTCATCGACGCCCGCGCCTTCTGGGTGCAGATGGAAAAGAGCCTCGGCAACAAGCGCCGTCGCATCGGCGACCCGGCCGACAAGGAGAAAGACCCCGACCACATCGGCGACATCGCCCGCATCTATCATGACTTTCGCGATGGCGAGAGCCGCGCCTTCACCGAAGAGGATGCCGTCACGCACAAGCCCGTCAAGCGCAAGCGCGTCGTCAGCAAGGTCTTCGACAACGAGGAGTTCGGCTACCGCAAGATCACGGTCGAGCGTCCCCTGCGCCTGAACTTCCAGGCCAGCGCCGAGCGCATCGCCCGGCTCGACAACGAGAGCGCCTTCAGGAATCTCGCCACAAGCGCCCGCAAGGCCTCGGCCGCCCGCGAGGAGGAGATCGAGGCCGGCCGTCAGCGGCAGCAAGAGATCAAGGCTTTCCTCGGCACGCTGGGCGGCAAGCTCTGCAAAGACCGCGAAACCTTCCTCTCCGGCATCAAGACCGCCGGCAAGAAAATCGGCCTGCGCCTCTCGGGCCCCGAACTCAAGGCCGTGCTCTCGGCTTTGAGCGAATGCGACGAGACCGCCGAGATCTGCCGTGACGCAAAAGGGAATCCCGAGCCTGACGCCGAGCTGCGCGACACCGAGACCGTGCCGCTCAAGGAGGACGTGGAGACGTATTTCAAGCGCGAGGTGCTGCCGCACGTCCCCGACGCCTGGATCGACCACGCCAAGACCAAGGTCGGCTACGAGATCCCGCTCAACCGCCACTTCTACAGGTACGAGCCGCCGCGTCCGCTGGCTGTCATCGAAGCCGACATCAAGCGCCTCGAGGGCGAGATCGTGGCGCTGCTCAAGGAGGTGACGGCGTGAGCGGGCGCTGCCAAGGGACGCAAACGACTGAAAGGACGGAAGGCCGGCCGTTGCATTTTTTACGTTCCTTCAGTCCCTTTTGTCCCTTCAGTCCTTTCAAGTAATTTTTATGTCTGAGCACTTCATACCCCCGCACGGCGGCTACGAGAACCTGCTGTCGTTCCAGAAGGCGCGGATCGTGTTTGACGGCACGGTCCGGTTCTGCGAGCGCTTTGTGGATCCGCGCTCGCGCACGGTGGACCAGATGGTGCAGGCCGCCCGGTCGGGCAAGCAGAACATTCTCGAAGGCAGCCGCGCTTCCGGGACTTCCAAGGAGACCGAGATCAAGCTGACCAACGTGGCGCGCGCCAGCCTGGAGGAACTGCTGGAGGACTACCGCGATTTCATCCGCCTGCGCGGCATTGCGGAGTGGCCGCCGGACCACGCGTATACCCTGCGGCTGCGGCAGCTCAATCGCACGCCGGACGCCGGCTACGACACGTTCAAGAAGGGCATCGAACACCCCGATCCGGCCATCGCCGCCAATGTGATGATCGGCTTGATCAAGCTGACCAACTACCTGCTCGACCAACAGCTCCGCGCCCTGGAGCAGGCCTTCCTTCAAGAGGGCGGCCTCCGCGAACGGATGACGCGCACCCGGCTCGCCGCCCGTTCCCATCATCCCCCCTCATAATCACCGCTTCCGTCTTTTCTGTCCTTTCTGTCCCTTCCAACATGAAACGCAAACCCTACCCGAAATACAAGCCTAGCGGCGTCGAGTGGCTCGGCGACGTGCCGGAGAACTGGCAGGTGAAGCGGCTGAAAACGTCTGCCCTGTGCTGGGTCAGCAACGTCGATAAGGTCCCTTCCGAAGATGAGTTGCCTGTGCGTCTGTGCAACTACACGGACGTCTATTATCACGATCACATTTTGCCTGACATGGGATTGATGGAGACTACCGCGACAGCCGACGAGATACGCCGATTCGGTCTGCAAAAAGGGGATGTGCTCATTACCAAAGACTCCGAAGAGTGGAGTGACATTGCCGTTCCTGCGCTGGTCATAGAGGCTGCTCCTGACCTTGTTTGCGGTTATCACCTCGCCATCATTCGCGCACAGCCTGAAGCCCTTTTGGGTGATTACCTCCTGAGGGCATTTCAGTCGTGCGCGATCAACCAACAGTTTCAAGTGGCAGCGAGTGGGGTTACGCGTTATGGGCTCCCCAAGTCTTCGATAGGGGATGCATGGTTGCCGATTCCACCTCCCTCCGAGCAACGTGCCATCGCAGCGTTCCTCGACCGTGAAACCGGACGCATCGACACCCTGATCGCGAAGAAGCGCGAGCTGGTCGAGCGTCTGAAGGAGAAGCGCACCGCGCTGATCTCGCACACCGTCACACATGGCCTGCCGCCCGAAGCTGCCGCGAAGGCTGGGCTTCCCGTCAACCCGCCCTTCAAACCCTCTGGTATTGAATGGTTGGGGGACATCCCCAAGCACTGGGACGTAATGGCACTCAAATGGCGTTCACGCTGTCGCAGCGGAGACGCAATCGCAACGGATGATGTGAATCCAGAGCTGACACCTGAAAGAGGTGTCCCGGTCATCGGAGGAAATGGGGTGATGGGCTATTGTGATAGTTCAAACTGCGAACATCCGGTTTTGGTTATCGGGAGGGTGGGTGCATTGTGCGGAAACGTCCACTTCATCAAGCCGCCCGCGTGGATTACCGACAATGCTCTGGTCATGTGCACCGACGCAGCGACGTTCTCACAGAAATACCTCGCCGCTGTGTTAAGAACTAGAAACCTGAACGAGTTGGCGGACAAGACAGCTCAGCCTCTTATCACTGGAACTCGCATTCGGAATGAACGAATCCCTGTTCCGGCCCTCCCCGAGCAAGCCGCCATCGCCGCCTATCTCGCCGCAGAGACGACGAAGTTGGACACGCTGGCGACGAAGATAGAAGAGGCTGTCGAACGGTTGCGGGAATTCCGCGCCGCCCTCATCACCGCCGCCGTCACGGGAAAAATTGATGTGAGAAATGAGGTCGCATCATGAGCACGGATAAATCACAGGATTACCTTGTTGGTCTGGTCAACGAACTGCGCAAGCTGCCCAAGGAGACCGGCTGGGTCGAGTTCAAAGAGAATGTTGCCAATCCCGACGACATTGGAGAATACTTGTCCGCGCTGAGCAACACAGCGGCCTTAAAGGGCAAGGCGAACGCCTACCTTGTCTGGGGAATCAAGGACGGAACGCACGAAATCACCGGCACGTCTTTCCAGATTGGCCAAACAAAAAAGGGGAACGAGGATTTGGAAAGCTGGCTGGTCCGACTGCTGAACCCTCGCCTTCATTTCCGCTTTAATGAACTTGATATCGACGGCAAGCGACTTGTGGTGCTGGAGATCCCTCGCGCAACGGGAAAGCCGACACAGTTTGGAGGGATAGAGTTTATTCGGGTCGGCTCGTATCGACAAAAGCTGAAGGATCACCCCAATCTTGAGCGCGATTTATGGCGGATTTTCGATACAACTCCTTTTGAGGATCTGAAAGCGGTTGAACGGGCGGATTCAGCTCAGGTCCTCACGTTGCTGGATTACCCGGCTTACTTTGATTTGATGTCGCAGCCGCTGCCTGCCGACCGAGACAAGATTCTGTCCCGTCTGGCGGATGATCGGCTGATTGTGGCAAACCCGGCGGGAGGCTGGGATATAACGAATCTCGGGGCCATTTTATTTGCAAAGGATCTGGACGCGTTCAAAGTGTTGAAAAGAAAGGGCATCCGCGTAATCGTATATGAGGGTAAGGGGCGGCTTATTACTGTACGTGAACAAGACGGTCGCAAAGGATACGCATCTGGGTTCGAAGGGTTAATCGATTTTGTGAATGCCCTGCTTCCTCGTAACGAAGTTGTCGGAAAAGCCCTGCGTAAAAATGTGCCGATGTATCCCGAACCGGCCATCCGCGAGTTGATTGCAAACGCGCTTATTCATCAGGATTTCTCGGTCACGGGAAGCGGACCAATGGTCGAGATTTTTGCCGACCGCATGGAAATAACGAACCCGGGACTTCCTCTTGTTAAAACGGAACGTTTTCTCGATACACCTCCTCGTTCACGCAATGAAGCGCTGGCTTCCATGATGCGGCGGGCGGGCATTTGTGAGGAGCGTGGTAGTGGCGTCGATAAAGTGGTGTTTCAGACCGAGTTTTATCAGTTGCCAGCGCCAATTTTCGAGACGCCAGACGGTTCTACACGGGCGGTGCTCTTTGCGCATAAGGTGCTGAACGCGATGGATCGGAACGACAGGGTGCGGGCCTGCTACCTGCATGCCTGTCTCCGCCATGTGGAACGTAACCCGATGACGAATTCCAGCCTGCGGGAACGATTCGGAATTGATGAGAAGAACAGTGCGATCGCATCCCGGATCATCCGGGACGCCAGCGAGGACGGGCAGATCAAGCCATATGATCCCGCTCAAGGCAAGAAATACGCCAAGTACCTTCCTTTCTGGGCTTGAAACCATATGATTTTCTTATTTGATGGTTATTTGATGCGAAGCCTCCGGAGACGGGGCGTTTGCTATGCCAGTCGCAGGTCAACGCTTGATTACCAACGACTTACGATTCTCATCGCCTGACAGTCTTATTTGATGGCCATGTAACCTTATGAAGACAACCAACGAACATGCCTTCGAGACCTACGTGGAGGAGATCCTGCTGAAAAAGAGCGGTTGGACGCGGGGCAATCTCGGCGACTGGGACAAGGAACTGGCGCTTTTCCCCGCGCAGGTGTGCGCCTTCATTGAGGCCACGCAGCCCAAGCTCTGGGCCGATATGCGGTCGCTGCACGGGAGTGGGCTGGAGTCGGCGCTCGTCGTGGCTTTGGTCAAGGAGCTGGACGCCAAGGGTTCGCTCCATGTCCTGCGCCACGGCTTCAAGTTCTACGGTAAGCTCTTCCGGCTCTCTTACGCCAAGCCCGCGCACGGCGCGAACTTCGACACCATCGACCTCTTCAACAAGAACGGCCTCACCGTCATGCGGCAGGTGCCGTGCCACCCCGGTGACACCCGCACGCTCGACATGCTGCTCGCCGTCAACGGCCTGCCCGTCGCGACCATCGAACTCAAGAACCCCGGCACCGGCCAGAGCTGGAAGAACGCCGTGTGCCAGTACAAGGCGGATCGCGACCCCCGCGCCCCGCTCTTCGCCTTCAAGCGGCGGGCGCTTGTCCACTTCGCAGCCGACCCTGACGAGATCCACATGACCACGCGGCTGGCGGGTGACAAGACGCACTTCCTGCCGTTTAACCGGGGCAGCCATCCCGGCGAGATCATCTGCGGCAAGGGCAATCCCCAGCATCCCTCCGGCTACCGCACCGGTTACTTCTGGGAAGAGGTGCTGGAACGGGGGAGCTTCCTCGACATCCTGCACGCCTTCATGTTCCTTGAGGTCAAAGAGGAGAAAGTCGACGACGGCAAAGGCGGCCACAAGAAGGTCACCAAGGAGACGCTGGTCTTCCCGCGCTACCACCAGCTCGATTCCGTGCGCAAGCTTGTCCGCACCGCGCGCGAGGAGGGGAGCGGACACAACTACCTGATCCAGCACTCGGCGGGCAGCGGCAAGACCAACAGCATATCGTGGCTCTCGCACCGCCTCGCCAGCCTGCACGATGTGCGGGACGCCAAGGTCTACGACTGCGTCGTGGTCATCACCGACCGGCAGGTGCTCGACCGCCAGTTGCAGGACGCGATCTATCAGATCGAGCACGCGCAGGGCGTGGTCAAGGCCATCGATCAGGACGCCAAGCAGCTCGCCGCCGCGCTTGTCGACGGCACGAAGATCGTGGTCACGACCCTTCAGAAGTTCCCGTTCGTGCTGCGCGGGCTCCTGCATGCGGCGGGGGCGGAGAGCGCCGAGGCGGCGTCGGACGAGGAGAAGCGTCAGGCCAAGGCGTGGGAGGCGGAGATCGCCAAGCGCCGCTACGCCATCATCGTGGACGAGGCGCACTCGAGCCAGACCGGCGAGACCGCCCGCGAGCTGAAGGAGATCCTGGGCAAGTCCGCCAAGGCGGAGAACGGCGAGGAGGAGGCCGACTGGGAGGATCGCCTCAACCAGGTGATGCAGTCGCGCGGGCGGCAGCCCAACCTCAGCTTCTTCGCGTTCACCGCCACGCCCAAGGGCAAGACGCTGGAGCTGTTCGGGCGCACGGGGGCGAGCGGCACACCCGAGGCCTTCCACCTCTACTCCATGCGGCAGGCCATCGAGGAGGGCTTCATCCTCGACGTGGTCACGCACTACACGACCTACAAGAACTTCTACCGCCTCGTGAAGGCCATCGAGAACGACCCGACCCTGCCCCGGAAGAAGGCGGCGAAGGCGCTGGCCAAGTTCATGAGCCTGCACCCCGTGAACATCGAGCAGAAGACCGAGATCATGGTCGAGCACTTCCGCAGCACGGTGCGCGGCCTGCTCCACGGCAGGGCCAAGGCCATGGTGGTCACGCCCTCCCGACTTCACGCCGTGCGCTACATGCAGGCCTTCCAGCGCTACATCTCCTCCAAGAGCTACTCGGATATCCGCCCGCTGGTCGCCTTCAGTGGCACGGTGAAAGACCCCGACTCAGGCATCGAGTACACCGAGCCCAACATGAACCTCGACTGCGTGAGCGGTAAGCCCGTCAGCGAGCGGCAGCTCCCGGAGCGCTTCGCCTCCTCCGACTACCAGGTCTTGCTCGTGGCGAACAAGTACCAGACCGGCTTCGACCAGCCGCTGCTCTGCGCCATGTACGTGGACAAGCGCCTCGACGGCGTGCAGGCGGTGCAGACGCTCTCGCGCCTCAACCGCAAGATCCCCGGCAAGGAGCCGCCCTTCGTCCTGGACTTCGTCAACGAGGCGGAGGACATTTATCGCGCCTTCAAGCCCTACTACGACGCCACCAGCCTCCAGGGGGTGTCCGATCCGCACAAGCTGGAGGAGCTCAAGCACGAGCTGGACAAGGCGCAGGTCTATCACCAGAGCGAGGTCGAGGCGTTCGCCCGCGTCTTCTACAAGCCGCTCGAAAAACAGTCGGTCCAAGACCACGCCCTCATGCAGCGCCAGTTGCAGCCCGCCGTCGACCGTTACAACGCCATCGAGGACGACGAGCGCCGTGACGCTTTCCGGGAGAAGCTCGGGGGGTACGTCCGCATCTACGCTTTCATGAGCCAGATCATCCCTTATGCGGACGACACGCTGGAGATGCTCTACAGTTTCGCCCGCTTCCTGCTGCCGCATCTGCCGCTCGACCGCGACACGGAGCGGGTGGTCATCAGCGACGAGGTAGGCCTTCAATTCTACCGCATCCAGAAGATCTTCTCCGATGACATCCGGATCAGGGAGGGCGATCCCGAGGGGGTGAAGAGTCCCACAGACGTCGGCACCGGCACGTCCAAGGACGTCAAAGCCCCGCTATCGGAGATCATCCAGGCGCTCAACGACCGCTTCGGCACCAGTTTTTCGGAAGAAGACCGCATCTTCTTCGAGCAGATCCGCGAAAAGGCCGCCCGCAACCAGCAGGTCATCGACACGGCGAAGGCGAACCCGCTCGACAAGTTCCAGCTCGGCATCAAGCAGATCATCGCCGACCTCATGATCCAGCGCCTCGGCGAGAACGACCAGATCGTCTCACGTTACATGGAGGACGCCGAGTTCCAGAACACGGCCTTCCCGCTGCTCGCCCAAGCCATCTTTGAGTCGATCCGTGAGCGAACTTGAAACATCGTCCCGATGATGAGGCGCCCCTACAATCGGCCTCGCTATCGGTATCGGTATCGCCAATTCCGCTTTTCTTCCGATTCCGATACCGATAGCGATTTGGATTGAGTTTGCGATAGCGGCTATCAGGGTTGGGAGGCTGAAGTTTGACGAAACCCGCGTGAAACGTGTATGGTATCCCCGTCAGTATGATGAAGTGGGGGATCTATGCGTTTGAACGGGAGAATGGCGCGGAGGGTGTTCGCCGGGTTGATGGCCACGGCGGTGTGCGGCCAGGCCGCCGATGAGCCGGACACGCTGGACCGGATCTATCTGGGCTCGCGCCCGTCTGTGTCGGCCGACGGCAGCCAGTTTGTCTTTGAGTGGTGTGACAGCATCTGGCTCGCGCCGACGGCGGGCGGCACGGCCACCCCCTTGCAGAACGGCAGCGCGAAAGACGTCTGGCCGGTGCTCGCGCCGGACGGCCGACGCGTGGCGTTTCAGAGCGACCGCGACGGCGGCTGGAAAATCTTCGAGGTGAATCTGGATGACGGCCGGACGCGCCAGCTCTCGTTTCATTCGGAGGGCGCGCGCCCCTATGGCTGGACGGCGGACGGACAGGCGCTGCTGGCCGTCGTCGTGCGCGATCATGACGGCGGACGCGCCCTGGAGCGCGCCGCCCTCTTGCCGGCCGCGGCGCGCGGCCCGGAACAGGTGCTGTTCGACAACCCGGCCAACGAGCCCTGCCTCGCGCCGGACGGCCAGCGCTTGCTGTTCACGATTGAGGGCGGCGACCTCTATCGGGCGCGCGCCGCCGGCAGCCAGTCCGCCCAGATCTGGCTGTACGACCGGCGCGATCAGCGTTTTACCTGTCTGGTCAAACGCGCGACCGAGAGCCGCACGCCGCTGTGGACGCCCGACGGGAAGGGCTTCTACTACGTGTCGGGCGAGGGCGGCTGCATGAACGTGCGCCACCGCGATCTGGCCTCCGGCGATGAACGGCCGATCACCCGCTACGCGGAAGACGCCGTGATCCATCCCGCGCTCTCGCGCGACGGACGCACGCTGGTCTTCCGCCGGCTGTTCGATTTCTATCGCATGGACCCCACCCGCCCGGAGCAGCCGGCGGCGCGCATCGTGTTGCGGCCTGGTGCCGCGACCCTGCGGCCGGCGTCGCGCCGCCGCTACTACAACGCCTGCTGGAACAATGACGAGCCCGGCTGCGTGGCCTTCTGCGACGACGGCATGCAGATCGCCTTCACGACCGGCGGCGACCTCTGGGTGATGGACACGGTGCTGCGCGAGCCCAAACGCGTGCACGGCGCGACGCGCACGCACGAGCGCGACTGCGTGTTCACGCCCGACGGCGGGGCGCTCTATTATCTGTCCGACCAAGGCGACGGCGTCGCGCTGTGGCGCGCGGAACGCGCGGACGCTTCCGCCTGCTGGTGGGAGAATTCTGCCTTCCGCAAGACCGTGCTGACGCACGACGAAACGCACCGTCGCCTGCTGCGGATCAGCCCGGACGGCACGCGCCTCTCGTGGGTGGAGCCGTGCGGCAACCTGGTTGTGGCCGATACCAACGGCGTGGCGGTCACGCGCTGCCGGCAGGCGTCGAATGTGGACGCCTACGCCTGGTCGCCGGACAGCCGCTGGCTGGTGGCTTCGCTGGCCGACGACTACAGCAACACGGATGTCTGGCTGCTCGCGGCAGACGGTAAAGGCAAGGACTGCAACCTCTCGCGCCACTTCAGTTGGGACGGCCATCCGTGCTGGTCGCCGGACGGCAAGCTGGTCGCGTTCGTGGGCCAGCGGCCGGATGACCAGACTGACCTCTTTTACGTCTGGCTGAGCCGGGCCGATGAAGAGCGGAACACCTTTGACAAGGAGCGGGAGGCGGCGCGCGCGGCGGCGGGCAAAGGCGGCGACGCCAAAAAGAAGGCGGACGGCGAGAAAAAGGCCGCGGGAGGCGCCGCGCCGGTCGCCATCGATTTCGAAGACCTGCATACGCGCGTGCGCCGGATCACGCTGAAAGGCGTGACGCCCGCGCATCCGTTCTTTTCGCACGACAGCCGCACGCTCGCCTTCGAGGCGACCGTCAACGGCGTCGCGGGCACCTACAAGGTCGTGCTGCCGGACAAGCTGACGCCCGAATTACTGACGCGCCGGCGCGGCCGCGCGCTCCAGTGGCTGGCCAAGGACAACCGGCTGCTCTGGCTGAGCGATAACCTGCCCGCGCATCTCGACAAAACCTTCGCGTTCTCCGCCTATCAGGAGACCGATCTGCGCGACTATCAGGAACTCGGCTTTCTGATGGCCTGGGCCCGGCTGCGTGACTGGTATTACGACGCCGGTTACCACGGTGCGGACTGGCCGCGCATGAAGGCGAAGTACCGGGATGCCGCGCGCGGTGCGCCCAGCCACTCGGTCTTTCAGCGCGTGATGGCGCTGCTGCACGGCGAGCTGAACTCCTCGCATCTGGGGTTCACGGCATCTGAGAGCAGCAAAAAAGAGTGGGACAAAACGGCGGGCTTCCAATCGTGGTCCGTCGTGACCGCCCACCTCGGCCTGCGCTTTGATCCGTCGGCCCCGGGCCCCGGCTGGCTGATCCGCGACGTGGTGCCGGACAGCCCGGCCGATCAGATCGCGCTGAAGCTGGCGCCCGGCGACCGCGTGCTGGCGGTGGACGGCAGGCCGGTCGCGCCGGACACCGATCCTGCGGAGGTGCTCAACGGCCCGGAAACCCGCAACATCGAGCTGACCGTGCGCTCGGGCGACCAGACGCCGCGGCAGATCACGCTGCCGGCCGCCACGTACGGCGCGATCCGAGACAAGCTTAAGACGGCGGCTTTCGAGGCGGTGCGCGCGCGGGTTCGCGCGGCCAGCGGTGGACGGCTCGGCTACCTCAACATCCAGCGCATGCGCTGGGATGACTATTACCGGTTTGAACAGGAGATCTTCGCCGAAGGGTTTGACAAGGAGGGGCTCATCATCGACGTGCGCGACAACTCGGGCGGCTTTGTGGCCGACCGCATCTTGGGCGTGCTGTGCGGCAGCGTGCATTCGATCGCCGTGGCGCGCGGCGCGGCCCCGGCTTATCTCTCCGGCTACTGGGGCCGCCCGGTCTGGGACAAGCCGATCGTGGTGCTGTGCAACCAGAACACGGTCAGCAACGGCGAGATCTTCACGCACGCCATCAAGACGCTGAAGCGCGGCAAGATCGTCGGCGTGCCGACCTGCGGCGGCGTCATCGCGACGTCGGATGTCGCGCTGCTCGACCTCGGCACGCTGCGGTTGCCGCATCGCGGCTGGTTCCTGCCCGACGGCACCGACATGGAGTTGAACGGTACGCAGCCGGATGTCCTGGTCTGGAATGAGCCCGGAGACGGTGCTGCGGGCCGGGACCGGCAGCTCGAGGCGGCGCTTGACGTGTTGAAGCAAGAGGTGGAGCACGACAAGCGGAATCGGCAGCCGGCGAAATTGCGGTATGCGCGATAGACGCGCAACCGTTGTGCGGGAAAGGAGTGTAAGCCCATGAGGCCTCATCAAGTCTGGATGTGCGCGCTCGGTGTCTGGTGCGCGGCGCAGGCGGCCTGCGCCGCGGCCGCCGAGGTGACTGTCGTCAACAAAGGCTTTCCCGGGCGCAACAGCCGGCAGGCGCTGGCGTTGCTGGAGCGGGAGGTGCTGCCGCTCAAGCCGCAGCACGCGGTGGTTTTTTTCGGGATGAACGACGCGATGAATTCCGGCAACCTGGTGCCGCTGGCGGAGTTTGAGCAGAACTTGGAAGCCCTCGCGGAGAGGCTGGCGGCCGGCGGGGCGCGTACGGTGGCGCTGGTGACGATCCATCCCGTGATCGAAGCGTATGTCAAGGAGCGTCATCCCAAACATCCGCAGAGGGCCGACATGCAGGCGTGGCTGGCCGCATACGATCAGGCGGTGCGACGGGTCGCGCAGGCGCGTAAGCTGGGGCTGATCGATTGGCGCGCGCGCGTCGAAAAGCAGGGCGGGGCGTCGGTTTCTGCGGACAGCCTGCTGCGCTGCGTCGCCAACGGCGGGGGGCGTGACGGCGTGCATCTGACGGCGCAGGCACAGGCCCTGCTGGGCCGGTGTGTGTTCGAGGCGGTCGGCGCTGGCGTCAAGGCCGGCGAGACCGTCGTGTGTTTCGGCGACAGCCTCACCTTCGGGTCCGGTGTCAAAGGCGCCGGAACCACCGAAGGGGAGGCCTATCCTGCGGTGCTGCGTCGTCTGTTCGAGCAGCGCGGACGCGCTGCGGCCGCGACGCCGTGAGCGGACGCTTTCAAAGTGGATGAAACCAGAAGGGGAGAGAGGTTATGTCAACGCGTATCGGAAGCAAGCAGTCGGGAGCGGGCGGCGCTGTGAGCCGCCGCGGTTTTCTCAAGCGCGCCGTTGCGGCCGGCGGAGCGATTGTCATGCCGGTCCTGGTGCCGGCATCGGCCTTGGGGCGAGACGGTGCGGTCGCGCCCAGCGAGCGGATCGTGATGGGCGGCATCGGGATCGGCGGGCGCGGCTCGGCCGATCTGGGTCATGGCATTCTGCCCGAGAAGGACGCCCAGTTCGTGGCGGTCTGCGACGTGCGGAAGGACCGGCGCGAAGCGGTCAAACGCATGGTGGACACCAAATACGGCAATCAGGATTGCGCGACCTACAGCGACATTCGCGAGTTTCTGGCCGCGCGCACTGACATCGACGCGGTGCTGATCGCCACCAGCGACCGCTGGCATGCCACGGCTTCGGTGCTGGCGATGCGCGCCGGCAAAGATGTCTATTGCGAAAAGCCCGGCTCGATGACGATCGCGCAAGGGCAGGCGGTGGTCGAGGCGGCGCGCCGTTACGCCCGCGTCTTCCAGACCGGCACCCAGCGCCTGAGCGAGGCGAACTTTACGGTGGCCAACGAATTGCTGCGCTTAGGCCGGCTCGGCGAGGTGCGCACGGTGCGCGCGCACATCGCCCCGTGGGACAGCGCCTACATGAACCGCGCCTGGCTGCCGGCCGAGCCCGAGCCGCCGCGCGACGAGCTGGACTGGGACGCCTGGCTCGGGCCGGCGCCGTGGCGGCCCTACAACCCGCGCTATGTCAAAGGCGGCTGGCACGGACAGTACGATTTCCACACGAGCTGCATCGGCGAGTGGGGCTCGCACACCTTCGCGCAGTGCCATGTGGCGCTGGGGCTGGGCCATACCGCGCCGGTCTTTTACGGCTACGTGAACAACGACTCCAGCGACGGCATGGTGATGCGCTTCGCCAACGGCGTGGAGATGGTGTCGCAGCGAGCAGGCTGGCACGGCTCGTGCGGGGTGCGCTATGAGGGCAGCGAGGGGTGGGTCGCCTGCGCCGACGGCTATCAGCGGCCGGAAGCCTCGCATCCGTCGCTGCTGGCCGACTACGCCAAGCTGGTCAGCGACTATCAGGCGCGCACGGGACGCAGCATGGGTCACATGCGCAACTTCCTTGACTGCGTGCGCACGCGCCAGCAGCCGGTGGCCGATGCGTCGGTCATGCACCACTCGATGGCGGCCGTGCATGCGGCGAACATCGCGATGTGGCTGAAGCGCGAC
>Ga0116182_1003564_pt1 | contig 14329 bp, 6 predicted proteins | sample AD_UKC077_MetaG_FD_89805 | JGI IMG/M metagenome (GOLD analysis project Ga0116182, IMG submission 89805) | Active sludge microbial communities of municipal wastewater-treating anaerobic digesters from USA - AD_UKC077_MetaG | ecosystem: Engineered > Bioreactor > Anaerobic > Digestate | place: USA...
AATTCAGAATTTATTTTTAATACTTTTGAAGAAAATTTATTATATCAAAAAGTAGAAAATAATCTAAAAGATGATAGAGTTTTGGGTCTCGATTTAAATCCAAATTATATAGGGTTAAACATTTCAGAATTTGATGGAGAAAAACAAGATATTGTTTATTCTTGTATTTTTGATATTTCAAAATTAACACAAAAATTAAATAAATCTTCATCTTCTAAAGAACAAAAATATCAAGAGAATAAGAGAAAATTTGAATTATATCAAATTTGTAAAGAAATTCAGAATTTAGCTTTATATTGGAAATGTAAGAAAATTTGTATAGAAGATTTAAATATTCGATCAAAACAACATAATAAAGGTAAAAATTTCAATAGATTGGTGAATAACAAATGGAATAGAAATATCATTTAATCAAATCTTAGAAAAAGATGTACTTTAAATAATATTCAATTTGTAGAAGTTAATCCTATTTATTCGAGTTTTATAGGAAATTTATTAAATTCTAAATATCCTGATCAAATTGCAGCAAGTATTGAAATTTCAAGAAGAGGTTACTTCAAATATATCAAAAATAAATTTTATCCTTCTTTAATTAAGGTTGAAGATCTGTATGATCAATGGAAGAAAACAACAGATCAAATGTTTACACATACTTATTCAAGTTGGAAAGAATTATTTGAGATATTTAAAAATCTGAAAGTGAAATATCGGATTCTCTTATCGGAAAAAATTCCAACAAGAGTTTTTAGTCTTAGTAATATAAAATCTAATATAACTTTATATTCATTTATATAACTAAGATATTTTACATATTCTACAATAAATTAAATCATCTGTATCATAATCTACTTTTCTTGACTTTTTACAATTATCACATTTTACTTTTGTTGCAGTTTTACTTTCTACAAATACTCGATTACCACATTTCACACATTTTCTTTCGAACATCTTAATCTCCTTGAATCTTTTTTAATCTAAAATAAAAAAACGGATTTACTTATTAGTAAACCCGTTTATAAACTGATTAAAAATTTACTTATGACAATGGCGACGTTAGAACGTGAGCCTCCACACGAGAGTCAAAACTGACGTGGGAGGTTTATTCCAAACGGGAAATGTATGATAATTAAACATCGTTCCACCATTTGGTGCAGTTGAACCTGCTCCACCAAACAATCCCATTTCAACAAGTGCTCCTACAGCTTCAGTTTCTTCATAAGTAACTTCAAAATCAACTATGTTTGTTCTTGCAGGAGTTTCGCTTCCGCCGATGTCAACATAATATGATCTATTAAAAGTTTTTCTTTCAAGCTCATTAACCAACTGTGTTTGAGCTGAAGTAGCAACAGGTGGATTTTGTAAATCCCATCCAGGATCACCAGTACCTATAGCTAAAACCATAATACCATTTGATGCATTGCCATCATCTTCTTTCATTCTTTCAGCCATAAGCTCTGACGCAACATCAACGATAACGTTATGCATTACCCTTCGCTCAATTGAGCCGTCTTTATGCTTCATTGTCGCGAATATGTCACCTCGAGCAAGAATAATTCTCTGCTTCTCAATCAACATAAATTCCTCCTATATCAGAACTTTCGTTTTTCAATAAATCCATCTTTATGCTTCATAATACCAACAGCAGCTTCGATTTTGATTCTATCATCATCAGAACAGTCGCGATGTCGATAATCTTCACGTAAAGGACGAACTTTTCTTGGTTGTGGTTGTTTATTTTGCATTTAGAATCCTCCAAACTCTCTTTCAATCCAGAAAAACAATAAATCAGTACTACTATTTGTCGTCGTTGTCGCAGTATTAGTTAGAAAAATTACATTTGGTCCTGTAGTTTCAACTCCTACACCAACTTCATATCCATTTTGTAATGTACCAACATATTCAGAAACATTTGTTGATATATCAAAATTTTCTTTTACTTGTAAATCAGCTCTTTCTCTAAATATAGATAGAGTCGTATCAAAATTTTCAGTAATTTCTAACTTTACATCTTCAGGTTTAAATTCATGTATATACTGATTTACTTGCTCTGATTGTGGTTCATATTTTTCTTCATTCATTGTACCATAATGAACATCTATAAAAATACCAGTTTCACAAGCATGAGCATGTAATTGTTCAGGTGTAAAATAATCTACCACAATTGTCTTTGGTAAACCCACCTGATTCAAGAGATAAGGTTCATTAAGATCAAATTCATGAACATTATTGATCGTATACGTATTTAAGTAGAACCCTAACTCTCGATAGATTACGAATTTATTAAACTTATAGATAATCTGTACTGTTTCGTCAGGCAAAGGATTTCTACTTAAGCAAATTTTTCCTGTGAAACCATCAACTGATACTACATCAATTGTCTCACTAAAAAATTTTCCAGTTAATTCAAAAGAATCAATCCAAGAATAATTAAATGGATATGAATCAAACGCTCTTAATTTATAGCTTGAAAAATCTTGACCTGCAGCATAATAACCATCACAAACTAAAACTGAATTTATGTATACTAAAATTCTATTCTCAAAAAATCTAATCTCTAAATCTACATTTGTTTCGAGATTGTCATTATCATTCAAATACAAAATATTCGCACCATACGTTGTAGGATTCAAAGAATTAACAACGCCTTCAATAACAATTGCATGTTTATAGCGTATATCTATTGGGTCCGAATATTGAAACCATTTTAATGAAATATGATTTCCATTTTCGGTACCTGTCATAAAAATCGGAATGTCAGTCCCGTAATTGGCACTTTGTTGAAACTGATATGTCAATGCAAGATTTATTATTACTGGATCAACTGCAGTGGGCTGAGCCAACCCTTGAATTAACGAAATATAATCATTATTTGTATCTTTCAAATATCCGCCTGAAACTGTAGCTGCGCCTTGCCAATAAACAGTTTCAAATGTATTAAAATCATCTAAAAATGAAGTGATGTCTCTCCAAACTTGTAAAGTTATATCACTATTATTATTTGTAATAGTTGATTCATCCCAACTTAAAATTGGCTTAAAGAATGCATAACAACAATCATTTGATCCATCAAATTGATTTGAAACATCTTCAGTTATTATTTCAGCTACTTTATATTTATCTGCACAATCAGTTCTAACATCTTCACTTCCATAATAAGTAAAATGCCATTTTGCCAATTCATCAACAATATCTTTTGTTCTAACAATTTCTGAAAACAAGTATCTAACTAAGAAAAACGTATGAGCAGGTTTAATTAATGATAATGCAGTCTGTACACTTTCATTAAAATCATCCCAATTTCGAATAGGTTCAGTACCAATGTCAATATCGAGTGAGAACATGAACTGTTGTTCAATTTTATCAGTATGTTCTCTAATTGAAAGCGTTGATCTATCTTGTAAATAATCTTCAGAAATCGTTACTGATTGTACATCTAAAAATATTGCTAATCCTTCAAGCAAACTTTCCTGTGTTGAACCCTTAAAAAACATTTGCATTAATGTAAGTAAAACTTCTTTATATCTATTATGCGAATATTCGTCTCGAGGTCCTGTCTTTAGTAAATATCCCAAATTTTGATACATCAATTCTGGACGAATAACATCTTCTTCACCTCTAAAATAAATATCATCACGATAATCTTCTGTAGTTTGCATTGATCTAGCAATTTCCAATGCCAAACTTTTAAAGTATCCAAAAAATACTGTCGACCCAGTATTTTTATTATAAGTGCTTTCTAAATTATTGCGAATTCGACTTATAATTTGGTTATGCTTTTGATACCATTCATTTTGAATCGCTCGCGGAGGAGTTACTACGTCCTTACAAGTAAATGAATATTTTTCAGTCGGCATTGATTTACCAAGAAAATCAGCAACATCAATTGAAACATTAACAACAAACTTATCTTCAAATGTTTCAGTCGGTGTTATAGCAATTAAATAACCATGACTTCTTGGCATAAATGAAATATTAACATTATCTTCAAATCTAGCAACTGCTAAAGTTACTGACATTTGAACAGGAATAGAATAAATAGGAATCAAATCAATACTTGGAATTTGATCATAACTTTTATCAGTAATACTTGATGAAAAATTTGGTAAAGAATCGATGTACAAACTTACTTTTTTGACAGTTTCAAAATCGTAACTTGTCAAATTGATTAATACATTTACTACACCATTAACCGTTAATGTCAGATTGTAATCTTTAATACTTAATTGAACAGTGTCAGTGTTTGGGCCTGTATATTCAATATTAAGTACATCTGTTGTCGAAACTTTATATTGTAAATTAGCAATGACAACATTAAGTGTTCTAATATCAATTCCAACTTCATCATCATTTACAAAAAACATTACGTTTGTGTCGCGAGAAACATCTATTGCACCGTCTCTTGGCCAAAAGCCTTTTATATAAGGACCAGATGTATCAGGCAGCGGAACTTTAATTACTATTGGCTTTAATGCATTTCCAGCAAAATCATTTCCATACACAACAAAATCTTCTAATAATTCAAAATTGGGAATAGAACTAATTGGCCCAATTTGAACTTGAAGACTTTGAGGAGTTCCAGAATATGAAAATAAAGTTGAATTTTTACTAGTTGAATATTCAATGTCATCAACTAAAATTCGTACAGTATCTATATCTAAGCCTGAAAAACTATCAGTTAAATTTACAGTCAAGTGCGTTTCACTCGTAAACACTAAGTCAGACGGAACAACTGATGCTACTTGTGGTTTTGTTAAGTCTAAATGTAAAAGATGCGATGCAGTTTTAACATCTTCAATATTACCTGCATGATCGACAGTGAAATATTTAATATTGTAAATGCCACTTGTAGGCACATATATTTGAGCATTTTCAGTATATGAAGAAGTAAAATCAGGATCAGGTAATGGGTCACCATCTAAAGCTAAAGTGTAATAAGTTCTATATGGGCCTGATGCATTGTCAAATAAATTCAAAACAACAATATTATCATTTGTCCAATCGTCAGTTATACTATCAGTAGATACTGGCGGTGTAGAATCTAACTTAAATACAACAGACTTTGTAGCTTCGACATTATTTACATTGTCTACACTATAAAAGTAAAGTGTATGTACACCTTGTGAAGGTATTAAAAGTGAACCAATATATTCTTCAAATGATCCATCATTCCACTTATAGTAGGTTTTAAATACACCTGAATGTAAATCATTTGCAACCAAAACAATTGATGGTGAAGTTCTATACCATCCTTCATTTCCGTCAGGTGGTATGACAGAAACTATAGTTGTCGGTGCTTGTTTATCAATTTGAACAACAGATGACTGCTTTACACTTTCGTCATTACCTGCAAAATCTATTGCTCTATATCTAATAACATACTGACCAGTATTAGTCAAATTTATGTTAGCAGTCGACCCGATAACCGAAATTGTATTAGGGAATGTACCATCAGTGCTATAAAATATTCTTGCAACACCTGAAGGTTCTTGATCTTCAGGTAACAAATCATAATCACCAGAATACAATAATACGTTTACATCAGTTGCAACCCATCCAGGAGTAACATTATCACCTGTAATAGGTGCGTATGTATCTAATTTTAAGATATTGCCATTACCAAGTTGTGGAATAGTATTGTCAATATTTGATAAGTTTCGTCTATCCTTTATGTAAACAGTTATTTCTTTTTCACCTTGTATATCATAAGGATTTTCATAATACGGACTTGTGGCAGATGAAAAATCAACTATTTCATCAGGATTTTCAGGATCGCCAATTTTAATGACTTTAGATAATGGTGCTGTATTTTGTAAAGTTGCATACGTATAGTCAACTTCAAATACATCTGTTGAATTCGGTTCAATATTTCCAGAAACAACTATATTTGCATTTAAATAAGAAATTAACGTATAAGTTTCATTTTTTGTTATGTTTCTAATTCTTGAAACACCAGTCAAAGATTCATAGATAGTATTGACTTTTAAAGCCTGCAACTGAATCGTATATGGTCCGGAGCCTGCATGACCAACATAATTTGAATCTTCATTAAAAACATATACATTTGGACTTGTAAAGCTGATAGACAGTGCGGGTCTTAAAGAAACTTCATTTGCATCAAGTTTATACCAACCATTATCACCATTAGGGCTAAATTCTTCATTTACATTTGAACTCTTAACAATTTTAGTATTGATTAATGGTGATCTATTTACTATCAGTATATTTGCTTCAAATGTTTTTATGGCTTCTTGATTTCCTGCATCATCAACTGCAAACCATTTAATAGTATAAAAGCCACTATTAACTAAATCAATCTTTACGCCCTCAGAAGATTGATCTGTCGGTTGAACACCATTAGTAGTGTAATATACTTTGCTAACCGGTGTGTAAATGTAATCAACTTCAATTTCATCAGTATCAAAGAATGATTGAACTGTATATATTTTATCTTTAGTAAAATAATCTACAGTCAAAATAGTTGATTGCGTGACATTTCTTATTTGAATGATTGACTTTAAAAATGCATTTGTGACAGTAAGTTCGTGTTTAGTTTCGTCTTTTTCTACAAGTTCGTCTTCAATTGTAAATTCCCGATCATCTTCCGACTTTAAATAGAAAGACATCGGTGAAAAAGAAATAATTTCTGGAGCTTGTGGCAAAATAACATTATTACCACTACCTGCTGCATTAATGGGAATATGAATGTTTGCTACAGCATCTTCATACGTTTCAGCTAATTTTAAAACAGTGCTTGCTACAACAATTACATAATAGTATCTATTATTTAAAAAAGGATGTGGCAATAAATCATCAGTATCAACCTTTACTGTATCACCTGTTTGTAATGAATGTGAAAGAACGAATATTTCATCACTTGACGTATTTACAGTAAAGGGAATTGGTGTGGTATCTCTTGCAACTGTATCTAAATGACTAATAACGTTAGTCCAATCAGTAAACGTTAAAAGTCTTGATCGCAAAGTTGGAGTAAGTAAATTAAATTCATATTGTTGCGAAACTGGATTATATTCCGCAACTCTTGCAGGAGAAAATAAAATATCAACTGTATTTGATGGATCATTATTAATAGAATTAACATCGACAGTTGTTACAGGAGCAGTAAAATCATAATTAAAATATGCATAATGAGGAGATTCAATATTTCCTGCTTTATCTACAGCAAAATAAGTTAACCTAATTACCTTTGACCAATCAGGTAATTGAATTGCACCATCTTCAGGATGGTACACTAACATAGGATCTTCGTCAAACTGATATATTACTTTGTAAATATCAGAAACATTATCTGTAGACGTTAAAACAATATCAGGCGTTGTTGTATAATAACCATTATCATTTGGTTCAGGTGTAATGGTTATTTCTGTAACAGGATCAGTTCCGTCAATACTATATTCTTTTGTTAACTGAGCTGTTTCATTCTGTTCAGTCTCGGCTTTCGCATCTACCTTCCAAACTCCATCACCCGGAATAAGAAAAGGCATAATATAATCTTCATACAAATACGTTTCAGTAAAAGTATGAGGATAATTGTCTATGTCTAAACCGAAAGCAACTTCAGTCGCATCATTTGAACCGGGATCAACAAATTTTACTTCTGATGTCGGTAAACCCGTACCTGCAGTTGGTGACGTTACAGTTATGTAGCCTGAACCTGAAAGACCATCAGGTCCAGTTTCAAAAGCAATATCTTCACCGTATGTATCATTAATTTTGCTTATTATATCAGAAATAGTAGTTTTAGCTGTATTTGTGCCTCTTATATTAACAATAAGAGGTTGACCTGATTGGTCTATTTCAATTGCAATAAATGAACCAATTTCAGTCAAGTCTATTTCACCAGTAATTTCAACTGCGCTAGTGTATGTTGCAGTTGTTGGTTTTGCACTTGGTGCAATTTTATATTGAATAGATGTAATAAGATGAGGTTTTGAACTCATCAATCCAATTAAAGGAGATGACCTATACCAACCATTTTCTCCATTTATTGGAAAACTTTCCGTCAATAATATTTCTAACGGTATTGATTCAATTTCAACTCTAAAAGGAATAGATTCTTTTACTGATTCAACATTTCCAGCATTGTCAACTGAAAAATATTTTACAGTGTAAACACCTGTTTCTTTTATTTCAAAAGATGAACCGCTTTTTGAATCAGTTGTCGGAGTTGATCCGTCAATAGTATAATATGTTTTTGAATGACCAGAAGCTTTATCAGATGATACAAATGAAATAGTAGTTACTTCTCTTGATACAACTAATGGTACTTTAATTGCAGTTGTTGGCGGGTCAACGTCAAGTTTAAAAACAAATGTCTGTACTGCTTCTTTATTATTTGCATTATCTAATGCATAAATTTGCAAATAGTGAATACCTTCACCAGGTAAAGTAATTGGTACTGAATATTCTTCAAATGGATTTCCATCCCAAGCATAATGAATACTTTTTACGCCTGAAACTGCATCAGATGATGAAAGTGTTATTGTCGGCAGTGTAACATACCAACCATTATCTCCATCAGGAGCAACATTTGGAGTCATTACTGTTATTGGTGGAATACTATCTATTTTCAATAATTCAGTTTGTACAGCATTAGGCAGTCCTGAAATTGTACTTATAGAATAGTATTTTACAGTCGTTATCCCTTCATCTTTAATAATGAAAGGATCAACATATAGTTTTCTTGTCAACGAAGTTGTAGGATCAGAACCGTCTATAGTATAATAAGTTGTACACGGTTCATTGGTCGTAAGAATAACAGCGGAAAAATTCGTTGACCACTGCGTTGATATATTGCTTTCAGTAATTGGAGGCAGTGCCAAAGTTCAACCCTCTTAAATTATTGTATGAATTATTAACGATTTCAAATTTAAGTAATCCAAATCAGTTATTACGATATCATTCGCTCCTGTTTCGCCTACTACATTATAAGCAACAGTTATCAAATAACTTGATGGATGTACATTTGAAAGTGTTGAAAGATAAATTGAACCATCATTACTTATGAATGCTCGACCTAATCCTTGAGAAACTTCAGCGATTGAATTAACCAATTCTAATTCTTCATCACTTTGACTAACACGCCAAAATTTTGATGCATCACTGGCATTTCCTAAAGTCTTATATCTTAAAACATTTGTAGGGCTTTTGTAACAGGTTGAAACTCCTGTAGCAAATTCAGTCCATGGTGTTGTCTTTGGTAAATTTTCATAAGCAATATGAACGCCGTCAGATACTACCATTTTTGTTAACGGTAATATGACATAATCAACACCGACATTTTCATCAATTATTCTAATTATATCACTCTGGTTAATTCTTTCACCCATCTGCTTTTGATTAAAAATAGCATATAATTCTGTCGATAATTCATTTTTAACTGACGGGCTATTAGCACCTTTTTTCAATTTTACTGAAAATTCTAAATCGACATCAATTTGATTTGCAGATTTAACTAAAACATCTGCAGTCAAATGTCTCTTTTTGTCAATTTTACCTTGCACATTCTCGATTAACGAATTAACATTATATGCAACAGTAATAGGTTCGCCGTATTGATATTGAACGTTTATAGTAGCACCATCAGGTATTGTTGATCCTAAAGCTCTTTGAATGGTCATATATCCAAAAGGTGTAGTAGGTTCAGTCAAAACATAATCGTTATTTACAGTGTATATTATTGATTTGTCTAAACTTAAAACTACAACAGTGTTAATATCAATACCTTTTTTACTTAAATCTTTAGCTTCAGTTGAAACAACATTCAATTGTTCTTCGAAAGAAAATAAATTTCCTTGAGGTAAATTCGTGTTCGGATCATAAACCATTTCTAAATTTCTAACTGCATAAATTGAATTTCCTTCGCGTAAAATGTCATCTGCTTTATGGAATATGTAATGAGTATCTTCTGTTAACTGAGTTGCATCGCTAGTTGTAACAGAAACTATTTCATCAACAGGTTGATGTGACAATACAACCTGATTAGCTTTACGATATTTATAAGTGACTCTAATAGTATCTGACATTGACATGCCAATGTCGCTATTAATTTTATTACGTTCATTCAAATTAATAGTTTTTCCATTTGGTTCAATAACAAATGATTCAACTATATTAGAATGTGACAGTGAAATTTCAGTTTCGTCTCCAACAGCACTGCTTACAACAATTTCACCTAAAATTTCTTCAACATAATTATAATCTGCTGTAATTGCATCATTTGGAAATAAACCAGTAGGAAAGCTGGCAAAAGAAAATGAAACTTTACCAGTTGTATAGTCCATAGTATAATCTTCTTCTCTGACTAACTTTATTTTATCAGATGGAAAGATTGTAAGTGAACCAACACCTGAAGTAATTATATCAATTCCAATTCCTGCTAAAGCATTAGTCATTGAAGATGCTAATTTTATTTCTGTACTTGAAATTTTAATCACATAATAGTCAGTACTTTCAATAAATGGACTTGGCAATGTGTCAGTACTTAACACATTTACTATATCACCTGTATGAAAAATATGTTCAGGCAAAATAGTAAGAATGTTAGTTGCAGGATCGACAGAAAAAATTGAAGTTCTATAAATGTAAATTGATTCACTAAATATGTCCACAGGCTTGCTATCAATTAATGGTATATCCAAATTTACAAAAATTTCTCCTCCGGCAGCAGCAGCCAATACATTTTCATTATCAACTGAAACTTTATATTCATAATCTGCTGTTACGTTGTCACCAATTGACAATGGTGTATTTAGAACAATGTCGCCAGTTTCTAAATCCATACTATAAGTATTTTTAACTAATTCTACAGCGTTTTTATACAAAGTATAATTACCCGTTAAATCATAAGAATCAGCTTTTTGAACATTAATAACTTCTTGAATTAAATATGCTGGCGAATTTGTAGTTACATCAGCATTTGTTATTGTAACTCTTTGATCTGAAGTACTATCAATTTGAGCATTTTCTCTAAATCCACCACTAAATAAAAACCCAAATGTCTCAGTGTGTGTCACACTTACTTTACCTTTAAAAAACACATCGACTTTTCCAAAAACATGCATGTGTCTTGTATAGTCGTAATCGCGCTGCATCAAAGGATGACCGGCATCAACGACTAAAACATCTTCAACATATTGCGTTTCAATTGCAGTTCTTAAATAACCATCGCGAGTTCCAACGTCTAAATTTGTAAACGCTAAAATTGCTCTATTTGAAAGACTTCTGTTACTTTCAACGTCTTGACCATTTCTTGTTGGCATCACATTAGTAACTTGTAATTCAGTCAAAGTTGAGTTTACTATTGTGTTTGATGCAACATTAGTAATTTCACCTGCTTCAATTGATTCAACAGGAACTGAAACTTCATATCTTTGAGTTGCAGGATTGTAATATTCTTCAATAGAATTTATAAGTATCTGCTCTTGTGTTATTGTTTGAAAATTTATTGCAGGTTTAGCCGAAGTTGCACTTGTTGATACAATTGTTCCTGTTGGAATTGTTATTGTAGCTAATGGTTTTATTGTTGCATAGAAAACAACTTCACCTGTAGAAGATACAGCACTTTTTCTAAATACTTGAAAATTTCCAGCCAACTTGTCGAATGCTAAATCTATTAGACTCTGAGTGTCAGTGTCATTAAGTCCTGTTGCCAGCTGTAAATTTCGCTTATATGTAGATTCTGAAATGGCAATTGATTTGCCTGTATTATCAGGATCGTCAATTTGTAACAGAGTTAAAAATGATTGTGATCTTGAAATAAAATCTATATATGTGTACAAATACCCAAATTCAGATGAATGTGGATCAATATGAATATCTCTTGTCATTGTTCCGGGTTTAACATCAATATCAGGATGTCGTTCCAATATTTTATCAATCATCGTTCGAGCAACATCACTGGATGATCTAATTGGAAACTCGACAATGTTTGTTGTCAAAATTAATGGTGTGTCCCAAATTTCAATTGACATCAAACTTTCTTCATCATTATTATTTACAGCAGTAATTACATAATATTGTGTTTTTGAATCTAATAATTCTGAATGTGTATATGAAAAGATTTGTACTTCTTCAATATCTTCGACGATAGTCGTAATTCTTTGACCACCAACAATTTGAACAGTTTCAGTTGTACCTTTAACATCATTTCTTAATTCGCTGAAAATAGTAATGAGCTCATTATTGAGCTTAACATATCCGCTCACTCCACCACCTGATGTAGTAGAATTGTATATATTGTAACCTTTAATATCCGGTTCAGGATTTCCAGTCCAACGAACAATTATTTGATTTCCTGAAGCCTCAGTTGATATACCTGTAGGCTGAGACGGTCTAGCCATATTTATTCCTTTTCAAGCAATGGTTTGCTAAAATATAGTGAAGTATCCAAAGGTATGCTGGTTCCAGCTTGCGAAATAACATACGCTTCTATTTCATAAAAATTAGGATCAACATCACTTTGTTCAACTGTAATATTATCTAAAAAGCTGAAAAATTCTTTATCATCAACTTGTTGATATTGTGATTGTTGTGTTTGTAAATCTTTAATTTTTTCACCAATCTCAATCAACTCACCTTTAAATTTTGTTTCATAATAATCTGAGAGTCTCGTCGTACCAATAAATGACATTAAAGATGTTCCCCACCAAGGATGTGCTTTATTTGATCCTCTTACAGCTAAAGTCATCTTTAGCAAATCTTGCAACATCTTTTGTTCTTTTTGTACTATTATTACTTCACCAAGCTTATCATAGTCATAATCATTAACTTGACCTGTTCTTTTACATTTTCTGCACTTATTTAGCGGAACTAAATAATCTACAGAAATCAAATCTGACGGCCCTGTTGATCTATAATGATACGAAATCGTAATCGTATCTGTCTTTTTCGGCACAAAACCGAGATCAATTCTACCAATTTTAGCTTCTACATTTCTCGGAGTAACAGGTATACCATTATGTTTTACAGCTACATGATTTAATGAAACATACTCTGAATTAGTATTCGGTTTTGCACGAGGAGGAATCAAATTTTTATTTCTAGTATAAAATTTGGTTATGTTGGGAATACCAATAAATTGATCAGAATCATCTTCGTCAATTACGTGTATATGATTAGTTTGTTTAGGTTGATCAAATATGATTTTGTTAGATCGTAATGTATTATCATATTGAATCACCCAACCATCAGGAGCTAAATAATAATATGCAATTTCAACTGTGTCGCCAATTTTTGGTGGTTCACGAACCTCAACGACACCAGTATCTGCATTAAACGACATTACTCTTGATTTGTAGCTGTATGAAATCCTTAAACTAGATCCTACTGGAGGCGCTTGTTTCAGAAATACTTTTCCGAACATTGATTCAACTCTGTCAACTTCTATTTCAACAAATCCACTACCAGTATCTATTTCGACTTTAACGTCTTTTGGCGTCAATTGAACTGCATAAATATTGTAAGGAGATATCAATGGTCTATGTTGTGTGACAATTAATATATCTGTTCCAGTTGAAGAAAATTGAGGAGTAACATCTTCATTTTGTACACTGACAACGACTGAAATATCAATATTTCTTTCTGCTAATCTTCTCTTATTTGCCCCATCGTAAATAGGTACTTTTGAAACTACAAATCTAGTATTAGTACCAGTTACTTGAGATGAAACATTATCAGTTGTTAAAATTTCACTTTTGTTATACTTATCCCATTTAACACCATTGACTCTTACAATCAAATTTTCATTATTACTAACAACTTGATCCAAATAAACAGTTTTGAGATCAGGTTCGACAACATGATCTTCTTCTATAATCCAATGATCGCATCTTCTTGTTAATTTAGTATCAAATGACATTTATGTAACCTCTTTTTCAACAGCCAAATTAGTATGAAAACTATCAAACAGAGCATCAATTGATTCAAAATTAGTTCTAAATTCTGATTTTGATATCCTAAGTAAATGTACTCTTTCTTGTATCTGCTCAATTTTATCCATTAACTTTTTTATTCTGTGTTCAATTTCTTCTTTTACTTTGATATTCAAATAGTATGGTTCTTTTACTTTTTGAACCAGTAATGCTGCATCTCTATCCATATCAGGCAATTGACTATTTTCGCCTCTTAGAAATGTTTTTCCATAAATTCTAAATTTAATGCCTGCTTTATTTGCAGTATCTATTTCTTTAACCAACATTTTTTGTAATTTGTTTTCTTCCAAAATCATGTGATTAATTTGCGAATCAATCTTATCTATTTCAGCTTGTAAATAGCCTTTAAGATTTTCAATGTCGCCCTTTGAAAAAACACC
>Ga0116182_1003587_pt1 | contig 14288 bp, 19 predicted proteins | sample AD_UKC077_MetaG_FD_89805 | JGI IMG/M metagenome (GOLD analysis project Ga0116182, IMG submission 89805) | Active sludge microbial communities of municipal wastewater-treating anaerobic digesters from USA - AD_UKC077_MetaG | ecosystem: Engineered > Bioreactor > Anaerobic > Digestate | place: USA...
CCTGTTGTTCAGAATATCAAAGATACAATTTTTTGAAAGCAATTCACAACTATATCGTACTTATTAACTCTTTGATGTATGTTGTTCAGAATATCAAAGATACAATTTTTTGAAAGCAATTCACAACAATTTATTAACAAGCTCATATACAGGGTAAGTTGTTCAGAATATCAAAGATACAATTTTTTGAAAGCAATTCACAACAATTCGATTGCTTGGCTGATGATTGTGTTTGTTGTTCAGAATATCAAAGATACAATTTTTTGAAAGCAATTCACAACAATTGTATCTTTGCTCCCCTGCTTTTTTGGTTGTTCAGAATATCAAAGATACAATTTTTTGAAAGCAATTCACAACCAAACCTGATCTGGATTATTGAATTTAAAAGTTGTTCAGAATATCAAAGATACAATTTTTTGAAAGCAATTCACAACCTCTAACGCCTTGCACATTCAAAAAGTATTGTTGTTCAGAATATCAAAGATACAATTTTTTGAAAGCAATTCACAACTCATCCTTCATCTCTTCCTGCACGTACGTAGTTGTTCAGAATATCAAAGATACAATTTTTTGAAAGCAATTCACAACACCGACTTAAGCAGCGAAGTTTTGGCGTCTGTTGTTCAGAATATCAAAGATACAATTTTTTGAAAGCAATTCACAACGCATTAATGTCAGGTGTCATGCAGGCTGCGGTTGTTCAGAATATCAAAGATACAATTTTTTGAAAGCAATTCACAACTTACCGCTTCGTGCCTATTATTTAATATGGGTTGTTCAGAATATCAAAGATACAATTTTTTGAAAGCAATTCACAACCAGGATTATTTAGTAAAAACAAGAAAAAAAGTTGTTCAGAATATCAAAGATACAATTTTTTGAAAGCAATTCACAACATCGAAGCTGGTAAGTCGTTGGTTTCCAGCGTTGTTCAGAATATCAAAGATACAATTTTTTGAAAGCAATTCACAACAAGGTAATTAAGATCATCATGCAATTGCTCGTTGTTCAGAATATCAAAGATACAATTTTTTGAAAGCAATTCACAACTCCGAAGCGCCTCTACGTCGTCTGTTTTAGTTGTTCAGAATATCAAAGATACAATTTTTTGAAAGCAATTCACAACCAGAGATATGATAATCAAACATTTTTTGTTGTTGTTCAGAATATCAAAGATACAATTTTTTGAAAGCAATTCACAACTCAGATTTTTCAAATAAATTTTCGGCTTCAGTTGTTCAGAATATCAAAGATACAATTTTTTGAAAGCAATTCACAACGCTGTGAGTTTTTTTACTTGTGTTATTTTTGTTGTTCAGAATATCAAAGATACAATTTTTTGAAAGCAATTCACAACTTCATTCTGCAAGCTGACAGCATTAGTGAAGTTGTTCAGAATATCAAAGATACAATTTTTTGAAAGCAATTCACAACGAGCTTCACGCATATGCAATCTGCAGTTAATGTTGTTCAGAATATCAAAGATACAATTTTTTGAAAGCAATTCACAACAATAAAGGAACGGTGTACAAATCTAAAATAGTTGTTCAGAATATCAAAGATACAATTTTTTGAAAGCAATTCACAACACGCCTGAACAAGACCTTTACAGGGTTGAGGTTGTTCAGAATATCAAAGATACAATTTTTTGAAAGCAATTCACAACTTGAGCGTTCAGGCGATGCAGATAATCTTAGTTGTTCAGAATATCAAAGATACAATTTTTTGAAAGCAATTCACAACAGGGCTGTTTTTTTGGGCAAATTAGAAAATGTTGTTCAGAATATCAAAGATACAATTTTTTGAAAGCAATTCACAACATTATAGCTTTTCTTTCTTGTTGCCATAGTGTTGTTCAGAATATCAAAGATACAATTTTTTGAAAGCAATTCACAACTTACTATATTTGCATCGTGTTACTACTGAAGTTGTTCAGAATATCAAAGATACAATTTTTTGAAAGCAATTCACAACTTTTCAGGCATATCAGCCGACCATTCATTAGTTGTTCAGAATATCAAAGATACAATTTTTTGAAAGCAATTCACAACATTTGTTCTCCGATACTTGTAATTCTTGAGTTGTTCAGAATATCAAAGATACAATTTTTTGAAAGCAATTCACAACTTAAGGATAATTATGAAGTTCACAAACAGGGTTGTTCAGAATATCAAAGATACAATTTTTTGAAAGCAATTCACAACTGTTTAGGATAAAGATAAAGACGGCAATCAGTTGAACGTACCAAAGCCGGGCGACGATTATATAGTCGATGCCGTGCGGTATGTGATATTAAATGAGGTGATAGGGCGTAACAAAAATAAAGTAGATATAACAGGAATATTTTATCAAAGATTTTCAGCGGAAAGCCTTATTTCATCAGCAATTGTAAGAAGTGCATTTTTGAGCTCTTTTCTTTCTTTATCCGTAAGTTCATTGGGTTTACCGTTATTGAGATTACCACGCAGTTTATTATGTAGCCAAGAGCGGGATTTACCAAAGAAACGTTGAGCCAAATAAGATACGGAAAGAAAAGCAGGAACAGCACCTAATTTGTCAGCCGTACTTTCGGGCGGAAACTCAAAGAATGTTTCAAAACGAATATCCTCGTCTATAGCATTCCAATGCACACCGTTACGCATAAAACGATAGTCGTTGCGCTCCTCGTCCGTAGCACGTGCCAAACGTGGAGAGCAGGATAACGGTAAACGTCCAATCTTACCCGACTCGGTGTGAAGATGGGCGTATTGATTGTCAAAAGTGATTTTAATTGCTTGCATATTGATTAATCTTTAAGTTCATTCCAACGGTCGATAATTACTTCACGATTTTCTATAATAGCTTGGCGTACTTTCTTTAATTCAGATGCGGTTAAACCGTTATTTTCACGTAGCTCTATTTCAGGCACAACATTAAAAACAGCATCACCCGATGAGCCTTCAACATGGATGTGGATAAGTTCGTGGTCTAACAAAAAAAAGAAAAATCGAAAACCGTAACTAAAAAATAAAGTAGGCATAATGATAAACTTTTTAACATCGCAAAAATAATAAACATTTGTATATTACGCAAATATTTTCAATAAAATAATGACACTCGAAAAAATCAATAAATTAGAAATAGCCGAAAGGATAGAGGCATTAAAGAAACGCATTGCCACGCTACCCAACACTGGAGAATTACTATCTGGTTGGGACGCTGACAAGCACGATGTAATGCTTGAGAGCAAGCGACCAAAAGTTGTTCAGAATATCAAAGATAAATTTTTTAAAAGTAATTCATATCACCATCATCCGAACGCTTTTTTATCTGTTTGCCTATTATTTCTTATTTCTCTTTTCGATTGTTTTTTGCGTTGTTTTTAGGTTTTCCAGGTAAGCTTTTTCCACAGGTGACAGTGTTTTCACTTGGTATTTCCGGTATTCAGCTTTTGCTTTATTTATCGCCTTTTGGTGACTTATGGTTCCGGCATTTTGCAATAGGCTTTCGCCCGTGGCAGAAAGTACGTTATCAAGCTGTGTGACGTAGTCTCTCATATACATCGGTTTTCGTTTCATTGCTTGTATCTCTGCGAAATCGAAGTACCCTGACACTAAACTATTCAAGATTTTTAGTTCATCTTCGCTTAAGTAATTTTTGGCAATGACAATATCTTTCATTGTAGGTTGTTCGCCGGGAAATACGGTTAATCCCATAAACGGTTTTTCGCTATCGGCACGGTTGTATATAATTTCGGAAGCCGTATGTCCATGCGTAGCGTAATGCAGTTTGTTTTGCACAACCTTAAAAAACTCAATGGATATTTCCGACTTTGGGTCGTAATCTACACTTGTAGCGTATAAGTCAAGAACTTGCCTGTACATTACTTTTTCGGATGAACGTATGTCCCGGATGCGGTCGAGCAATTCATGCCAATAGTTACCACCTCCAAGATTTTTCAACCGTTCATCATCCATTGTAAAACCTTTGACAATGTACTCTTTCAGCCTTTCAGTAGCCCATATTCTGAACTTCGTAGCTATGCGAGATTTTATACGGTAACCCAAGGAGATAATCATATCAAGATTATAAAAAGGCATTTCTCTACTAACTTGTCGTTTACCTTCGGTTTGAACTTGTCGGAATTTCCGACAGGTTGAACTTTCATCTAATTCTTGTTCCTCATAAATATGTTTGATGTGTTCAACAATGTTTGTTCTTGACGACTGATAAAGCTCTGCCATTTGTTGTTGCGTAAGCCACACATTTTCATTTTCAAGACGAACTTCAATTTTTGCATTGCCGTCTTCGGTATTGTAAACTATTATATTGCCTTTATCTTGGTTCATAAAAAAATCAAATCCCCTAAATCCCTAAAGGAAACTCTTTTGGGTAGTAAAAACGATAAAAAGTTATTTCATTTAAAAAGCACAAATTTAGAAAATAAAATTGGAAATTACTGCTGCTCTTTTTGTCCTTTTGTTTGCGATGCTGTTTTTCTTTATTATGTTTTGGTTACGAGATACGAATTCGCCACATTTTTAAAAAAAAATAGCCGTCTTGTTTTGAGACAGCCTCCTTTTTCTAGTTTATTCTTTTATTTCTTAGGCATATACATCGTACCAATGATTTTGTTTACTATGTTCATTGGAACAAGGTTGTTGAGAAATACAAGGAACTGATACCGGAGTCCAACAGTAATCATTACCGGCATTCTCTTTTTACGTGAAAGCTTGTAAAGAGCCTTTGCTACAGTCTTTGCAGACATGCCGTTTTGCTCGTCTCTTTCCATAACCGCAATACTTCTGCTGATGAGTCCGTCATATTCATCATCACCTACGAAGTTCTTTGCACGCTGTGCTGTAAAGTCAGTCTTAACGTCACCGAGACGTACGCATGAAACATCCACACCAAACATCTTAAGCTCGTTCTTAAGAGCTGCTGCAAGGGCCTCAATAGCTGCCTTTGTAGCTGAATAGAACGCCTGAAACGGAATTGCAAAAAGTGCCGCCGCAGATGAAATGAATATGATCTTTCCTTTTGATTCCTTAAGTTTTGGAAGAGCTGCTTTTGTTACAGTCATGTGAGCAAATACGTTGAGTTCGAACTGATTTCTCATTTCTGAAAGTTCTGTAAATTCAGTTGCGCCTGAAATTCCATATCCCGCATTATTGAGTAAAACATCAATTTTCGGAATTTGCTCGAACGCTTCTTTTACCTGCTGTTCGTCTGTAATGTCGCACTTAATGTTGATTACCTTTTTAAGGTCACAAGGTCTACGACTTAAGCAGTACACTTGGTAGCTTTTTTTTACAAAAAGCTTCGCAGTTGCTAGTCCGATTCCTGATGAAGCACCGGTAATTACTACATTTTTCATAATTCTTTCTCCTATATTTTAGCAAGGTCCGCCCTTGCATCATTCCCCGAGTTAAGATATTTCAATTATACTTCTCATTTATATTGTCAAAAATTGATTTTGCACTTGGAGTAAAGCTTTCAAAAAAGAACAATCCCTTACACTAACCCAAATTTTAAATTTAACGCTCGGGATATGCGTATCAGGCTGGATAGTTGCATATCTGTTTCGCCCCTTTCAATACGGGATATATAGGTGCGTTTTAATCCGGTACGTTCCGAGAGTTCCTGTTGTGTTATCTTCATTTCTATACGTTTTTCACGCAGTATTTCCCCATAATACCAAGCCATTGCTTTTGCATTAAATTCCGAGCGGGTATCGCTTCCTGTAACGCCATATTTTTTATCAAATTCCTTATTTACACTTATCAGTTTGCGTTTATTAGTATTCATAATCGTAATTGTATGGCATAATCAAACTTACTCCTTGTTCTATCGTCTAATTCGCTCAAAAATGTTTCAAACTCGAGTGTTTTAAATATCTCTCGCATAACAGAATTATTTGACGCCACAAATGTAACTAATTAGTTACAAACATACAATTATTTTGAGTGTAAATTTGTATATAATTGCCAAAATTTTTAGATAAAAGGTAAAAATGTTATCGAAAACCCTTTTAAACTTCCTTGCTTTTCGATAGAACACATAAGTTGTTCGGAATGTCAAAGATATAATTTTTTGAAAGCAATTTACAACAACCGTTTATGAGTATGTGGATTTTGTAAAAAATACTTATCAAAATATTTTGTATTAAAGTATTCACTATATTTGTATCTCTCCATTTTTTAATGAACTTATTTAATTTTTAGCATTATGAAAAAAGTATTATTTATTGCAGTTTTAGTGTTTTTAGCAACAAACTTAAAAGCACAAACCAACGATTCAATTCAGTCAAATGAATCCAAGTACCAATACTGTGAAATAGTAGGTAGTACATCTAGTATTTTATCTACCAAAGTCAGAATTCAGGTAGATTACGGACAGGAAGTATCATTTTGGAATCAGTATTCCAAACGTGTTATAAAAGAAGAGGACGGCAAAGCAATTAAATTCAACTCCATGATAGATGCACTCAACTATATGGGGACACAGGGGTGGGAGTTTGTACAAGCTTACGCCGTTACCATGGGTAATACAAATGTGTATCATTTTCTTATGAAAAGAAAATTGGAATAACAAATTAAGATCGTATTTCATTTTTATTGAATACCAAATCAAACTCTAGGTGAATCCTATTTATTTCTTTCGTAAACTCAAAAAACACAATGTCTGCGTTGTTCAGAATGTCAAAGATACAATTTTTGAAAGCAATTCATAACTAACAGCAAGCCGATGACGTAATTTAATATATCCCTCTTTTCCTTATATACCTCAGCAACCACGTTGGGATAGCGGCAATAATTGCGATAAAGATGCGATTTCCCCACCACGGAATGTAGAGCACTTTTTTGCGGAACATCTTTTTCAATGCACGTTTTGCAAGTTTTTCGGGTGTGATGATGTATCCGATTTTTGTACCTATTTTCTTGCTTTTACTACTTAGCTGATAGAGGTCGGTTGCCACTGCGCCCGGACATACGGTGGTAACCCCAACACCTTTACCAATGAGTTCAATGTGTAGTGAGCGCGAAAAGTTTTTCAGAAAACGTTTACTCGAACCGTAAAGAGCCAATCGTTGAACAGGCATATGTGCCGTGATTGATGAGCAATTTAAAATAAAACCACGTCCGCGTTCGCACATTTCTTTTCCAAAATAGTAGCACAACATTACTGGAGTTGTGATGTGCAAGTGGGTTTGAAGTATGTTAAAAGCTTCAGATGTTTCAATAAAATCGCTGTTTTTATATATGCCCGCGTTGTTTACCAACACTTCAACGTTGAAACTGTTTTGTTTACACCATTCGTATAGGTGTTTTGCCGCATCATGTTGCCCAAGGTCAATAACAAGCGTTGAAACCTTTATTAAACTGTTGTAATTGATAGAAATTGATTTTCCCACCTCGTGAATTGCTTCCTCGTTGCTCACTAAAATCAGGTTATAACCGCGTTTTGCCAACTCTATTGCGTAGTGAACACCAATTCCGGAACTCGCCCCCGTTACAAGTGCATAAGATTCAGATAACATATTGTGCGTCTGTTTTATTCCACAAAGTTGTTCGGAATGTCAAAGATACGATTTATTTCGAAAAAACACTTATCAAAACTTATCCCCATCATTGCAATGCAAACTATCCAAGATGAAATGCTAAAGTTAAACTGACTTAAGAAAGAGTAATTTATGTAAAACATAAGTTACATACTCGTTAAATTATTATTAAATTTGCATGAAATTTTTTGAGTGTTTCATATTGCTCAACTGCTGTTTTGCTTTCGATATTTGCTGAACTTGTCGAAGCACGGGATCAATCAATCAATCAATCAATCAATCAATCATAAAAAACAATAATGCCATTACTTGAGCTAAAAGAACTTGAAAGCTTAAGTCCTTTGTTTAAAAGAAATTGCGGAAACACGTTTGGGAAATTTCTTATGCGTATCCTTGCAATAGATAAGGTTAATGATCTTTATGATAGGAATTTCGCACTTAAAGGTCCGGACTTCACAAGAGCGGTTCTCAACGATATAGATATGGATTATCAGGTACTTAATCCAGAAGTTCTGGAAAGACTTCCGGAAGGTGCTTTTATCACCATAAGCAATCACCCCTATGGAAGTCTCGATGGAGTAATATTGATTGACCTTTTCGGCCGTATAAGACCAGATTTTAAAATTACCATAAATGATGTTCTGTCACGGGTAAAAACATTGGAAGAAAATTTTATATGTGTAACCCCTATAGGTAACGAAATTCGGACTCCCACAAAAGACACGCTGCGAGGCATTAAAGAAGGCATCAGACATCTTAATAACGGGCATCCACTCGGACTTTTTCCTTCCGGTGCAGTTTCAGACTTGAGTCTAAGGGATAGATGCATCAGAGACCGTCAGTGGCAAGAACCGGTCATAAGGATAATAAAGAGAGCTAATCTACCGATAGTGCCGGTGCATTTTTTAGATAGAAACTCAAATTTCTATTATTCTTTAGGGCTTATTGACTGGAAAATACGATTACTTCGACTTCCTTCTGAAGTTTTCAATAAGAGAGGTAAAACTGCGAGGGTGGCCTTAGGAGAAATTATCACACCTGAAGAGCAAAAGAATTATAAAGATAAAGACATAAATGAAAATTTAGTGACTTTTTAAGAAATAAGGTTTATAATCAACATTAGATAATCAGATATGGCAAATAGTAAGATAATAGATGCGGTAAGAATTCAGACTTCTTTTCTGAACGCGCTCGAAAAAAAATTATTAATTTGGCTTGCAGAAAGGCAGCCCAAGTGGGTAACTTCAGATATGATGTCATACCTTGGAGTGTTTGGTGCTGTTGTGATAGCCACAGGATACATACTTGCAGCATGGAATATCAATTTTCTATGGTTGAGCTCCTTGGGTTTTGTTATCAATTGGTATGGCGACTCCCTTGATGGTACCCTGGCGAGAGTGAGAAATACTCAAAGACCAATTTACGGATACTACTTAGACCACACCCTTGATGCAATTAACGAAGTTATTATTTTCATAGGAGTGGGTCTATCAGGGTTAGTACATTTTGAAATAGCGTTGTTAGCTTTGGTAATGTATCTCTTAATGACCATCAATGTGAGTATGAATGCCCATCTGAAAAAGGAATTCAAACTAACATACGCAAAGCTTGGACCTACTGAATTCAGAATTATAATGATAATTATCAATACCCTGTTTGCATTGATAGCTCCTCTTAGAGAATTCTCACATAGCTTCACACTCTGTGACAAAGAGTTTACCTTTGGTGCTCTTGACTACATCGGAATAGTAATAGTTATCGCACTCGCTCTGATGTATATAACAGCTGTCAGAAATGATATAAAAGGATATGCTAAGATAGACCCTATGCCGGAACAAGAGTGAAGACGGTGTCTCATAAGTGCCCAACTGCTGCGCTTCGACTTAGCTCAGTAACCACGTTACTTTCGATGGTTGCTGAGCCTGTCGAAGCACGGGATCGGTCACTGACGGCAGACACAAGGTCTGCCACTACCGCCCTCAATCTCAGCGCCTTGCATTTGGACGCTTCTAAGACACCTTACTGTTTTTTAGTTGAATAGACAGCCCCATGTCAAAAATTCTAATTCGATATTTTAAGTTTTTAGGTACAAGCATAGTAGGCACCATTGTCGACACGCTCGTACTTTGGTTCTTATCCGACCTCATTTTCAATCATGCCTATTGGGCTGAATACATATTATCTCCTGTAATTTCTTTTCAATGTGCTGTTACTGTTAATTTTCTCATTTCTTATTTTTACGTTTGGAAAGATAGGCAAGTAAAAACAGAGCAAGGGGAGAAAAGAAGATTCTTTAAGCAATACGCAACATACAATCTCTCAAGTCTTGGTGTCTTTATATTCAGATTGATCATATTGCTGGCAATCGAAAGACTTACCGGTTGGGATGTGGTGATTTGTAACCTTTTAGCTATGGGAGTTTCAGGTGTACTAAACTTCATTATTAACAATTTGGTTATCTTCAAAAAGGGAAAAACATAAATTATTGATTCAGCTAATGTCTCAAGTCAATAATGCTCTTCCGCTTCATGAAAATATAAAGTAAAGCACGATACCAATGTATTGCTTTTCAAGTTTTAAAACGATGCTGCAAGCGTTGTTCAAAATATCAAAGACACAGCACAATGTTAAATATATTTAAAACAACAGGTTTTCATGAAAAACAATTATCAAAATACTTGCAAGGCAATAGACAAATGGATACTTTTGTGATGCCAATCTAAACAAAGCAACTATGAAAACAAGCGAATTAATCAGAAAGCTTAAAAAAGCAGGATGCACATTTCACAGTCACGGAACAAACCACGATTGGTGGAATAGCCCGATAACAAAACAAAAATTTCAGGTACCGCGGCACGCCCGTCAAGAAATAGGTAATGTATTAAAAAAAGTATAGAAAAACAATCGGAACGGTTTCTCATAAGTGCCCAACTGCTGCGTTGCTTTCGATATTCGGACTCAGTCACGTACTTCAAGTACGCTCCTTCGCCCTCAATCTCAGCGCCTTGCATTTGAACACTTCTAAGAAACCTTACTGTTTTGTAAATATTTGTTTTGAAACAGCCCCTGTAAAAAATAAAGATATGAAAAAAATAGATGTTATTATTGAGCGTGGAAAAGATGGATTGTTTACTGCAGTTCCACAACATGAACATAGTGTGGGTTTTTTTGGATCAGGTAAAACTGTTGAAGAAGCAATAGCAGACTTGCATAATTCTCACGCAGAAGCAAAAGAAATGTTGTCTGAATTACCTGATTTTGAATATAATATTCTGTACGATATAGCCAGCTTCCTGCAATTATTCGGAAAAAAAATGAGTCTTGCAGGCTTGCAAACAATTACAGGAATTAATCGTAAGCAGTTAAGTCATTATGTTACAGGACATAGTAAACCTTCTCCGGCTACTGTTCGCAAAATAGAACAAGGTATTAAGGCATTTACTGAAGAATTAAGCCGTGTTGCGTTTGTTTGAATTGACGTTTTATAATCATTTTTTACAGCTTTAGGCGAGTTTCTTAGTTGAATATTTATTCTGAGAAACAGTCCCTTTTTTTATGCTCAATAATACCTATAAACTATCTCTATCAAGTCCGACTTCGCCATGTCGGCGGGATTGGTGCCTGGTTCTCCTTCAGGTATTTCTTGATTCAATTTTTTGAAATGATCAACCCAGAATGGCTCTTCAAGTCCGGTTTCTTTGTTTTTGAACGACATGGCCTGTGCAGGGAAAATCGGGTTTCCATCGCCATCGAGAAAAGAGAAACGCACCAATTCGCTGCAATAAAAATCATTGTTTGATTCGCTGTATGCAAAATCATATTTTTTGCCTATATGCATCAAAGCCCTCTGCGGAGCTTCTTTGGCTGATTCTTCGTAAGCTTTTTTCACTCTGCCGACAGCAATAATGGGTTCAAAGTCAATTTTTGCCGATTCATCAATAAAATCTGCAAGCGGAGTTTTCACCACACCTTGTTTTGGCGCTGCTTCAAGAACAAATACGGAGTCATTTTCAATATAAACTATTCCAACATGCGAAAAAGGGATTTCACCGCCTTTTGAAGTCGCATTTTGGATGGCTTTCAGCAACTCTGACTCACCTTTCCCAACAGAAAACAGCAAATCACCGTCTCTCAATTTAAAATTATCTGCCGGTATGCTGCACGAAGCAAGCAGTATACAAAAACTTAAGAAAAGCATTATTTTTTTACCCATTTTTCTTTTTCCCACTTTCAGATTGAAACAATTTGCAGCCACTCAACACACCTAAACACATAAGCTGTTCAGAACGCCAAAGATACAAATAATTAAAAGTAATTCACAAGCACAAATTTTTATTTTATCAAGAGCAATTTGTTCGTATCTTTGCCGTCAATTACACCAATTTATGGAAACACTTTTAATTATACTCGCGTTTATACTTATTATTTTAGGCATTCTTGGTTCTATTTTGCCGATTTTGCCCGGCGTTCCGATTAGTTACGTTGGAATTTTACTGCTACACTTTACTGAAAAAGTGCAATTTACCACTCAGTTTTTGATATTCTGGTTGGTTATGGTCATTTTAGTACAAGTGCTCGATTATTTAGTTCCGATTTGGGGAACGAAAAAATTCGGTGGCAGCAAACGGGGCATTTGGGGCTGTGCCATCGGGATGGTAGTGGGATTATTTTTTGGACCGTGGGGAATTATTCTCGGTCCTTTCTTTGGAGCAATTGTGGGCGAACTAAGTAGCGGAAAGCAAACACAATCAGCAATCAAAGCCGGATTTGGTTCGTTTATCGGGTTTCTGCTTGGTGTTGTTTCCAAACTGATTGTCGGCGGGTTTTTATTGTATTACGCGATAGTGAATGTGGTTTGATTATAGAATATACAACACTTATTTTAAATAAAAAGACCAAGTCAAATTTCGAAGATTTTTCAGACAATATTAGATGGAATTTTCAGGATTGTTGATTAAAACATCATATAGCTATAACACTATCTTGTAATTCCTTTGCCATTCGATTGAATGCATTTTTAATTCTGATAAGTTGTTTTTCACTTACAGGCTTAGAGCCTGCCACATAATGACGAAAATTCGAAGGACTGATTCCCGCGTATTGGGCTACGCGTGTGGCATTCAGAAAGTCAAAGTTATTAAAGAAACTCGGTAAATCATACACCCACTCTATATTTAATTCAGGAAAAACCTCATTGGGATATTCCTCTTTCATTTCGTCGTAAAAGGTAAGGCAATCTCGTTTTGCTTCTTCTACCGTATCCCCACTTCCACCTAAATCAAAGTGTTCAAAGGGATAGTCCGACGAACAAATAAAACCCTCATCCCCGTTTTTTGTAACAACTATTTTTAATTTAATTTTTTCCATAATTTTATTAATTAATGACAGCAATATTACACCTCGGTATTTTTACAAGCTTTCTCAATCATAGACTTAGCAGTTCTCTCATTGATGTTCGGATGACGTGAAAATGGAAACTTACGCCCGTTCGCATATACCCAAATATCATGTTTACCGCCGTGTCTATGAAATTTACAGCCAAATTCAATGAGCTTTTGCTCCAAAACTAACTTTTTCATAGAAAGGATGGTTTTAATCAACGCACAAATTTACGCATATTTGCGTAAAATAAAAATACTTTTGGTTTATTTAAGGATATTCATTAATTAATAAGATTAAGCCAACTGAATCATTGTAAAATAGTTAGCTTTTTTATGTCTTTGGATATTCTCTCGTATTTGCAGTTAATGGCTCAAAACGGAGGTAATCAACTACTGAAGATATGGCAAGAATATATATTGGCGGTGTCTCATAAGTGCCCAATTGCTGCACTTCGACCTTGCTCAGTAACCACGTTACTTTTGAGACAACCCCAAACCTCACTTCATTTTTTTGTCTTGACACAAAAAAACGAAGCAAAAAAAAGTCAAGACTATGCCCGTTTCGCTCGAAAAATTAGCGCTCAAACAGCTAAATCGTCCAAACTCGCAACTCCGTTGCTCAGACAAGGACGATTTTTAACGCTGTTCTCACTTATTTTTCGGCTCATCGGACAAGGTCAGTCGTTGAGCTCGCCATCCCGAACCCCGGACCCCGGAACCCGCTAACTTCCCTAACTTCCAAAAAACTACTATCTACTAACTACCAACTACCAACTACCTTACCATCACCTTCTTCACCTTCACCTTACCCTTACCTACTTTCACAAAATAAACACCTTGACGCCCCATATGCAGCACAAGTTTGTTTGTAGCAATAGCTGTTTCATTGATAAGTAGCTGACCCGTTAAGTCGTAGATACTTAGGCTGCAACCCACAGCATTGTTAATCACGATGTCTTTATCTTGTGTGTACACATTTACATTCGACAGGTAGTTTTCGTCAACTGCACCAATTACTTCGAAGCTTGCCATGAAGGTGGTGTCGCAAGTTACCACGAAACTACGCGGGTTTTCCGTATTACCGTCTTGCCACTGCAGGAATTGGTAGCCTTCTGCAGGCACAGCAGTCAATGTTACGGTAGTGTTGGCGATATAGCTGCCGCCACCTGTTACGCTACCTTTGGTGGAGTCATTGCTTTCGGCTGTTACCGTGTATTTCAGTTCCGAATGCTCTTCAAAGTAAGCCACCAGTGAAACGTCTTCTGTCAGGGTAAAGGTGTATGGGCTAAGTGAGCATCCGTCGCTCCAACATGTGAATTTGTAACCATCCTCAGCTATGGCAGCGACCGTTACCTGATCGGTTTCGC
>Ga0116182_1003590_pt1 | contig 14282 bp, 10 predicted proteins | sample AD_UKC077_MetaG_FD_89805 | JGI IMG/M metagenome (GOLD analysis project Ga0116182, IMG submission 89805) | Active sludge microbial communities of municipal wastewater-treating anaerobic digesters from USA - AD_UKC077_MetaG | ecosystem: Engineered > Bioreactor > Anaerobic > Digestate | place: USA...
GAACTGCTCGAGAAGTTGACGGGAACGGATATTTATTCGCGCATTTCCAAAGAGGTTTACCAGCGTAGCAAGCAGGAGGAAGAGGCTTACAAACGGGTGAAAGAAACGCTGGGGCTGGTTGAACTGATGAAGCCCGAAGAGTGGGAGGCGTGTGTGAAACAAAAGCAGGAACTCACCGTTGTCAGGGAGCAGGGGGTGCGACAGTTGGCTTTGCTTACGGAACAGTTGCAAACGTTGCAGGCGTTTGTTGGCCAGCAGACTTTGTTGGCTCAGAAACAAAAGGAAGAGAGTGAACAGGGACGGAAGTTGGTTGCTTTGCAGGAAGGGTTCGACAAGCAGCGGACGGAGCTGGAGGTGTTCCGTCAAAAGGTGGAGGAGTTGCAACCGGAACTGAACGCGGCGAGGGAGCTCGACGTGAAGATTCAGTCGGCAAACCTGACTTTCACCGAGGTGCAGGCTTCTTTGCAGAAGGCTTGCAGGGAAAGGGAGGAAGCGGAAAGGCAGGTGGCCGGAAAGCAGCAGTTGGTTGCCGGTCTGGAAGGTCAGTTGCAGGCGCAGGGCTTGCGTCAACGTTTGGCAAAGATGTCCGCAGGTGTTACCGATGGGGGAGTTGCCGAACAAATTCCTTCTTCTGAATTATCTTCTGTCTCCACCGGTAACCGAATGCAGGAAGCATTGAATCGGGCGGAAGCTCTGTTGCAAACTGGGCGACAGGTGTTACTGAAGCAGCGGGAGTCTGCCGAAAAGATAAAGAATCAGCTGGCTGTTTTCGATATAAAAGCGCTTGGTAGTGAGCAAGCGGTGTTGCTGAAAGAGCAAGAGCAATTACAGTCGGCCCGCCATACCTTTACCGATTGGGAAAGGGTGAGCAAGGAGTTGCGGGAGTTAATGCTTCAACAGAATCAACTAAAGGCTCGCAAACAAAAGGCAGGTGAGGATGTGGCCGAACTGGAAACACAGCATCGCGTATGGCAGGAGTCTTTTTCCGGTTTACAAAAGGTGTATGAAAACGCCCGCAATGCCATGACGCAAAATGTGGAAGCCTTGCGTGCCAATTTGCTTGAAGGAGAGCCTTGTCCGGTGTGCGGCAGTCGCCAACATCCTTATGAACAACCTTCGGAGGCCTTGGATAAACTTTTTTTGAGTATTCAGGAAAAGTACCAACAGGAAGAAAAGAAGGTACAGGAAATTGGCAATAAGAAATCGGCTCTTTTGGGTGAACTGAAGCAAATTACCGAACAAGAGATAACGGTTGCTGCACAAACGGCTCGTTTGCAGGAGCAGGAAAAACAGTGTTCCCTGAAATTGGGTGTATGGAAGGAAAAGGCCGGTGACGCAGCCGACCTGTTACAATGGCTGGAAGTGACTTTGGAAACATGTCGCAAGCGCAGGGAGGAGATAAACCGTAAGGTGCAGGAGTACGAAACAATTAATAAGGAGTTGCGGCAACAAGAGGAGGCTATGGCTTCTTTGCACAAAGAGTGCGAGGTGCTTGTGGAGGCTATTGGCGATGGTAAGTTGAAAATGCAGGAGTTGCAGGCAGTGAGTGAACGTTTTGCCCTGCTCAAGCAAACGGAAGAAAGGGAAAAGGAACGTTTTAACCAGGCTGATAAGAATTTGAAGGACTTTCAGCAGCAACGTGCTTCTTTGCTCAAAGGCAAACCGATTGAGGATGCAGTGGCGGCGGTAAAGAGTCACGAGGCAAAGTTGGTCGATGCATTGGAAAAGTGCCGGGGCGAATTGGAAAACGGCAAGCTGGTCTTGTCAGGCATTCAGGGGGAAATCCGTCGCTTGTCGGATACGTTGAAGGAGCTGAATGAGAAAAAAAGTCTGATTGAAGAACCGGAGCAATTGCCCGGAATACTGGAACGGCAGAAAGAGGTTAATCAGGAAAATGATCGTGCGCATTCCGCAGTTGAACTGAAACTGTTGCAGCACGAGCAAAACCAAAAGCGTTTGCAGGAGCTGGAAAAGGAATTGCTTGAAAAGCAAAATTCATTCTTGAAGTGGGAAAAACTGAATAAGTTGATTGGTAGTGCGGATGGTAACAAGTTCAAGGTAATTGCTCAGGGGTATACGTTGAATTTGCTTTTGTTGCATGCCAACAAACATTTGTCGTACTTGTCGCGCCGCTATCGTTTGCAACAGGAACCCGATTCGCTTGCCCTGCAAGTTATTGATGGCGATATGTGCGATGAAGTGCGTACGGTTTATTCGCTTTCGGGCGGGGAGTCTTTCCTTATTTCGCTGGCGTTGGCGTTGGGACTTTCTTCGTTATCGAGCAATAATTTGCAGGTTGAGTCTTTGTTTATTGACGAAGGATTTGGCTCGCTGGACGCAGAAAGTTTGCGTATGGCCATGGAGGCTTTGGAAATGTTGCAGATGCAGGGACGCAAGATCGGCGTGATTTCGCACGTGCAGGAAATGAGTGAACGAATTTCTGTGCAGATACAGGTGCATAAGTCGGTTAACGGAAGAAGCCAGATTCGGGTTGTTGGTTAACCCGAATCCGGCTTCTTGTTATTTATTCAGCACTTCCTTGTTGCAAGGTAAGGAGGGTAATTTCAGGCCAGGCGCCAAAACGGAATGGTAATCCAACGAAACCCAGTCCGAGGTTCACATAAAGTCCGCGTTCTCCTTCTTTATACATCCCTTTCCATTCGGGATAAATGAAGGAAGAAGGCGAATGGTTTCCCCATGCCATTTGCATGCCGTGCGTATGTCCGGCCAGCATCAGTTCAATGTCCGATTTAGATAGCACTTCTCTTCGCCAATGAGTGGGGTTGTGGCTAAGTAGTAATTGAAACATTCCTTCGGTGCCCTGCATGGCTTTCACCAGGTCACCGTGCTGAGAAAAGGGAGGTTCACCTTCGTTTTCCACACCTATCAGGGCTATGCTGTCGTTCCCTTTGTGTAGAATAACATGCGAGTTATTGAGCATTTTCCAGCCCATTTCCGTTTGCCTTTCATGTAATTGGCGGAGGTTCTTGGCCTGATCGGTCTTACTTTTCCAGCGGAAGTACGGACCGTAGTCGTGGTTGCCCAAGATAGAATAGACACCGTCTTTGGCTTTCAACTGTGAGAGTATATCCTGAAAGCCATCTAATTCGGAGGCTTTGTGGTTAACCAAGTCGCCCGTGAACACGATAAGATCCGGTTCCAGCGCATTCACCCGGTTTACTGCTTCCTGCATGGCTTCTTCATTGCCCCTCCAGCTTCCGATATGTATGTCAGATAGCTGAACGATGCGGTAGCCGTTGAATGCACCGGGTAAGTTGCTTGCGTGGAAGTCGACTTCCTTAACTTCAAAGCGTGTTTTGCCGATGGCCGATCCGTACACAATAATACCTGCCAACAGGGCGGCAACTGCTATGCCTACAAGGGTAAATGGCGTTTTGGGCCAATGCAGCAGAACATGGAAGGGCAATCCTAACAGCGAGATGATCATGAAAAGAAGCTTAGGCAGTACAAACAGGAAAAACACCACTGCAAACCAACCCATCCAGTGTCCGCGGTCTTCCAGGAAACTACTGCTTCCGAAGAAAAACAACAGAACCAGTCCGGTTAGTAACAGAATGGAAGGAACGAAATACAAACACCGCCACAACAAGCTGTCGGTGAGTCGCACAATGAACATCTTATAAATATAAATGTCGGGCACTATCAGTGCTACGGCCAGAATGGCCATTATTCGTTGAATCATACGTTTGGTTTTGTCTTTTAATTAGTGATAACATAAAAATATTTCCGGTTGTTCACAACAAAGGTGAATAACCGGAAATATAATAACGCAGAGGAACCCCTTCTTATAACCAATAGGAGTAAAGAATACGCTTTTCAATGAAGTGATTATGCTCTGAAGTTATCGTCAGGCGCCTCTGCGATATGAAGTCCTTCAAGTTCTTCTATATTCTTTTTAATAGTATCTAAATGACTATAAATAAGCTTTTTATAAACCAGGTAGATGATGCATACATCTACCAATAGCAGCAAAGATATAATAATTACTTGAAATAGCAAGGGTTTATGATACAAACCTACTAAATAGTAATATAAACTGGTAAATAGTACGGCCCATACGGAGATGGCTATTACTTCATACTTCATCCAGGAACGGAATTTATTCATCCGAAGGGCTACTTGTACAATGGGCATTTCGTCAACTTTCGTGTCTCTGACCCACTGATATGTTTTCAGATCCCAGAAGATTCCCAGAATGATGGTGACTGCAAAGAAAAGACACAGTATGCACGACTCATCTTTCAGGTTTCCGGAAATAAAACGGGGAAGTATGCACCACAATGCTACCACAATCAGAATGGCTGCGATGCCGATACTAACTGATAAGCGTTGCCAACCGGCCAGTCTTCTGATACTCTTGCCGGCATTGCTTTTGTATGTTGAGATTAGCTCACTGAGCTTGTCTTCGTCAACCAATCTGTCTTTTTGCAAATGCTGGTCAAGTGCATTCCACGATTTTTTTAACTCATCCAATTCCATATAGCTAATTCTTTTTATTCGTTGCTCTTCTTCATCTTTCTTAACTTCTCTTTGATGCGATTCAGTTTTGTCGCCACATTGGTAACCGTAAGACCTGTTATTTCACTGATCTCTTCGTAACTTTTTTCTTCCAGATAAAGCAGAATAATGGATTTGTCAAGTTGTCCTAACTGACCGATGAGGTAATACAGTTCCTTCAGCATCAGCTGAAAACTGTCTTGCTCTTCAGTCATCCATTCGCTTTCATAGGGAGTGAGAGTCACGATCTCGGGCACATTTTTTTCTTTACGGATAAAACTGATGCATGTGTTCAAAGCAATTCTGTAAATCCATGTGGAGATTTTACATTCACCCCTGAACTTAGGATACGCCCTCCATAGGTTCAATACCACATCTTGATACAAATCGTTGAGTGTGGCATTCCTGGAAGTATAGAGGTAACAAACTTTATAGATTACCCGCTCATACTCTTTGATAACGGACAGGAATTCCTGTTCTGTGTTCACATTCATTTTCCGGAGATTGCTTTTTAAAAGGTTAGTCGTTTAGTACCGCTTAAAAATCACACAACGAAGTGATTTTTTTGTTTATGGAGTCATTGGATTGTGTCTTATTGTAAGTTGGCAGCCAGAAACTTCTTCATTTCCTCTACTGTCTTACCACGTCTTTGCGCATAGTCGGCCAACTGATCTTCGCCTATCTTTCCTACGGCAAAGTATTGTGACGCCGGATGCGAAAACATAAGTCCGCAAACAGATGCATGGGGATACATGGCACCGTTCTCGGTGAGCTTGATACCAATTTGTTTCATATCAAGTACTTCATCGAGCAGGAAGTTTACCGATTGGTCGGGTAACGAAGGATAACCAACCGCCGGTCTTATTCCCTGATACTTCTCAACCATGAGGTCTTTCATGCTGAGGTTTTCATCTTTGGCGTAGCCCCAGACTTCCTTGCGTACGTATTCGTGCATCTTTTCGGTGGCAGCTTCAGCTAGCCGGTCCGACAATGCCTGAACAATAATATGCTTATAGGGATCTTTCTCAAATAAACCTTCCATGTCGGCATCAATGCTGGTTGCAAAAGCGCCTACCGTGTCTTTGATTCCCGATGAGAGGGGGCGTACAAAATCACTCAGACAAAGGAAAGGACCTCCTTCTCTTTTCTTGGCTTGCTGCCGGAGTAGCGGAAACGTAACACCGTCGATGATGAGATTGTCGCCATCGGAGTTTGCCTCGCACAACTTAACGACCGACTTAATTTCAAAATCTTCATCGAGTTGGTTGAGCATGCGGTTGGCATCTTTATACAACTGCATGGCCTCGGCTGCCTTAGCTCTGTCTTCTTCCGGGAATCCGGCTAACCAAGACGCGCGGCAGGAGTCGCATCCGTGAATATCTGCAATTGCGGCAAAGCGAGGTTGAAATCCCCAAGCATGGAAAAAGTAAATCCAGTTGATGTACTCGGATACCTCATGAATCTTATACTTTATAATCATCTAAAACTTAATCTTTGTCCGCGATACGTTTCATCAATTTGCCCTTGTGAGTAAACCGGATGTCCGTTAACGAATGTGTTCTGTACCGCCCAATGAAAAGTGGTACCTTCCAGAGGACTCCACTGACACTTGCTCAGAATCTGTTCCCGGGTTAACTCCCAGTCGCTTTTAGGACGTACCAAAACCAAGTCGGCCTGATAGCCTTGACGAATATATCCGCGGTTATTAATACTATAAATTGTAGCAGGTGCGTGGCACATCTTTTCCACCACCTTTTCAATAGTAAACACTCCTTCGTCAACAAGGTTCAACATACTGACCAAAGAAAATTGAATCATAGGCATTCCCGAAGCAGCTTTCAAAGCTCCTCCTTCTTTATCGGCCGGCAAGTGAGGTGCATGATCGGTTGCAATGGTGTCAATCAAATTACTGTTCACAGCTGCACGGAGTGCTTCCCTGTTATTGGCTTTTTTTATAGCCGGATTGCATTTGATGCGGGTTCCCAGTCTTTTATAATCTCTTGCTGCGAAAACAAGGTGAGGTACACAAACTTCTGCTGTGATTTTCTTTTCTTCAACCGGAATTTCGTTGGTAAACAAACCTAGTTCCTTTGCTGTAGAAATGTGTAATATGTGCAAGCGCGCCTTTTCTTTTTGTGCTAGTTTTACAGCCATTTTTGAAGAGGCATAACAAGCTTGCGTAGAGCGTATCAGCGGATGATAGCCAATCGGGAGATCATCGGCGCCATTGAATTTTTCTTTGTAATGGTTCTGATTCTTTTTGATGATATCGGGGCTTTCACAATGCGTGGCTATCAGTAAGTTGGTAGAGCTGAAGATGTTTGACAGGCTTTTTGCACGGTCAACCAGCATGTTACCGGTACTGGAGCCCATGAAAAGTTTTATGCCGCACACACTATGCTCATCCAACTGCGAAAACTCTTTGTAATTGTTATTGGTTGCACCGAAATAACAAGAGTAATTCACCGAAGATTTTTGAGCCATGATGTCGAGCTTCTCATGCAGCGCACTCAAGGTTACAGTGAGCGGTGTGGTATTGGGCATATCCATTATTGATGTGACTCCACCGGCTGCGGCTGCTTTGCTTTCGGTGGTAATGTCTGCCTTGTGTGTCAGTCCCGGATCTCGAAAATGCACGTGCACATCAATAACACCGGGTAGGAGGTAGCATCCTGTTGCGTCAATAACTTCCCCGCAAGGATTTTGAGGCGTTACGCCCGCAGCCAGTATTTCGGCTATTTGTTCACCTTCAATAACGACGGACCCCGTAAATAGTTTCCCTTCGTTCACTATCGTAGCGTTTTTGATGAGAATACGTTTCATTTTTTCTGAGGATATTTATAAAACCAACTGTTTATCTTTAATTTAATAACTCCGAAAACGGCTTCGCCGAATATACTGCTATTCATTTTAGAACTTCCCAATTCGCGGTTGATGAAAATAACCGGTACTTCGGTTATGTTGAACCCGCATTTGTATGCCGTGAACTTCATCTCTATTTGAAAGGCATATCCTTTGAAGCGGATTTTGTCTAATCGTATGGTTTCGAGCACTTCTTTGCGATAGCATTTGAAACCGGCTGTTGTGTCGTGCACAGGCATTCCGGTAATGATGCGTACGTATTTGGAAGCAAAATAGGACATTAAGACTCTTCCCATCGGCCAGTTTACCACATTGACTCCACTGACGTATCTGGAACCGATGGCTACATCGGCACCTTCTTCGTGACAAGCTTTGTATAAACGGGGTAAATCATTCGGATTGTGAGAAAAGTCGGCATCCATTTCAAAAATGAAGTCGTATTGATGTTGCAATGCCCAGTTGAACCCTGCAATATAAGCGGTGCCCAATCCTAATTTGCCTTTTCTTTCCAATATAAAAAGCTGATCAGTGAATTCGGTTTGCAAGGATTTTACAATGGCAGCAGTTCCGTCGGGTGATCCGTCATCTATGATAAGAATGTGAAATACCTTTTCAAGTCCAAAGATTGCACGAATTATGTTTTCTATGTTTTCCCTTTCATTATATGTGGGAATAATTACAATGCTGTCCGATGTCTGCATATAGGAGTTTTGTTAAATTGAGAAACAAATGTACTCTTTTTCTTGTAGTTATAAAAAAGAATGCATGAAAACTAAGTATAATTTAGTACTTTTGTGCCCTAATTAGCTTTTTTGATAATAGCAAAAGATGACCATTACCGAACTGCAACAACAATATGCCGCACATCCTCATACCGATGCGGTCAATAAATTACTTAACGATACTTCAGTTAAACATCTTTTTTGCGGAGGATTATGCGCTTCCGCTGCTTCTTTTTTTTCATCCTCATTGATCCGGAAATACGATGTTCCGTTCGTTTTCATATTGGGTGATCTGGAAGAAGCAGGCTACTTTTATCACGATCTTACGCAGATATTGGGAACAGAGCGGGTTTTGTTCTTTCCTTCTTCTTTCCGCAGGGCGATAAAGTATGGCCAAAAAGATGCGGCAAACGAAATTTTGCGCACCGAAGCACTTAGTCGTTTGGAAAAAGGAGATACATCTGTCTGTATCGTTACTTACCCCGATGCGCTTTCGGAAAAGGTGGTTTCCCGTAATAATTTAAAGGAAAAATCGCTGAAACTACATACGGGCGAGCGTGTCGACACGTCTTTTATTACAGATGTACTTCATAGTTACGGGTTTGAGTACGTTGACTATGTTTATGAACCCGGACAGTATGCTGTGCGCGGAAGTATCATTGATGTGTTTTCTTTCTCTTCTGAATTTCCTTATCGTATCGACTTTTTCGGCGATGAAGTAGAGAGTATCCGTACTTTTGAAGTTGAGTCTCAGCTTTCAATAGAAAAGAAGAAGAACATTGTGATTGTTCCCGATTTGGGACTTGGCGATGGAAGTGATACTTCTTTTCTTGATTTTATTCCTCAGAATACCGTATTGGCGGTGAAGGACTTTCTATGGCTTCGCGAACGCATGCAGGTTATTTATGAAGAGGCAGTTGCTCCTCAGGCCCTCATAGCACAAGAGGAAGGATCGGCTCCGATGAGGCTGGAGAATAAACTCATTGACGGAAGTGAGTTTGTGACCAGAGCACTTGATTTTCGCCGACTCGAGTTCGGATCAAAACCCACCGGTACACCGGATGCCAGTTTGCAATTTGCCGTAACGCCTCAACCTGTCTTTCATAAGAATTTCGATTTAGTTGCTGCTTCCTTCAAGGAGTATCAGGAGAAAGGTTATACTCTTTATATATGTAGTGACAGTAATAAGCAGACTGAGCGAATCCGTTCCATCTTTGAGGATCGTGGTGATCACATCAGCTTTGTTCCCGTGGAACGAACGTTGCATGAAGGTTTTGCCGATAATCAACTGCGTATTTGTGTGTTTACCGATCATCAACTTTTTGACCGTTACCACAAATACAATTTAAAGAGTGACAAGGCGCGCTCGGGTAAAGTGGCTCTTTCGTTGAAGGAACTGAATCAGTTTACTCCCGGAGATTATGTTGTACATACCGATCATGGCGTTGGACGTTTTGCCGGATTGGTGCGTATACCCAACGGAGACACGACGCAGGAGGTTATCAAAATAGTATATCAGAATGAAGATGTGGTGTTCGTCTCTATTCATTCCTTACACAAGGTTTCCAAATACAAAGGAAAGGAAGGAGAACCCCCACGCCTGAATAAATTGGGAACAGGTGCTTGGGAGAAGTTGAAAGAGCGAACCAAATCAAAGATTAAAGATATTGCACGTGATCTGATTAAACTTTATTCGCAACGCAGGGAAGAAAAAGGCTTTGCGTTTAGTCCCGATAGTTTTCTACAAAGGGAACTGGAGGCAAGTTTTATTTATGAGGATACTCCTGACCAGAGCAAGGCTACTGCTGATGTCAAGCAAGATATGGAACGGGATGTGCCGATGGACCGTTTGGTGTGTGGTGACGTAGGTTTTGGTAAGACTGAGGTTGCTATTCGTGCTGCTTTCAAAGCGGTGACAGACAATAAACAAGTCGCTGTTTTAGTTCCCACAACCGTATTGGCTTATCAACATTATCAAACATTTAAAGAGCGCTTGAAGGATCTTCCCTGTAAAGTTGATTACCTGAGTAGGGCACGTACTGCCACACAGACGCGAAGTGTTATCAAAGGATTAAAAGAGGGTACGGTGAATATCTTGATCGGAACGCACCGTATTCTTGGGAAAGACGTTCTGTTTAAGGATCTTGGACTGTTAGTTATTGACGAAGAGCAGAAGTTTGGAGTTAGTGTGAAAGAGAAACTTCGCCAATTGAAAGTGAATGTTGACACGTTGACCATGACGGCAACGCCTATTCCGCGTACATTACAGTTTTCATTGCTGGGTGCGCGTGATTTGAGTGTGATTTCTACTCCTCCGCCTAACCGTTATCCCATACAAACAGAGTTGCATACGTTCAACGAGGAAGTCATAACAGATGCCATTAACTTTGAGATGAGCCGCAACGGTCAGGTGTTTCTGGTTAATAATCGAATCTCGAACTTGCCGGAGCTGAAGGCAATGATTCAGCGTCGCATACCCGACTGTCGCATTGTGATAGGACATGGACAGATGGAGCCTGCGCAGTTGGAACAGGTCATTTTAGATTTTGTGAATTATGACTACGATGTGCTGATTGCCACAACCATTATTGAAAGTGGAATAGATATACCGAATGCGAATACTATTATAATTAATCAAGCTCATAATTTTGGTCTGAGTGACTTGCATCAGATGCGAGGCAGAGTAGGACGTAGCAATAAAAAAGCATTCTGCTATTTATTGGCACCTCCCTTGCCCAGCTTGACTCCGGAAGCGCGTCGACGGTTACAGGCCATTGAGAATTTTAGTGATCTGGGAAGTGGTATTCACATTGCTATGCAAGATTTGGATATACGCGGAGCGGGTAATATGCTTGGTGCAGAGCAAAGTGGTTTTATTGCTGACCTGGGGTACGAAACATATCAGAAGATATTAACAGAGGCTGTACGCGAATTGAAAACGGATGAGTTTGCTGAGTTATATGCCGATGAAGTGATGAGCGACGGTAAGATCAGTGGCGAGCAATTTGTGGACGAATGTATGGTTGAGAGTGATTTGGAACTTCTTTTGCCTGCCAATTATGTGACGGGAAGCAGTGAACGAATGTTACTTTACCGTGAGCTCGACAGTTTGAATCTGGATAAGGAGGTCATGGCATTTCGTGGCCGATTGGAGGATCGCTTCGGACCTATACCTCCCGAAACGGAAGAGTTGCTGCGTATTGTTCCTCTGAAACGTTTGGCAGCCCGACTGGGAGCAGAGAAGGTTTTCCTGAAAGCCGGAAGAATGACTCTGTTTTTTGTCTCCAACCCCGATAGTCCATTCTTTCAAAGTACTGCTTTTGGTAAAGTGATTGCTTATATGATGGCCTATACCCGTCGTTGTGAGCTGCGCGAACCTAATGGCAAACGGTCTATGGTTATAAAATCAGTTGAGAATGTTGAAACAGCTGTTAGTGTGCTGCAAGAAATGATAGCCATGGAAGAAAAATAATTTCTTCTATGGCTTTCCGTACAGTTGGTCTATCAAATCTTTTCTGCCGAGTCTTTTTAATTCACTGATAATATTACGGCGCTCATCGGGTTTATACCAGAAAAAGAATTGCCGTTGTGCCAGCTTTTCACGAGGCGTTTTTGCACTGAAAACAGGTTCTAAAGTATATGGGTGATAACCGGTATACCAAGCTTCTGTAGCTACTGTCATAGGAGTAGGGGTGAAGTCTTGAACTTGTTCCAAATGAAAATCCAGACGTTTGGTTTGCACAGCCAGTTCAGCCATATCTTCTTCTTTGCAACCGGGGTGACTGCTTATGAAATAAGGAATAAGCTGTTGACGCATATTCTCTTCCCGGTTGATGCGGTCGAATATTTTTTTGAACTCTTCAAACTGCTTGAAAGAAGGCTTTCGCATGATGTAAAGAACTTCGTCGCTGGTGTGCTCGGGTGCCACTTTGAGACGGCCGCTTACATGACGGCTGATCAGTTCGCGAGTATACTCATCTGCATGGCGGTTTATCTCTTCTTTTTTGCTTCTATGTAGTAATAAATCATATCTGACCCCACTGCCAATGAAACTTTTCTTAATACCCGGAAGTGCATCTACGCTCCGGTAAATATCCAACAATGGCTTGTGGTCCGTATTAAGATTAGGACAAACTTTAGGGTGAATGCACGAAGGACGTTTGCACTTTCTGCAAATACCTTCATCAATGCCTTTCATCATATACATATTTGCCGAAGGCCCGCCCAAATCACTTAAATAACCTTTGAAGTCAGGTAATTGAGTCACGTCACTAACCTCTTTGAGAATGCTTTCTTTGCTTCTGCTGACAATGAATTTACCCTGATGCGCCGAGATGGTGCAAAAGGCACAACCACCAAAACAACCTCGATGAATATTGACCGAGAACTTGATCATGTCATAGGCGGGAATCCGCTTGTTCTTGTATTTTGGGTGCGGTAAACGAGTATAGGGTAAATCAAAAGAATGGTCGAGCTCTTGCTGATTCATGGGTGGATAAGGTGGGTTGACCACTATCGCTTCTTTCCCTACGTACTGAATCATTCTGGATGCAGCATATTTATTACTTTCTTCCTCAATGAAACGGAAATTGGCAGCCTGTTTCTTCTTGTCACTCAGACATTCTTCATGGCTGGCCAACAAAATATCGTCGGCATTTGGTTGAATGGATGATGATATATAAGCGGTTTGAGGAATGAAGTCTAATGCTTTCAGGTGGGCTACAGTTATCTGCTCAATGCTGGCTGTCTCTATTTCTTTTTGTAAATGATGCGCCAAATCTACGATTGGTTTTTCGCCCATTCCGTATATTAGTAAGTCGGCTCCGCTATCACATAAAATACTTTTTCGAACAGTATCTTGCCAATAGTCATAATGCGTAAGCCGGCGCATGGATGCTTCAATCCCGCCTAAAACAACCGGAGTATCCGGCCATAATTCTTTCAGAATACGTGTATATACAATACTGGGATATTCCGGACGCATGTCAGGACGTGCGTCGGGAGTGTATGCATCATCGCTGCGAAGTCGTTTGTTGGCCGTATATTTGTTGACCATGGAATCCATACAACCGGCACTTACCCCAAAGAAAAGACGTGGACGACCCAATTTCTTGAAGTCTCTTAAATCATCTCGCCAGTTAGGTTGAGGAACAATTGCAATGCGCAAGCCTTCAGCTTCAAGTATGCGACCAATTACAGCCGCGCCAAATGAAGGGTGATCTACGTATGCATCACCGCTAAAGAGGATTACATCCAGTTCTTCCCATCCACGAAGCTCCACTTCTTTCTTGGTTGTAGGCAACCAGTCTGTCAGTCTGTATTCTTTCATGGATGCAAAGATACGGATAATTCTGATTATTTACGCAATCAGGCTTCAGATGGCTTCATGTTTAGTGAACTCCAGACTCATTTTCTCGCCGTCGTATATTTCTCTGAAACCAATTTTCTGTTCCGACAAGTAAGCCTTAATATCACTAAATGCACTACTGTCATTCATGATTATTTTGATGCTTTCTCCGGGTTTGGCTGTTGCAATGGCAGCAACAGCCGGAACCAGCGGGTTGTATCTGACTTCTTCGCAAGTATTTATCGTTTTCATGGTTCGTCGTCCTCCTCTTCTTCTTTTTTAAACCAACTTATATAAAGTTTTATAAGCTGTTGCAGTCCAAAAGCTTTCATGTTATTGTGATAAATAACATCAATGCAGAGGTCAAGCAGGTCTTTGCTATTTTCTGTTTCCGATGCAATCAAAGAGCGTACGTTCCATTTTAATTTTTCAAGAACTTCCTCATCTACAATGCCGGTACTGTCAATCAGGTGGCGGAAAAGACCATATTTCTCAATGGTTTGTAGGTTCTTTTTGGATATTTCCATGCTGCGTGTGCCCGATGGATTTGCTTGTATAGTGTACATAGTGTTGTTTTTTTAGGTTATTACTATAGGGCAAAGATAAACTTTAAATTGAAAAAACAACTACCACTTTGCATTCTTAACTTAATTTGTACCTATTTACATGCAAGACTATTTATCGGAGAAAAACTTTAGTATGGAGGCCATAATAGAGGATCGGTCGTCTTCGGATTCAATGCTTTCGAAAGGAAATCCCATTACAAATGTACGGTAATCTCCTTTGAAAGCCACCCCTGCACTCTGATTGCCAGGCAGATAGCTGAATACTGA
>Ga0116182_1003601_pt1 | contig 14259 bp, 16 predicted proteins | sample AD_UKC077_MetaG_FD_89805 | JGI IMG/M metagenome (GOLD analysis project Ga0116182, IMG submission 89805) | Active sludge microbial communities of municipal wastewater-treating anaerobic digesters from USA - AD_UKC077_MetaG | ecosystem: Engineered > Bioreactor > Anaerobic > Digestate | place: USA...
CAATCAAACGAAGCTTTCGACAGGTGAAGTCTATTGTGAGACTTTGTGTGAGCTGGCAGAGGAGAACCCGCGCATTGTCGCCTTGACGGCGGACCTCGGACAATCGTCGAAGATCGGTGAATTCATGAAAAAGTTCCCCGACCGTTTCTACCAATTCGGTATCGCCGAGCAGAACATGTACGGAGTCGCTGCCGGGATGGCGAAGGCGGGGCTGATTCCCTTTACGTCGTCGTTTGCCATATTTACGTCTTGTCGCGCGCTCGACCAAGTCCACACGGACATCTGCTACCAGAGAGCGAACGTCAAAATGATCTCCTCGCACGCCGGAACTTCCTTTGGACAAGCCGGCACGACGCACCACTCGACGGAAGACATTGCCATCATGCGCTCGATGGCAAATCTCGTCGTCATTGTCCCGGCAGACGGTATGGAAACGGCGAACGTCGTGCGCGCCGCTGTCGAGTATGAGGGGCCTGTCTACATCCGTATCAACCGCGGATTCGACCAACTCGTATACAAAGAACTTGATTACGGTTACGAGATTGGGAAAGCCGTTCAGCTCGCCGAAGGGACGGATGTCACCATCATCGCGTGCGGCTCGGGCGTTTTCCAAGCGGTACAAGCGTCGGCCGAACTTGATGCCGTCGGCATTAAGGCGCGTGTACTCAACATGCACACGATCAAGCCGATTGACAAGGACGCCATCTTGAAAGCCTGTCGTGACACGCGAAGGATTATCACCGTAGAGGACCATAACGTCATCGGAGGTCTTGGCGGCGCCGTCGCAGAGGTGCTCGCGGAGAGTGGCATGAGCTGCGCTTTCCGCCGACTCGGACTGCAAGATTGTTTCTCTCCGATCGGCTATCACGAAGACCTGATGGCGATACACGGCATCGACACGAACGGCATCGTCAAATCTGTGCACGATCTCCTACAACTCGATTTTGAGGATGATGACGATTGGGATGACGAGGTGTGATATGGATACGAGAGATGATCGTTATTCAGGAAAGATTTTCTTCAACGCCGTTCTGCCTCTCGTACGTGTCATCATCGAGGATGTGCCCGGCATCACCGCGTCTCTCAAGGGGAAATCAGGCACATTTCAAGTGAGCGCGATGACCGATGAAGGGATCTGGGCGACGCACTTCACTGTCGACAACGGAGTGGTCACGACGACGCTCGGCGCGCTCGACGACAAACCGACGGTCGAACTCGCGTTCAAGAATCTTCGCGATTTCAACGGTTTTATGAAAGGCACGTCGAAAAAACTGCCGTCGATCCGCGGGCTGATGCGTCTCGGTATCCTGATCCCGTTTATGCGGGCACTGTTGAAAATGGCGTCGCTGCTCGGGTTGAAGGAGGCACCGAAAGAAGAAGAAACGCAGCGGCTTCTCGTCAAGCTCTATTTCTACCTCTTATCTTCCGGCATCAGCCAGCTGAACCGTGAAGGTCATCCGATGATTACGGAATGGACGAGAAAAAGCCCGAATCGCGTCTATGCTTGGACCGTTGACGGTTATGACGATGTCGCCGCGTATCTTCGCGTAAAAGCGGGAAAGACAAAAGCGGCGCGCGGTCGATACAGGAGATCACAGCCGTTCTTTACGATGCGGTTTATCGATCTCGAGAGCGCACTTGCGACATTACTAGGAACCGGAGACATGATGGAGCTTGTCGCCGGCGGAAAGATGATCATGGAGGGCGGTCCGGAGTTCGGGAACATGCTGGGCGATTACATGCTTCTCGTCGGCTCCTACGCTCAGGCGTAGTGTCGATAGGGGGAGCGCCTGAACTCGAGGGGGGATTAGCAGGGGGAATCCCCCCTCTCCTTTATTTCGGCAAATGAGCGAGTCGCGAACGTATCGATCACGGCGACTTATGAGATAATGAGTGAAATTCATATAAATATGACGGAGACTTAAGGAGGAAACATATGTCGTCTTCGCCTTTTTATAAAGAGACCTTCGACAAGATCTCACCGGAAAAACAAGACAGCATTTTCACAACGGCGATTACAGTTTTTGCGGAGTGCGGATTTGATGCAGCCAATATAAATGACATCGCAAAGCTCGCAGGTGTCAGCATCGGCTCAATGTACAGCTATTTTGAGTCAAAAGAGGATCTCTTCCTTGCCTTGGTGGAAAAAGGATTGGAGCTTCTTGACCGCGCGATGAATGAATGTTGTCCGGACGAAGGAACGATTGCGGAGGTGTTGGAGCGAATCTTTCGTGTCGCCATCCGGTATACGGAGAAACACCCCGATATGTGTCGTCTTTATCTCCTGATCACGACTGATAACATGAAGGCACAGACGGAAAGACTCTCGGATCGCGCGGAGATGAGCTTTCGGGAGATGTACAAAGCCGTTTTGAGACGTGCCGTCGAAAAAGGAGAAGTGAGAAGAGACATTGATCTCGATGCCGCCGCACTTTTCATCGACAACGCGGTGGTGATGCTCCAATTTTCGCTGACATCGCGGTATTATCAGCTTAGGATGGAACATTATCTCGGCGCGAAAAGCGGTGATGATTACGAACGCCTTGTTCGCTCAAATGTCGACTTTATCTGTCGTGGTCTAGGTGTAGATTTTTGACGAATCACGCGGTGATCGCAGCCAAGAGCAGATTTAAGAGCCGGATGGTTGAGGCTAGCACGTTCTTTGCCGGCAGCGGCGGAGGAAAGGAGTTGTGATGAAATCATTTAGAAAAGTACTGACGCTCAACGCTCCGACACGGCGGGCGTTTATTCACCTGACACCGGAGGTCGAAAAGGCACTAGCCGAGAGCGGTATACGCGAAGGATTGTGCCTCGTCAACGCCATGCATATCACGGCCAGTGTTTTTATTAACGATAATGAAAGTGGTCTGCACCGTGACTTTGAACGGTGGTTGGAGAAGCTCGCACCGGAGAAACCGTATGATCAATACGATCATAACGGGTATGAAGATAATGCCGACGCGCACCTGAAACGCAGCGTCATGGGGCGTGAAGTCGTCGTCGCCGTGACCGAAGGGCGCCTCGATTTCGGGCCCTGGGAGCGCATTTTCTATGGGGAATTTGACGGGAAGCGCCCGAAGCGCGTTCTGATAAAAATCATTGGAGAGTGATGAACCGGGACAGTAAGTTAAGAAAGGAAACGAACATATGTCAAAGTACCCCGAAACGTTAATCGCTGATTGGTTAAAAGATTCCGGAAATTGGTTCCTCGATGAAGAGATGGAGTGTGTCGGTCGCATGAGCCGGGCGCTTTATCCTTACAAATCGATGTTTTCGCCGATTCGCGTCAACGGCATTACACTGAAAAACAGGCTCGTCATGGCGCCTATGGGGAACATCTCTCAAGCGGAGGAGACGGGGCGACCCAATCAATCCATGATCGCCTATTTCGAAGAACGCGCCAAAGGCGGCGTCGGCCTGATCACGTCGGGTCTCATACCCGTCAGTTTCGGGATCGACCACACGTTGACGGAGCCGGGCGGTCTCACATATTTTCCGAAAATTCTCGGTAGCAGAACATTTTTTTCAGGGTGGCGCGATATCGCGCACAACACGCATGCGGCGGGAGCTCATTTCTTTATCCAGCTGACGGCGGGACTCGGTCGCGTCGGCAATCCGCAGTGCCTTGTCAATCAACACAAGTTTCCCGTTTCCGCGTCGCTTAATCCGAACTACTATTTGCCGGCAGTCCCCTGTTTAAGGATTTCCGGAAGAAAGCTCAAAACAATCGTCAAAAACTTCGGTCAGGCTGCAGCCGACGCGAAAACGGCGACCATCGACGGTGTGTATCTCCACGGCCACGAAGGATACCTCTTGGAGCAAATGAGCAACACGGCGTTCAATCGCCGAAAATGGGGTCGATACGCCGATTGGCAGGCATTCGGACTCGATATCGTGAGAGAGATACGCAAACGGACGGGACCGGATTACCCCATCATGTACCGGATCAACTTGTCGTTGGCGCTCAACGCGACGTACGGTAAACGTATGCAAACAGTAAAGACGCTCAAGAAATTCAGCAATGAGCGAACGATTGAACAAACGCTTGACTATATGAAGAATCTCGTTCAAGCCGGCGTCGACATGTTCGATGTCGATCTCGGATGCTACGACAACTGGTGGCTCCCACATCCGCCGACAACGATGAAGCCCGGTGTTTTCCTGGAAGTTGCCAAGCTCGTCAAGGATCACTTCGCCGAGAATAACATCGTATCGAACAAAGGGCTTCCCGTTCCCATCGTCGCCGTGGGCAAGCTCGGTTACCCCGACCTTGCGGAGAAGGCGATCGCTGATGAGATGTGCGACATGGTCATGCTCGGGCGTCCTCTGCTCGCCGATCCGATGTGGCCGAGAAAAGCGTATGCCGGTCAAGTTCAGGAGATCCGACCCTGTATCGGATGTCAGGAGGCGTGCATCAACGAGTTCGTCGAAGGCGGACACCCGAGCTGTGCCGTCAATCCAAGAACTTCGCACGAGTCAACCCTTCCCGAGAAACCTCTTCCCGCACCTATCAAGAAAAAAGTTGCCATTGTCGGTGCCGGACCTGCAGGTTTTGAATGTGCGATGGCTGTGCTCGATCGCGGTCACGAAGTACACCTGATCGACAAGCAGGAAGGCGTTGGCGGCATGGTGCGTCTTGCGGCGATCCCCGCCTTTAAGCGCGACGTGAAAAACTATCTCGACTGGATGGAGCGCACGGTCGACCAGCGTGTTAAAGATAATCCCGACTTCCAGCTAATGCTGAACACGGAGGCGACGCTTTACATGTTGGAGGACGGAAAATACGACGCTATCGTCTGTGCGACGGGAAGTCGCGAGAAAACTCCCGGCGTTGAAGGTCTCGAGAAGGCCGTATTCGCTCGAGCATTGCTATTAGATACATCCTTGCTTGACGGGAAAGAAAAGATCGTCGTTGTGGGCGGCGGAACGGTTGGCTGCGAAGTCGCCTTAATGCTCGCCGCGGAATACGGTCGCAAAGTGACCGTACTCGAGATGCTCCCGACGTTGATGAGCCACGTCTCTACGGCGAATCGCACACACCTGATCCATGAGCTCGAAAAGCACGGCGTAACACTGATTAACTGCGCCAAACTCGAGAAAATCGAAGATAACAGCGTGGCGGTTTACGTCAACGAATCACCCACTGTGCCCGATCCGTACAACACATGGAACCCCGTCCTCCCCGAGAATGTTCCCAATCCGCTGGCGAAACCGATTAAGAGTGAATACAAGATGAGGTCGATCGACGCTGACCTCGTCGTTCTCGCCGTCGGCCACGAGCAGGACAACACACTTCATCGATTGATTAAGGATGCCTACATCACGCCGGAACTCCATCTCCTCGGCGACGCGGCGCACACCGGGATGATCATGCACGCCGTCCGTGCCGGATACAGGACGGGACTTTCGATTTGACGCGGCGGGCAACAACTGGGAAAGACGTAGTTATTTAAAGAGCAGAGGAACAACGGGTGACAAACAGACGGAAAAAGACCGACAAACGCTTGAATATCGCGCTGATCGGTTGCGGTCGCGCGTCAGCCGATCACCTCAAGGCGATTCACTTTTTCGAGAAACGCCGTTTCGTTGAGCTTAGGGCGATCGTCGACAAGAACGAACAGGCGATTGAAAGCGTTCTCGCCTCACGCTCCTCTCAATTCAAGCGACCGATCGTCTCCGACAACATCGATGATGTTCTGGAAAAGACACAGATCGACCTTACAGTGATCGCGACGCCTCCCGCTTCTCATTTTCCTCTTGCCTTGAAGGCTCTTGACGCCCATTCGCATCTCATCGTGGAAAAGCCGCTGACGCTCGATATGGGCGAGGCGGAGAAAATGATCGCGCTTGCACGAGAGCGAAAGCGCAAGATCGCAGTGGGAATGAAGTATCGCTACATTCCTGGCGTGCGCGAGATAAAAGATTATATTGACAGAGGCGCTTTCGGCGATGTCCTCTACGGTTCTACCGCTGTCCGTTGGGGGCACGATCAAGCGTATTACGATCAAGCTCCATGGTTCGGCACGTGGGAGCGCGATGGCGGAGCCTTGATGAATCAGAGCATTCACGCCGTCGACTTGATGGCATGGCTGATGAGCGCGGAACCCTTAACCGCGACTGCCGTCCTTCTACGGCAATGTCACAAAATAGAAGCTGCCGATCTCGCCGTCGGTACGCTGACGCTTCGCGGCAACCGTCTGCTCCATATTGAGGGCACGACGAATACGAACCCGGAGGAAAAGAGCGCGTCGTTCTTTCTCCGCTGTGAGCGCGGAACGGTCTCGGCGTCTATTGTGAGCGGCGACGTAAAAATCTCTATCATTGGCGATGACGGCAAGAAAAATCAAATACGATTTCTTCTCGATGCTGTCAAAAACCGAATCAAGCGCGAAGGCTTCGGCGTGATCAAAAGGCTGGGCAATCCGTATACGTTCCTGTACGGCGATATGCTCGATGCCATCGAGAGTGACCGAGCGCCCTTAGCCGACGGAGAAGCGGGGCGTGACGCCCTCGCCATCGTCTTTTCACTCTTCCAAGCCGGGCGCGAAGGTCGAACCGTTCCGTATCCACCTGTCAACTTCACGCTCCGCGATATGCATGGTTTCTTCGACGAATGAGAGACCGGAATATCGAACGTTAGAGACGAAACACCGAAAAGGATTTCCGTCCCGTATAATCTGAAGGAAGCAACACGGATCAATATTAAAATAAAAATAGAATGCAGTTTATTCAAAGGGGATAACGCAAATGAACAAGAACGATGTTAAACGAATTCTCGCCGCAACGGACCACACGTTGCTCCGCCCGACCGCTACATTCGATGAAATTAAAAAGCTTCTGACCGAAGGAATGGAGTTCGGATGCGCGAGTTGTTGTATCCCGACATCCTATGTCGATGAGGCCGTCGACTTTGTCGACGGCGCCCTGCCGATATGCACGGTGATCGGTTTTCCCAACGGATACGAAACGACCGGCTCGAAGCTGTTCCAGACGGAGGACGCGCTCGAAGGCGGCGCATCGGAGATCGATATGGTAATCAATCTCGGTTGGGTGAAGGACGGACTTTGGGATCTCATCTACGACGAAATCGAGCAAATCAGGGATCTCTGTGATGACGCCATCCTGAAAGTCATCATCGAGACGTCCGAACTTGAGGATCGCGAGAAGATTCGCCTCTGTGAGATCGTCACCGACTGCGAAGCCGACTTCATAAAAACATCGACGGGGTTTGCCTCTGGAGGCGCGACGCCCGATGACGTCCTTCTTCTTTGCCGTCACGTCGGTCCGCACATCGGAGTCAAGGCCTCCGGCGGCATTCGAACCTTGGAAGACGCGCTGGCCTACCTTGAAATCGGAGCGGGACGACTCGGCGCCAGCGCGCTCGTCGGTCTCGCGCGTCCGTTCTTTGACGAGAAGTAAATCCGGCACATCTGACAGATGTTCAGCCAAGTTTCGTGACGACACATTGGACGCGAGCCCGCGTCTCAGCTTTCGCGATTCGAAAACATGAAGGAAGGAACGCTTTGAACATGAATTACATGAAGATCGACAACACGTACATCATCCGCATTGACCGCGGAGAAGAAATCGTCAAAGCCGTCAACGACATTTGCCGCGAGGAGAACATTACGCTCGGTTCCTTGAGCGGTCTCGGAGCCGTCGACAGCGCCAAACTCGGTCTCTATTCACTTGAGAAACGAGAATACATCGTAAATAAATTCGAAGGCGAATACGAGATTACAAGTCTCATCGGCAACATCACGACGAAAGACGGCGTCCCCTACATTCACATGCACATGACGATCAGCGATATCACCGGCGCCGTTATGGGCGGGCATCTCAGCGAAGCGCGCGTCGCCGTTACATGCGAGATTGTAATCCGGACGGCAGAAGGGACGATCGAACGCGAACCCGATCCCGTCATAGGTATTAATATGATGGTTTTCCCCGAGAGCTCGCTCTAATTTCGTAGCAATTAATGATTGCTACGCGCGGTGAAGCATTATAGACTGGTGCTTACCTATGCAAGCAAACAAAGAAAAAAGTAAATCGCTCGTCCGGCGTTTCGTCTCCTATTACGGACCGTATAAATGGCTTTTCACGGCAGATTTGTTCTCTGCCGCCATTAACGGTGGCGTGGGTCTCGTGTTCCCCGCCATGATTCGTTATATCATCAACGACGTTTTCACCATGTCCGATACATCGCTCATTGCGCCCATTCTGACGAAGATGGCGATCTTGATGTTTGTCCTCTATCTTGTCGAGGCAGGTTCTCTCTATTTCGTCTCATCATGGGGGCACATTCTCGGCGCGCGTATTGAAACGGACATGCGACACGACCTGTTTGAGCACATGGAGAAACTCTCGTTCTCATTCTTCGACAAAACGAGCACGGGAAAAATGGTGTCTCGCCTCATCTCCGACTTGGGCGACATCACGGAGCTTGCACATCACGGACCGGAGAACCTGTTCATCTCCGCCTTTAAAATCGTCGGGTCGTTCATCATCTTGTCGCGCATTCACTTTCCCATGTCGATGATCCTACTCGGTTTCACGATTCTTCTCGTCATACTCATGTTCGGCTATCGCGCGAAAATGACGAACGTCTTCATGGACAATCGCCGTAAAATCGCCGAGGTCAACGCCATCGTCCAAGACAGTCTGTCTGGCATTCGCACGGTTCAGTCTTTCTCGAACGAGCAGATTGAGATGGAAAAATTCCATCACGGGAATGAAGCTTTCTATCATTCCAAGAAGCGTATGTACTTCTTCATGGGCAAGTACTTCACGCTCAACCAATTCATGCAGGGCATGCTCTATCTCGTGACGCTCGTTACGGGCGGCATCTACGTCATACGGGGGACGCTCCGCCCCGGCGATGCGATCGCTTTTATCCTCTACATCAACATGTATCTCGCTCCCATTCGGACGCTCATCATGTTCAACGAGCAGTTCCAGAAAGGAATGACGGGGTTTCGCAGAATGGTAGAAATCCTCGACACGGAACCCGATATCGTCGACCGGCAGGACGCTGTCGATGCCGGCACGCTGATGGGAACGATCGAGTTTGATCACGTTTCATTCTCATACGGAGAAGAAAAAGTTCTGTCTGATCTCTCGTTCACGATTGAGTCCGGTAAAACGGTCGCTCTCGTCGGACCTTCCGGCGTAGGAAAGACGACGATCTGCTCGCTCATCCCGAGATTTTACGATGTGACGGGCGGTCGCGTACTCATCGACGGTACGGATATCCGCGATTTCACACTCCGTTCGCTCCGCAACAATATCGCCGTCGTGCAACAGGACGTCTATCTGTTTAACAGCACCGTACGCGAAAACATCAGCTACGGCGATTGGGAAGCGGAAGACGATGCCATCCGCGAAGCGGCAGAGAACGCGCAAATACACGAGTTCATCGAGTCGCTTCCCTCTGGATACGAGACGATCGTGGGCGAACGAGGTGTCCGTTTCTCGGGAGGCGAGCGTCAGCGCATCTCCATTGCACGCGCATTCCTGCGCAACCCGTCGATCCTGATTCTCGACGAGGCGACGAGCTCGCTCGACAATATCAGCGAGCGCGCCATCCAAGCCGCTCTCGATGTGTTGTCGCGCGATCGCACGACGCTCGTCATCGCGCATCGGCTCTCGACGATTCGTAACGCCGACGAGATTCTCGTCCTTTCGGACGGCGGCATCGCCGAACGCGGAACGCACGAGGAGCTTCTCGAAAAAGGAGGCGAATACGCCTTCCTCTACCAAAGCCAATTCGCGGACCAGTAAAAGCGCAGTGACACATCATTCGCCACTCGTGATAGAATGAGTCGTCATCAAAGTAACGAAAGAATCGCAACAGGCAGTATAGTATGACTGTGAGGAGGACATAGAATGAATCGTTGGGACAACATACCGATGGATCGTATCCGAAAAGATCAGTTTTTTGCCGTGATCGAAATTCCTCGCGGAAGCAAACAAAAATACGAGTACGACGAAGAAATCGGCATGCTGAGACTTGACCGTATCTTGTATACGTCAACACACTACCCCGCCAATTACGGCTTCATTCCGCACACGCTCTCCAACGACGGCGACGCGCTTGACGTCCTCGTGCTATCGCAGGAAAGCCTTCTCCCGATGTCGCTCGTCGAGTGCTACCCGATCGGCGCCTTTTCAATGATCGACGACAATCTGGAAGATGAAAAGATCATCGCCATTCCTTACGGCGACCCGCAAATGAGAAGCTGGACCGAGCTGGAAGATCTCCCGGAACATATGCTCACTGAGATGCAACACTTCTTCAGCGTCTATAAAGAGCTCGAGGGCAAGGGAACGGCGCTCACGAAAACCCATTCGGCAGAATCGGCTAAGCGCGTCATAGAAAGAGCGCTTAAAAGGTTTCAAGAGCTGAATCGACGGTAATTGCTTACTTATAATCTTACGGAGTTCTTTAAAGATCACTTACGGCGGTTGGATCAATCCAACCGCTTTTTTATATCGCCCTTCCGCTTTGCACCATCGTTACAGCGTGTCGACGCGGGTTTTAAGAAGCTTGTGAACACGCCGATCAGATATTACCTAAAATGACGAACGGCAAATGATTTTCGGCTATGTCGCGTAGTTTGTATAAAGTCTTTCGCGGCGTGGCGGGCACATCGTATTGCCAACAAGGGAAATAGCGCGAGAGATGTAAAACGATGTCACAATTGACGGATGCGAGGTATGCCGCCTCGCGCTCCATGTCTTCTTCATCGTCAGAAAGTCCGGGAACGACGAGAGTCGTCACTTCGACATGCGCCGTTTTCGATGCGCGTTCAATCGTACGAAGCGTCACATCAAGACACCCGCCCAGTTTCTTGTATGCCTCGCCGTTGAAGGATTTTAGGTCGATGTTCCAAGCCGAGATAAGCGGCAACAGTTCGTCAAGCGGCTCCGGTTCAATCTGACCGTTCGTCACGACGACCGTCTCAAGCTCTTTACGGCGAGCCAAAACTGCCGTATCTCTGACAAATTCGTATCCGACGAGCGGCTCATTGTACGTAAAGGCAATGCCGATATTTCCGCGAGAACGCAGAGAAAGCGCCCGCTCCACTAGCTCTTCGGGTGAGACGTTCGCGCTCCGGCTTTTACCCCTTGCGTCGTGTGCTATCTCAAAATTCTGACAGAAAGGGCATGCCATGTTACAGCCGTAGCTGCCTGCGGAGAGAATATAGGCACCGGGATGAAAGTGCGATAACGGTTTCTTCTCGATAGGGTCGAGCGCCAGACTCGTCAATTTTCCGTAGTTCTCCGCAACGACTACACCGTCCCGCGTCGTCCGGGCGCGACAATAGCCGTTACCGCCTTCCGGAATAAGACAGCGTCTCCAACAAACGCCACAACGCGCGGCACCACTTAGTTGTTCTTCATTTGTCATCGCAGTCGCCTCATAGAAACGGACGGAAACCGCCCGGGAGCATGCCGATTTCGCCCATGTCTAGCAGATTTGGCGGCCTCCGACACAGACGGAGCCGTCAAAAATCCGCTTTCTTGCAACGCCGTCAATCCGTATGGCGTATGACCTCAAACCGCTCAAGCTTATAATCGCCGCCCGAGATACCTGCCTTACGGAGCGCGATGGAGACTTGTTCCTCCACCGTATCGATGCCGTCGAGATTAGGGAGCAAGAGTCCTCGACGATAGCCGCGTGTCACGATGACACCGAACCGAACGGGGTCAAGATCGTCGAATGAATCAACTTCTTCCGCTTCACCTAAGACATCGACGCTGATATCGAGTTCGGAAAGCTCCTCTTTCCTGACGGGATAAAACCTGGGGTCTTCCTTCGCTGCCAAAATCGCGTTGCCGATGATTTCATCGGCGAGAGTCGGGCGAGTCGGCGTGATGGTACCGATACATCCTCGAAGATCGCCACCCTTGTGAAGCGTGACAAAGGTTCCCGCTCTCCTGTTCATCAACTCCTCCGGCAGATCTTCCGGCACATCGATCACTTTTCTCTCTCTTACATACAAGTCAATCGTCGCCCTCGCAAGCGCGACGTAAGGATTGCGCGGTAGCGCGACAAACTCTTTTTGATCAGTCATATCGATGTTCCTCCATGTCTTCATCGCCGACGATCCGTTTCGGCGTGACGCTCGCTACGGCATAGCCGACACCGAAAGTTCCCTCATACGAGTAGAGCTCCGATTCATACGGTGCGCCGTCGAGTACACCCGCCATCATCTGGAAAGATCGAAGTCCGCACTCGGCCGCTTCTTCCAAGATTGCAGGATCAAAGTGAAACAGTGCCTCCAGATCGCCCTCACGAAAGATTCGCGCGATCTCGGCATCGAAGACCGGTCCTTCCGGGCGATAACCGTACGGGCCATCTTTTTTTAATACGTGGGACAAATCGCCGCTGGCGATGAAGACTACTCGACGCTTAAGTTCTTCGGCAATGCGTGCGACGACTTTACCGACCTCGCGGTGCACGTCACTCCCGAGCCATGAGATCCCGAGCAGAACGAGCTTAAAGTCAGTAAAACGTTGGTGGATAAAACGGAGCGGGATCAGCGTCCCATGGTCAAAACCGCCGCGACCTTGCATCGTTCCCGTCGTGTAGATTCCCCGATCGGCCAGTGTGACTGCAAGGCGCTCCGAGAATGTCCGGTCCAAGGACACTTCTTCCCGGACGTGCGGGATACCGAACAATCTCAGATCTCCGTACCCTCCGTCGCCACCGGCGATATAAAACCCGTCGGCATATGCGGGGGCATGGGGAGACGAGAGAACGATCGTGTCGGGCGCCAATAACTCTATTTCATGTGCCATCCTCTGAAACGACAGCGTTGTGTTCTCAATCCGTCGTTCTTCCCCGCGCCCCACCTCGGGCAAGATAATCGGCGGGTGCGGGACGGCGTATGCTTTTATAATCATCTGTTTGTCCTCCCAGTTGATCGCCGGAGAACAACGCCGAACGCTGTGTGATTAACCGAGCGATCCCATGCAATATTCGCAGCAATTATTTTCATCCGGCATGGTCGTTGCACCGCAATTAGGGCAGACCACACGCTGTTTCGGCATGGTTGCCTGCACAGCTCCTTCACGCATGGCGAGAAGCGCCGCGACGATATCTTTTGCGTCGCGCTCCGCTTCACGGTAATCGGGACCAGTCGAGCTTTCGATGGTCGAACGATTGACCTGCAAATGCATTTGATTGACCCAGGGATGTGTCACATCAATGTCGACGTAGAAGTCGTATTCGATGACCTTCTCTGTGATTTCAGGTTTCCCCGGTTTTCCGTCCGAGGCGGGAACAGCCTCCTGCACAACTCTCTCATCTTCAGTACGATCAATGTCAACACGCGCTCCAAGCACTTGGTCGGCTTGGAAGATATCGGGATTGACATCCTGGTAGCGGCGCGCCGACGTGATGAACCACGCTCCGCTTACGTCGTCGATGTAAAGCTTGAGATACTGACCGATCGTGCGAGTTGGAACGAAACTATTGATCAGCTCTTGATTCCGCTCACGATCCGCCAAATGTTGTTTCATCTCTTCAACCGTGAAATTTTTTCTCCCCGGCAAGTAGGGAGATTGCTTTTTTGCGCAATCTGAGCAGAGCCTTCCGTCTTTGACTTTCTTGCCGCCCAGCAAGCCGCATTTCCCTCCGCAAATATCGCAGATTTTCCTGTCGAACACCCATAAAATACCTCTTTCAATCACACGCCGCAGATGCTCACGTGATCGCATGAATGATGGCTCGTCACGCCATCCATACTCCATCGCCATATGCGAGATGCCATAGATTGAAGCCGATACCTAGCCTCACCGTAGTCGAAATGACTTTGATACGCAATGCGGCAAGCTCAAGCGGCTTTCCTCTATTCGCAACCATTCTATCACGCATAGGGTTGGCTTTGGAGAAATATTTCCCTATGAAATGGAGATGGTTGAAAACCAGTATTTCGTGACATTATCACTTCTTGCAGAAGTGGTAATCAAGATTATAACCGTCAACACGTCTCTTTCCTCCTTGATTATAGGATCGCCCTAGTCACCCTCTTTTTGAACCTGTCGATGTCATTTGAAAAGAAGAAGCGATACCTGATTCGGGATCGAGCAGTTCCGGCAAGACGACTGCGATAGACTTACTAATGCATCAATTGATCCACTTTCTGTTGACTTTTGGTTTCTCTTCAATTAGAATAGTATTCCCAAGGGAGAATCCTATGAGCGAACACTACAACACAGACTATTCGAAAGAAGAAGTTGCGGATGTATTAA
>Ga0116182_1003622_pt1 | contig 14234 bp, 7 predicted proteins | sample AD_UKC077_MetaG_FD_89805 | JGI IMG/M metagenome (GOLD analysis project Ga0116182, IMG submission 89805) | Active sludge microbial communities of municipal wastewater-treating anaerobic digesters from USA - AD_UKC077_MetaG | ecosystem: Engineered > Bioreactor > Anaerobic > Digestate | place: USA...
CCTTCAAATACACCAGCAGCGCCTGATCGACCATCCAGTCCACCACCACGCGCGGCGTGTAGAACGAGCCGGTGGCTTTGCGGGCGACCATGCCGGTCTCCGGGTTGAATGCCGCCAACAGGTTCTCGAACACGTGGCCTAACAGCTCCGGATCGAGCGCGACCTCTTGATCGAACGGCGTGTTCTCCGTAAGCGTGAAATTGTAGCGGTTCAGAATCTCCAGCAAAGGACGAACGGTCTCGTCTTGGCGGGACGAATCGCCGTAAGCGTTCGACAGGTCGACCGCCTTCGGCATGCCGAAGAATAGGCTGTTGGGCAGCCGCGGCTGCTTGTGTTGTTTGACGGAAAAACCGTCCATCCGGATTTCGCCGATCTTCTTCCCCTTATCGTCGAGTATCGGCTCGTCCAGACACTCAAAAAGACCGCCGTTCAGGAAGGGTATCTGACGCAACACCGCTTCCAAAGCCGCAGGGTCGCGAAGCTGCTTTTCGTTTCGCCAGTACTGTGGAACCATGTGATCGTCGCTGCCATTGCGGTCATTCTCGGTCACAAAGCGCCGCGAGGGTTCACAGCCAGGCTTGTCCATTTCCGTGCTGAGCGTGGCGAAAAACAGGTTCTGGAGAATCGCGGTGTAATAGGCACATGATTCGGAGGATGCGTCTTTGAGCAGATCCCTGATCCGGCGCGGCTCGAAAAGCGCCTCCGGCAGGAGTCCCTCGCCGGTTTGAGGATTGCGCTTCTCCTTGAGGAACCAGCAGAAAATCATCCGGGTCAAAAGCCGGATCAGAGGCAGCGAGGGCTTGCCATCCGCGTCTGTCGGCGCGTCCTTCGGGAACACCGCCAGCTCTCGCGCCCAGAAATACCAGTTGGCGATTTCGCGGTAGAAGTCCTTGGTGACCCGCTCGACATCGAACGCGTCATCGTGATGTTGCTGGATGAGCAACGGCGAGAGGCCGAACAACTCAGGGCTGATGCCTCGCAGGTCCAGCAAAGCCAGGCGTTCGGCCGCCGTCCGCAGCCCGTCGCCGGGCAGCACCGCGATCCTGCGCACCAAGCGGCGTTTTTCGGCCTGTTCGTCATATTTGACATTCAGGAAGTGCCAAGCCGTCTGTGCCTTATTTGAGAAAACGAACAGGGCGTAGGGATGATCGCGCAGCAGGTAATCGACGATGGGGCGCTGACACCCGCGCTTCAACTCTGCCGAGGCCAGCCGGCAATAGACGACGTGAAACGCGTTATCCTCGCCGCCGCTGGCGAACAGGACCGGATCTTCCGCCAGGGCGCACTTCGCGATTTCCGGCCATTGACGCGTGCTGAGCGGCTTGTTCTCGCGCTCGTAGTTCAACTCCTGCCAGAACAGACGTTTTAGGCCTTCCAGACCGCGCATGTCCGTAAGGATGTCTTGTACCGACTGCTTTCTCTCGACCTCAGCCATTTATTGCTCCGTAAAGCCGCGAACTCAGCGCCTCTTGCGCCTGCGTTATCATGTTCATGACTGTAACACATTCATCCGCCGCATGCCACCCTCCTCGTCCATAACTTGAACGTTGAGAGTTGAACGTTGAGCGTTGAGAGTTACCCCCTCGTTCATTCGCGGCGCGGCCGCGCGGCGGGCTTGTCTCCAAGGCATTAAAACCCCTAACTCCTAACTCCTCCTTCGGGTGCAGATTCAAGGAAGTTGAATCGCACCCGCATACCCCGGCGTTTGCCGTTTCGTCTCGCGCAAAACGTACCGGCGTGCTAAGGTACCCCCATGAAAGTGACAGCATTCATGGTTTTGAGTTGGGCCAGTCTCGTCTGTACAGCGACTGCCGGCGCGGGCGAGGTCTGGCTCTCGCAGCTTGACATCGGCAAGACGCGCCAGGGCTGGAAAGAGGCGGCGCGCGATTTCAACCTGCACGGACGGCGCCTGAGCGTGGCCGGACAGACCTACACCAACGGCGTGGCGACCCATTCGCTCTCCGAGCTGTACGTGGAGCTGCGCGGCGCGACGCGCTTTATCGCCGAGGCCGGCGTGGATGACACCAGCGACCAGCCCGACAAGCGCATGGTCTTCCAGGTGATCGCCGACGGCCGCCTGATCTGGCAGAGCCGGCCGCTGCGCCGCGGCGACCGGGCCGTGAAGGTCGATCTCGACGTCGCGCCGTACGCCCGCCTGCTGCTGCGCGTCGACCCGTGGCAGGACGGCAACGCGGCCGACCACGCCGACTGGCTGAACGCGCGGTTCGTCACCGCTTCCGACCAACCGCCGCGCACCGTCGACACGCTTCGCTGGCCGAATGCCTGGCTCTCCGCGCTGGACGCCGCCTTTGTGACGCCGGGCGGCAAGGCCGACACCCGCGGGCTCACGGTCGCGGGCGTGACGTATGCCGAGGGGCTGGGGCTGACCATTCCGGCCGAACTCTGCCTGTTGACCGGCTCGGCCGTCCGCTTTGCCGGCAAGGTCGGGGTGGACGACAACCTTGACGGTCAGGCCGAGTTCGTGATCAGCGGCGACGGCCGCGAACTGTGGCGCAGCGGCGTGCTGCGCACCGGCCAGCCCGCCCAGCCGTTTGACGTTGACTTGAAGGGCGTGGGGCGCGTGCGCCTCGCCGTTGAGGGCACGCGTAACGCGCGCGCCAACTGGGTAGAGACGACGTTCATCCTGGACGGCAACCTGAAACCCGCCGCCACGCACAATGCCGCGCGCTACGAGAGCCGCCCCGACTGGGAAAACCCGCGTGTCTTCCGCGTCGGCACGGAGCCCTCGACCGCGACGATGATGGTCTTTGACTCGCCCAAGGCGGCGCGCAATGCAACGTCGCGCGAGGCGTCTCCTTATTTCCTCTCGCTCGACGGCGAGTGGCGGTTCAACTGGGTGCCGCATCCCGACCGGCGTCCGGCCGCCTTTCACCAGCCGTCGTTCGATGCGGCGGCCTGGCCCGCGATCACCGTGCCCGGCTGCGTGGAGGTGCAGGGTTACGGCACGCCGCTCTATAAGAACATAGGCTACTATTTCAAGGTCGATCCGCCGTTCGTCATGGGCGAGCCCGATCCGCGCTACACCACCTTCAAAGAGCGTAACGCCGTCAGTTCTTACCGCCGCACCTTCCGGGTGCCGGACGCCTGGAAAGGACGCACCGTGTATCTGCGCTTCGACGGATTCGCCTCCGCGATCACCGTCTGGCTGAATGGCGAGCGCCTGGGATACGCGGAGGACGGACGCCAGGGCGCGGAGTTCAACATCACCGGCTCGCTGGCCGCCGGCGAAAACACGCTCGCGGTCGAGGTTTACCGCCTCTGCGACGGCTCCTACATGGAGGATCAGGATTTTTGGCGTTTATCGGGCCTGACCCGGCCGGTCTACCTCTGGTCGGCGCCGCAGATCCACCTGCGCGATTTCTTCGTTCGAACCGCGCCGCTGACGCCGGGCGTCTACGACGGCACGTGGAATCTCAAGATCGACGCGCGCGTCGCGCAGCCCGCCGACGCCCGGCCGCCGGTGCTTGAGGCCGAGCTTGTCCCGCGTAGCTTCAAGGGAGGACGCGTCGCGCGCGGAAGCGCCATGCCGATAGGCGGCGGCTTTCAGCTCAACCTCGCCGTCGACGCGCCGCGCCTTTGGTCGGCCGAAGATCCCGCGCTCTACACGCTGCTGCTCACGCTGCGGGACGCGCGCGGCGTGATCGTCGAGTCCATCCCGCAACGCGTGGGCTTCCGCCAGGTCGAAGCGCGCGGCAGCCAGATCCTGCTGAACGGCCAGCCGATCCTGATCTGCGGCGTCAACCGCCACGAGATGGACCCCGACCGCGGCTATGCCGTGCCGCACAGCCGCATGGTGGAAGACATCCTGCTGATGAAGCGCAACAACATCAACGCGGTGCGCACCTGCCACTATCCCAACGACCCGCGCTGGTATGACCTGTGCGATGAGTACGGGATTTACGTGATGAACGAGGCCAACCTCGAGACACATGGCCTCAGCGACGCGCGCAACCCGGTCTGCGACCCCTGTTTCCGCGAAGCCGCGATGGACCGCGAGACCGGCATGGTTGAGCGCGACAAGAACCATCCCTCGATCCTCTTCTGGTCGCTCGGCAACGAGAACAACGTGGACTCCGATTTCTTCGGTCACGCCTACCGCTGGATCAAAACGCGCGATCCGGGCCGCATGATCCAGAACCAGCGTAACGGGCCGCGCGATCTGGTCGACACCATGTACGCCCGCGTGCGTGACATTGAGGCATACGGTCGCCGCAGCGACACGACCGTCCCGTTCATCCTCTGCGAATACTCGCACGCGATGGGCAACTCGTCGGGCAACCTGGCCGACTACTGGCGCGCGATCCGCGCCCATCCCAACCTGCAGGGCGGCTTCATCTGGGACTTCGCGGACCAGGCGCTGCGCCGGCCGATCCCCACCGAGCGCGTGCGCCACGACGGCCCCTCGACCTTCTGGGCCTACGGCGGTGACTTCGGGGACTTCCCCAACGACGACAATTTCAACTGCAACGGGCTGGTGCAGTCCGACCGCCGCCCGACGCCGCAGTTTGCGGAGATGCGGTACAACTATCAGCCGGTCGCGGTCGAGGCGGTCGATGTCTCGCGCGGCCTCTTCCTGATCCGCAACCGCCACTTCTTCACGGACCTGAGCGGCTTCGACGCCCGCTGGACCTACGAGGAGAACGGCGAGGTGGTGGCGCAGGGCCGCCTCAAGGCGTTAGACGTGCCGCCGCAGGGCAGCCGCACGGTCGAGCTGCCGCTCTCGATGGTGCGCCGCCCCGCCTATGCGGTACGTGTCAGCACGTGGAATTTCACGTTCGCCACACCCCGCGCGAGCGTCTGGGCCGAGAAGGGTCACGTCATCGCCCGCGACCAGATCGTCGTGCCGGCCGATCCGCAGCCCGCGCCGTTCGCGAACGTGGCGGGCCGCGCGGTCGTCCGGCTCGACGAGAGCGAAACGGCGGTCACGGCGGAAGGCGACGGCTTCAGCGTGCGCATCGGCAAGGCGAGCGGCGCGATCGAGTCCTGGAAGGTTGACGGCGTCGAGCAGCTCCTGACGCCGCTGGCGCCCGACTTTTGGCGCGCGCCGACCGACAACGACCGCGGCAACGGCATGGCCGTGCGCCACGCGGTGTGGCGCGAGGCGGCCGTGCGCCGCGAGGTGCGTGGAGTCACGGTCCGGCGCGAGGTCGACGGCAACTGGCGCGTGCTGGTGTCGCTCGCCTATCCCGCGGCGGGCGAGACGGTCGGCACGCTGATCTATACCTTCACCAACGCCGGGCAGATCCGCGTGGCGTTCCAGATCGAGCCCACGGGCAAGGGGTTGCCGGCGCTGCCGCGGATCGGCATGACCGCGCAGATTCTGGCTTCCTACGACCGGGTGACTTGGCTGGGGCGCGGGCCTCACGAGAATTACGCGGACCGCCGGGACTCGGCTTTTTTCGGTCGCTACGCGCTGCCGGCCGACGATTTCTTCTTCCCGTATGTCGAGCCGCAGGAAACCGGCAACCGCACGGATGTGTTCTGGGCCGAGTTCACCGACGCGGCGGGCAAAGGCATCCGGGTGTGGGGCGATCCCAAGCTCAACTTCAGCATCCTGCCCTACACGGCGGAAGAGCTTGAAACGCGCAAGCATCCGTGGGAACTCAGCCGCTGCGGCAACCGCGTGCTGCGCCTCGACTACGGCCAGATGGGACTGGCGGGCGAAGACAGTTGGGGTGCGCGTCCCTGGCCCGAGCACCAGCTTCCCTCCGGCCGTGTCTATCAGTACGGGTTTGTGCTGGAGCCGATGCGCGAGGGTAATCGGCTGGAGGCTGGAGTGCGCGAGTGAGGCGCGTGTTTTGACAAGCGCCCGTTCGGGTACGGCGGGACGTCTCGGACCGCCGGGCGAAAGCCGGGCGTGAGGCCTGCAAGCGGCGTCCCGGGGGTATCCCGTTTTGCGTTGCCGCCCGCCCGACACCTTCGCACGCTTCGGCCCCCCGTCAGCCGCGGTTGCGGCTATCCCCGCAGGGTGCCGGCGGCGACTTCGGCGCGGAACTCGTCGACCGTGCGCCGCAGGCCCTCCGGCAACGGGATCTCGGGGCACCAGCCCAGCCGGCGCAGGAGCGAGTTGTCGCACAGCTTGCGCGGCGGTCCGTCCGGCATGGCGGTGTCGAAGCGCAGGGCGCAGCGCGTGCCGACCGCGGCCTGAACCTGACCGGCCAGCTCGCGGATCGTGAGGTCCTCGCCGGAACCGACGTTGACCCAGTCCGGCGGGTCGTCGAGCTGCAGCAGGAAGAGCAGGGCGCGCGCAAGATCGTCCACGTGCAGGAATTCGCGGCGCGGCTCACCGCTGCCCCAGAGCGTCACCTCGCGCGCGCCGGCGAGCCGGGCCTCCTCGAATTTCCGGATCAGCGCGGGCAGCACGTGCGAGTGCGACGGGTGGTAGTTGTCGCCGGTGCCGTACAGGTTGGTCGGCATGGCGGAGTGATAGAGCACCCCGTGCTGGCGGCGGTAGTATTGGCAGAGCTTGAGCCCCGCGATCTTGGCCAGCGCGTAGCCCTCGTTGGTCGGCTCCAGCGGGCCGCTCAGCAGCGCCTCCTCCGGAATCGGCTGCGGCGCCAGGCGCGGATAGATGCAGGAGCTGCCGAGGAAAAGCAGGCGCGGCACGCCGGCCTCGAAGGCGCCGTGGATCACGTTCGCGGCGATCATCAGATTGTCGTAGAGGAACGTGCCGAGCGCCGTGCGGTTGGCCTCGATGCCGCCGACGCGCGCGGCGGCCACGATCACACAGTCCGGCCGGCTGCGCGCCAGAAACGCGCGCACGGCCGCCTGGTCGGTCAGGTCCAGTTCCGCGTGCGTGGCGGTGATCGGCGGGGGCAGGCCCATCCAGGCCATTTCCCGCACCACGGCGGCGCCGACCATGCCGCGGTGACCGGCAACGAAAATGCGGGAGGAAGGAATCATGGTTTCGGGTTTCGGGTTTCAGGTTTCGGGTTTCAAGTTTCGGGTGGCGTCTAGGCTGAGACGTTTTCTCACTCCGCGTTCTCCAGCACGCCGCCGGCCTGCTGCACGGCGAGTTCCTGACGTGCCACGCGCATGTCGGCCTCGACCATCAGGCGCACCAGCTCTTTGAAACTGACCTTCGGCTGCCAGTCGAGCACGCGACGCGCCTTGGCGGCATCGCCCAGCAGCAGATCCACCTCGCTGGGCCGCTCGTAACGCGGGTCGTGCTTGACAAACTCACGCCAGTCCAGCCCCAGCAGCCCGAAGGCCTCTTCACAGAACTCGCCCACGCTGTGCGTCTCGCCGGTGGCGAGCACATAATCGTCCGGCTCGTCCCGCTGCACGATGCGCCACATGCCCTCGACATAGTCGCCGGCGTATCCCCAGTCGCGCTTGGCCTCCAGATTGCCCAGGTAGAGCGCGTTCTGCAGACCGCTCTTGATGCGGGCCGCCGCCATCGTGATCTTGCGCGTCACGAAGGTCGGCCCGCGCCGCGGCGACTCGTGGTTGAAGAGAATCCCGTTGCTGGCGTGCATGCCGTACGCCTCGCGGTAGTTGACCGTGGCCCAGTAGCCGTAGAGCTTCGCCACGCCGTACGGCGAGCGCGGATGGAACGGCGTGGTCTCGCGCTGCGGCGTCTCGCGAACTTTGCCGTAAAGTTCCGAGGAGGAGGCCTGATAGAAACGCGATCTCTTGCCGATGCCGGTCTCGCGCAGCGCCTCCAGCAGCCGGATCGTGCCCAGCGCCACCACGTCGCCGGTGTACTCCGGCACGTCGAACGACACCCGCACGTGGCTCTGCGCCCCGAGGTGGTAGACCTCGTCCGGCGCGATCTCGTACATCATCTTCGCCAGCCGTCCGGCATCGGACAGGTCGCCGTAATGCAGGAAGAGGCGCGTCCCCAGAATGTGCGGGTCCTGATACAGATGGTCGATCCGCTGCGTGTTGAAACTCGAGGAGCGGCGGATCATGCCGTGCACCTCGTACCCCTTGGCGAGCAGCAGCTCGGCCAGATAAGATCCGTCCTGTCCCGTGATGCCTGTGATAAATGCACGTTTCATGGTCATTCCCGCATGGAGTGTTCAGCGCTGAACATTAAGAGTTGCGCGTTCATGTCGGCATCATAACACACCGCCGAACGCCGTCTATTGCGTATAAGCGAAAATGTAATTTACGAAAATGCGCAAAACAGGTATGCTTCGGGCGGTTTTCTTACAGGACCGACCATGAATGACGCGGTGAACATCGGTGTGCTGCTCGATCCGGATTTCGATCATGCGGTCGAGATCCTGGAAGGGGTGCGGACGTATGCGCGGGCGAGGCCGGACTGGCGGGTGGTGCCCGTCCCGGCCGCCCAGGAGGCGCTGCTGGCGCGTCTCGTGCGCGCCGGCGAGCTGCGCGGCGTGATCGGGGCGTTCCTGAGCGACCGCTGGCTGGAAAGCCGGCTGCCCCCGGAGCTGCCGGCGGTCAACACCGCCAACCTCTCGCCGATCACGCGCGTCTGTTCGGCCGTGCCCGACGACCGCGCCGTCGGCCGCCTGGCCGCGCGCCACCTGCTCGACCTCGGCCACCGGCACGCCGTGGTGGTCGCCGACCGCGCGACCCATGCCTCGCGCCTGCGCCGCGAGGGATTCCTCGACGCGGCGCGGGAGTGGCCCGGCTTCGGCGCTCTGGCCGCCGCGCCGCACGCTGACGCCGCCACGGCCGGCTATCGGCTTGAAGGCCTCTGGCAGGATTGGCTCGCCGCCCTCGAGCGCGAGACGGCCGTGTTCTGCACCAGTGACCTCCTGGCCTGCCGTTTCTGGACCGTCTGCCGCGCCGCTCAGCCCGCCGCGCGGGCGCGGGTGACGGCCCTCGCCGGCGTCGGCGACTCGCTGACCGCCCGCGTGGTCTCGGGCCTCGATCTGACCTCGGTGCCGCTGCCGGGCCGCGCCGTGGGGCGCCGGGCCGCCGCGCGCCTGGCCGGCCTGCTGGACGGCGACCGGACGGTTTCCTGCGAGCTGATCGCGCCGGACGGCGTGGCCGTGCGCGGGTCAACGGCGCGCTACGCCTCGTCCGATCCCGTGGTGGCGCGCGCCATGGGCATCGCCTTGCAGACACTGCCGCAGCATCCCGGCGTGGACGAGATCGCGCGGCGAGCCGGCGTTTCGCGCCGCACGCTGGAGCAGCACTTCCGCGCGGCTTTCGGACGCAGCCCGGCGGCGGAGTTCCGCGAACGCCGCCTGGAACTGGCGCGCCGCCTGCTGGCCGAAACCGATCTGACGGCGGCGGAAATCGCCGCGCGCACGGGCACCGGCAGCGTGCAGGCCTTCACCACCCTTTTCCGCCTGGCCACCGGCCAGCCCCCCGCCGCCTGGCGGGCGGCTGCGGCGAGCACCGTTTCTCGCGGATGCGACGCCGGCTAACACCGCCGCCGAACAGTCATGACCGCTTCGGCACGCGAGAGCCGCCTCCCAGCGTCAGTTCGGCCGCGCGCTCGAAGGCCGCGGCGCAGGCGTCCAGCGAGAAACGTTCGCCGGCGGCGGCGCGGCCCTGCGCGGCTTCGCGGCGCAGGCGCTCGGGGTCCGCGAGCAATGCGGCCCACGCACGGGCCAGCGTCTCGGGCCGCGCGTCCGCGGTCAGCACGCCGCAGCCCGCGGCGGCCGACAGCTCGGGGAACGCCCCCTGCGCCGGCAGGACCAGCGGCACGCCGGCGGCCATGGCCTCCAGCGCATAGTAGCCGAACGCCTCGGGCGTCTGGCTGCCCGGCACGCAGAGCAGCGAGAGACCGGACAGGAAGCCGAACCGGTCGCGCGTGAAGCGCGACGGATCGATCTCCGCGTCGGCCCACGCGCCCGCCTCCTTGAGTTTCCGCATCTGGCGCGCGAGAAAGCGGCGGTCGGCCGCGGGACCGCCCGTCGCGGCAAGCCGCACGGAGGCGAAGCGCGGGTCGCGCCGCAGCAGCAGAAAGGCATCCACGAAGCGGTCGAACCCCTCCTCGGCCGAGAGCCGCGAGAGATAGCCGATCACGGCCGGCTGCCGCGCCGGATCAGCCGGGCGGTAGCCGGCGGGATCGATGCCGGGGAACACGACGCTGAGCCGCGCGCGGTCGATCGACAGCAGCGCGGCCATGCGCACGGCATAGTCGGCGCTGACCGCGAGGAACCGGTCGATCGCGCGCGCGTCCTCAGTCATCACGCGCAGCACGGACGCGCGCAGCAGCGGGTCCATGGCGTCTGTCCAAACATGCTCGTCCTGCAGCCAGCAGACGACCGGGCAGCCGGCCGCGTGTTTGAGTACGCGCACCAGGCCCGCAAGCAAGGCGTTGGAGAGCACGATCAGCTCCGGTCGCTCATCCGGCGGCAGCGCGCCGACCCATTCCGCCACGCGCTTGAGCTCGTCGGCCTGCCGACCCTCCTCGCCCCGCAGCATCGAGAGCGTCAGCTCCTCCAGTCCGGCAGCCGACGTCGCGCCAGAGAGCCGCGCCGCGAGCCGCAGCACCGGCCATGTATCCAGCGGCGCAAACCAGGCGCGCGGCAGGCGGCGCAGCCATGCCGACCGGTGGCGCAGATAGAGCGAGACCGCGCCGTAGAAGACCGGCACGTCGTCCGGCGCCGGCGCGTGAGCCGTCGCGGGCAGATAGAGCGGCATCAGGGTCACCGCGTGGCCGCGCCGGCGCAGCGCCTCGGCCAGCGCCATGTCGCGCAGGCAGTTCTGACAGTAGAACGACCCGCCCGATCCGGGCAGGATGGACAGGATGCGCATGGGGTTCGAACAGTCGTAGGTATCCATCACGCCTCTCTCCCGACTTCATGGACGCGGCGGATGCGGCTCGGCATAGACGCCGGACGGGGGCGCGACGGTACCTGCCGACGTCGTGACACGGATGCCGGATACGTGCACGTGATCGGCGTTTTTAACAGACACGCATCCGGCAGAGGGCAACAGCCGGTAGGGTGGCCGTTCGAATTCGATCTCGCTGTCGCGAAAGATCATATTGCGGCCGCTCGCGATCTGCAACACGTAGCCGCGCGGGTTCCGGAACCGGCACTTCTCCACCAGCAGCCCCGAGACGATGTCCTGGCATGGCACCGGATCAGGCGCCTTCGCCGCCTTGCGGGCGGCCAGCGCATCCGCCACATAGCGGTTGCCGATGCGAATCCACTGCTCGACCGGCGGGGCCACGCGCGCCCCGGCATAGATTTCTGCAGAGAGGCCGTCGACGGTATACCCGTTGAAGTCGTTGTCGAACGTACACCCCCGCACGACGACGTTGGTGCAGCCGAAGCCCTCGCACCAGGCGTTCCACGTGTATTCCGCCTGGAACCGCAAAGGCGCGCCGGTGATGTTGCGGAACCGGCAGCCCTCGACGGTGACGTTGCAGCCGTGCACGAGATTGCGGGCCTGCAGCGTATTGACCATCTCGCAGTCCCTCAGCAGGATGTTGTCCGTGCCGTAGCTCGCATTGAACACGACGAAGGCGATGCCCTTCGGCTTCGGCAGGTCGCGGTCGACGACATAGGTGTCGCCTTCGACGGCGACGATGCGGCCTTTCCATCCGACGCGGCTGAAATCGTCCTCGGCCAGTTCCAACTCGTCGCCGGCCGCCGCACCGAAATAGTCAGCGCCGCGTCCGTTCACCACCTCCAGACGGCGCGGGGCGGCGGTGATCGCCAGGGTCGAACGGTCGTGGAAATTGTGGGTGTCGTCCTGATGAAGCGTCCACGAGCATCCGACGAACTTGACGAATCCCTGAGATTGCACCACGTGGTGGGCGTCGGCCGTCACCGTAACCCCGCGACGGTAGGGCGCATAGGCCCGTCCGTCCGGGCGCTTGAGATCGGGCGGGGGCAGCCGGATGTGACAATCGACGAACTGCCAGTATTTCTGCCGGCCGCTCGTCCGCACACCCATGCCGTAGGCGCTCCAGATGTCCACCCGCTCGAGGGTGAGATGACGGCATCCGTAGGTGTTGATGGCATTCGGGCCATAGTAGCAATGGGCGATGCGATAGGTGCCTCCGACGTCCTTCGCCGCGCGCTTGACCGCCTCGGCGTTGAACGCGGCGGAGAACCTGGCGTCATAGAGCGCCTGGTAACGCCGGCCTTCAAGCTTGACGCTCGGCCAGACCCGTAGCACATTCGGGGCAAGCCACTCGTTCTTTGTTCCGAAGTGTCCCTCGCTGGTGCCGTAGAAGCCCGAGAACGGCGCGTCCGTGCGGCGGTCAGTATGGTCGGCGGTCATGCCGCCGATCGTCTGAATCGGCACGGGTTCAGGATACCTGGGGTGACGGGCGTGATCGCACATGCGGAAATCGACATAGGAGGCATTCGGCGCATCATCCACATGAACGGCTTCGAGGGTCGCGAAATCGGCGAGCGGATCGCGGTCCCAATCCCAGTCAAGCTTCATGTCCCGTACCGCGACGCGGACGCAATTGGAGAAAACCATGTTCGCCCCCGCGACCGGGATGTCGAACTGCTTGTCATTCGTTCCGACACGCGGCGGTCGGCGGAAGATGAGCACCGCCCCTTTCCCGTCGAGCATCAAGTCCTGCTGGCAGCCGAGCGTGATGCCTTCCTTGCCGAAGCAATTGTAGAAACCCGGTGCGAGATCCAGCCGCCCCGCGCCGATCCGCCGGCATTCCGCCAACGCCCGGTTGATGGCGGCGGCGTTGTCATCGCTCTCGGGTGAGAAACCGAAATCCGCGGCCTTGACCGTTCTTTCACCCTGCGGCCGCGGCCGTTCCACCTCGAATTCCGCGCACCCCGTCGGCACGGACGCTGGCTTCGTTGTGGCGGACAGGTGCGAATACGGTGTGAATTCGGCGTCGGCCGCCAGCGACGCCGCGCAAAGCGCGCCTGAGTACCCACCGAAAAGGACGCATGCGGCCCTTGAGAAGATTCGCTTCACAAAGTTTCCCCTTCCGAACGTCATTGTATCATACTTGCGCAAGCGGTGCTGCTGCGCAACCCCGCGCACGGGGACTGCCGCGGCGTCCTCCTCACCGGCTCATCGTTCTATCGGCTCGCCGCCGGCCGAGGCCGCGTTCACGTCGTTGCCGGAACAGTCACGGGATCGATCCGCAGCGCGCGGACCGTCCGCAGCCCGCCCCATTCGGCGAAGCGCATCTTGCGCGCGCCGTCCTTCCGTTTCGGCCCGAAGAGCCGCCGGTTGTCGTCGAAAAACCGCTCGACAAAATCTTTTCCGCCGATGGCCATGCCGTCGGTGAAGTACCGGACGCGGCAGCGCAGCGCCTCCTGCAACGTCATTTTCCCGCCGCTTCCGACCACTCTGTCGACCTCGCGGGTCTTGATACCACTGCGGACGACCCGTTCCGTGTAAGCCTCGCGCCTCTCCCCGCCGGCCACGTACAGCAGCGTGCGGTAGCGGGCGCTCACGAGGCGCCAGGCGCCTTTCTGCTCGTAACCTCGTGAGTCGTGCACCGCGATCAAGCCTTCCCTCGCGGCCCGGCCACCGCCGCAGGCCTCGCCGTACCCGCTCCAGCGGTAGTCCTTGGGGTCGGCGACGATCTTCGCGCGCACCGGGTTCAGGTCGATGTACGCCGCCACGGCCGCCTTGGCGTTCTCGCCGTTCTCCACCAGAACGCTCTTGAAGCGCTCCTCCCAGAGCGTCCCCGTGCGCGTGTGGCGCGCGTTGTAGGACATGCTGTAGCGCTGCTTCAGGGTCTTCACGAACGCGCTGACGTCACCCATCCGCGCCCTCAGCCGCTCCTGCTCCGCCTCGGCAAGGGAGGCGGCGCCCCCGTCGCGCCACTCCCTCCACTGCTTCACCCTGTTGGCGACATACGCCTCGCCGTAGAGGGCCGTCATGCGGCGCACCAACTCGGCCTCATCCACCTCGCCCCGTTCCGGCACCTCCACCAGCAAGTGGAAATGGTTCGACATCACCGCGTACGTCAGCACCCGCACACCGGAGAAGGCCTCGGCCTTGCGCATCATCCGCCTGAAAATCTCCTTCTCCCCGTCGTCCAGCCTGAAGTTCCGGTCCACGATCCGGCTCACCACGTGGTAACACCCAGTTCCCTCCGCCTTCACTCGCGCGTGCCTCATAACCAGCCTCCTTCCTCCAAACGCCCTTCAGTCTACCAACCCGCACCCGCACGACGCAACCGTTTCTTTTCTAAAGACCTGTCCCTTTGTCTTGCACAAGACGAAACCGCCGCAGAGTGTCCGGAACCTCCGCCAGACGCGACCTATACGCCGGACAGGCATGCGAATGCGGACATCGGCCCTGCCAGCCCTGCGCCCGTTTCGGTGGGGCCGCAGACC
>Ga0116182_1003651_pt1 | contig 14160 bp, 15 predicted proteins | sample AD_UKC077_MetaG_FD_89805 | JGI IMG/M metagenome (GOLD analysis project Ga0116182, IMG submission 89805) | Active sludge microbial communities of municipal wastewater-treating anaerobic digesters from USA - AD_UKC077_MetaG | ecosystem: Engineered > Bioreactor > Anaerobic > Digestate | place: USA...
CCGGAGATGTAGTAGGATGGCCTAGAAGAAGGGGAGGAATCCCCAAGGGAGGAAAGGAAGAGGAAGCCCCCTTATGCTTAGCCGCCTAAGAGCTTCCTCTCTCCAAAAACCTATATGGGTATACTACTTGAAGCGACACTGGAGTTCAAGGTAACCACCTGCCATCCATAAATTCGGACAATGGCAATCTGGTGTGCGGCGTCTGCCAAGGCGGGAGCGAGTATGCGTTCCAGCGTGAGCGGAAGACGCGACGCACCCGGATGAAGGGCCCGGCGACAGCGACCACGATCAGCATCGTCAGCCATTGTCCCCGATGCGGCCGCTACTCCACCACCCTCGGGCCCGACATGGTGGCCCACAAGCAATACGCCCTGGACGAGATACGCATGGCGCTGGAGGGAAGCGACGACTACTGCATGGCGAGCGAGCGTACCCGCCGCTACTGGAGGGCCCAGACCCGGGGGATGCTGGATGCGGTGGCGAGGAAAATCCGTCTATACATCGACCGCATCCTCTCCTTGGCGGAGGTGGAGAGCCTGCTCGTCGGCCACCTGGAGAGCCTCGGGGACCGGTGGCTCCGGGCGCTGCTGGACCTTTTCCACGTGAATTTCAACAACCTTTGCCGGTTCGTCACCGTTGTGCGGCCCATCATCGCCAAAGGAGGCGGACGGACACAGGCCTTGGGTGGATCGGCGCATGCGCCGGCCCCCGGGCGTGAAGCCAAGCCTCCGTAGGAGGTACGATTTGATGGAACCGAAGGACTTGAGGCCCAATGAACAACTCAAATGGCGGGTGGCCAAGGAGGTGGACGACCTCGGCTGCACCGACGTGGCCATCCGCAGGGGGCGGACGAAGCTTGGCTGCACCCGCAAGACGATGCTCAAGTATGTGCAGTGGTACCAGGGCGGGGACATCTCGTTGTTCCGCCACAAGAACCGGGGCAGGAAGCCGGCCACCACCATAGACGAGGCGACGCGCACCAAGGTGATGCTGCTGTACCGGGACACCTACCATTGCGCCAGCTACGCGCACTTTGCCGAGATCCTGGCCGAGGACCACGGCATCCACCTCTCGGAGGGGACCCTGCACACACTGCTGAAGGGCTGCCTGCTCGTCTCCCCGCATGCGCGCAAGGCCACCAGGCGGGCGGTGGAGAAGGAGCTCAGGGCGCGTGCGCGCAGGGAAAACGTCCCGCGGGCGGAGGCCGAGCACATCAACGCCGCCTTCAACGTCCTCGACAAGGTGGACGCCCATCCCCGCAAGGCGCGAAGCAAGTATTTCGGCGAGGTGATCCAAATGGACGCCTGCGAACATGTATGGGTGGCGGGTGCGGGCAAATGGCACCTGCACGCGGCCGTCGACGACGCCACCGGCGAGGTGGTGGGGATGTGGTTCGACCACCAGGAGACGCTTGCCGGCTACTACCATGTGCTGTACATGATCCTCAAGCTCTACGGCATCCCCTCCCTCTTCCACACCGACCGGCGCACGGTGTTCGAATACAGCCTGTTGTCGAAGCCCGACCAGGAGAAGGACACCCACACCCAGTTCGGCGCGGCCTGCAACACGCTGGGCATAGGCATCGATGCGTGCTCCTCACCTCAATTCAAGCCGAGGGCCGAGCGGTTGAACCGCACGCTGCAGGGCCGCCTGCCGACGGAGTTCGTCCGCCACGGCATCACCACCATGGAGCAGGCGAACGCCTTCCTGTGGGAGTACCTGCCGATCTTCAACGAGCAGTTCTCGCTCAAGGTCGAGCGGGACCTGGAGACCAGCACCTTCCTGGACAGCCCCCCGGAGACGGAGATCAACGCCATCCTGGCGGTGGTCTCCGAGCGCGTCATAGACGCGGGGCACTGCATCCGCTACCACAAGGCCTACTACTTGCCGTACAGGGAGAAGCGGGGCAAGATGTGCCCCGAGTACCACCGCAAGGGCACCAGGGCCCTCGTCATCAAGGCGTTCGACGGTTCGCTGTTGGCAAGCATCCACGACCAGATCCACATCATGGTGGAGGTGGAGGCCCGCCGCACCCACAGCAAGGAGTTCGACCCGGGACCCGCGCCCAAGAAACGGGCACCCCACATTCCGGGGCCCGACCATCCCTGGAGGAGCAGCTACCTCTCCCCCAGGATATTGGAGGACCACATCAAGGCGAAGGAGGACTACCTATGGTGACCTTCACGCCCGAATTGGGCCCCGCCGGCCCCCAGGAGCAAGCGGTGCAGGAGTTCCAACTTGAGTTGCTCAAGCGATACATAGCGCTCGTCGACAGCCCGTTCCTGCTCCAGCGTCTCTGTACGGCACTGTATCGGCGGGGAGGCTATGACCGCATCTTCCATGAGCAGACCCTCGACGACATGATCCTGGAGTTGATATGCTGAGGCGTCTCGGGCAACGCTTCGGGGACCGGGTCCGCCGCAAGGAGTGTGGCGGACACGCCCGTGGCCGGGACTGGGCATATGATGATCGGCGGTTGGGGGCCTTGAGCACCCGCAAGCTTGATGCATTGATGATTCGTCTCCTGACGGAGATCGAAAGGGAGTCGAACAAGATATTCGGAGGCACCGGGGAGAATGGATGAGGGTCTCACTATTCCCCCGAATATGCAGGTTGGGTGGAGGAAATAATCAATTGCAGTTTACAACTATTTTTTTTGGGAATTTGTCAGAACACTAAGCCTCATATGAGAATTCCTAATGCATCCTCACATGATTTTACAGACACCAAGGGGTACTCCGTTGCCCTACGGACAAACGGGTACCCCTTCCCTCTCGTTGCTCTTCCACTCATGGTTGGCGGTACGCGTCGATACTCCCTCAAATCAGCTGTGAGAGCTGGGTGGCTATTTCAATGATATCCAACCCTTTGGTGAATTGAAGGCACGTTCCGCTCGGATACCTGACTTTGTCAATCCATCGCTGGGGAATACTCGACAACCCATACTTAGCACCGAGGATTGATCCACAGACGGCACCGATGGTATCAGCGTCACGACCGTAATTGCCGGCGAGAATCATCGCTTTACGGAATTCAGAGTGCTCCATTTTCAAGCACGCGAACGCAGCAGGAATCGCCTCGGCAGTGGTCGCCCACGCACTTGTTTTCAACTCATCATGTAACGGCATCCATGCATCAAGGACATTTCCATCTGCCTCATGGACGATGGAGAACGCCCGCTCCATTGCATAGTACAGCCAGCTTTCCGCGGGGATGTAGTGCATGGCTGTGGAGAAAATCTCATCCCATGACGCATCAACCATCGCCACCGACACCGCCGCCGCCACCGCTTGTGCCCCCCATACCCCATCCCGATAGTGGCTTACCTCAGCATCGATACGGGCCATTTCAGCCGCTCTCTCGGGATCTCCGGCACACACGATCCCGACAGGAGGAATCCGCATCGCTGTTCCATCGCTCATGTGGAACGTATTGTATTTACCACTCAACGGAGGACGCAATCCTTTTTTGAGATTGTTTGCAGCAAAAATCTCGCTCTGACCACCGCGCCGCATCTCATCTTGGACGACGACATCTTCCATCCATGCATCCACAACCGCTTCGCTCGTCAGCGTTCCGCCTGTCTTGATTAAGGTCTTCGCGGTCAAGAGAGCGAATTCGGTATCATCGGTACTCCAACTCGCACCGTCATTGAAATCCGTTGTAAATCCATAATTCACCCGGTTGTCCTGCAGTCGGCATGCATCACCGAATGAATCGCCGACGGCCAACCCGATCAGGGCCCCACAAGCCCTGTTGTCCCGCTCCACTGAGTTATTGACCAACTCATCACGACGTATCATCTCCTACCTTCCTTCTCTCAAATATCTTGATTGATGTGAGGGGAGCCAAAACTCACCCGCCCATCTGCATATACTGCGTATCCGACCATTCCATGGCCATACGAAGCATCAGAGGTCGACACGCTCTCGACACCGTCGATCGTGAGGAGCAACTGCTCTCCTCGTACCGAGAGAGCACAATCATACCGGCGCTCATGTTCAACGGCAAACGGTACGGAGGCCAGGATTTCAAGCTTTCCCCCCACCGTCTTGGCGAGCACTGCATTGCCTTCATGAAAGCCTCCGTAATACCCTCTCATCGCACCCTGCACCCGCACAGAGAGGAGCGCCGAGCTCCCGTTATGGAGACACAGGCTACCGGCTATCGACTCATCGCGACCAAAATAATTGCCTGTCATGGCCTCTGCATGGCCGAGACAGAGCACCTGCATCCGATCATCGACGATCTCCCAGCTTCCGTGGTTGTGGCTGAACCCGGTGATGGAGCCGAACTCCTTTTTTTGGCAAGAGAGATCAATGGAATACTCAGCGGGGCCAGAGACGGAGAAATCACTGAGATAGAGCACCCCGAGATCCTTACTTTTTGGTGGGGAGTTCCCCTCCAATATGATGCCGATTTCATCGACGAGGGCACCATCCAAGGAAGGAATCTGGAAAGACACATCCAGCCAATCCTCATCACGTACCACGAACCCACCGATGCAGACATCCCGATCACGGTTGCTATCATGCACATACGGATGAATCGTGATGGATTCGCCGTTCATCCGCTCAACTCTGATTGAACAGGAGACTCGTTGCCCTGGGTACGCGGTGGGGGAAAACACCGGCATATAGCGTTCATCGGAAAAATCATGGCGGCGATAGAAGCTCTTATAATAGATCTTGCACTTCTCTCCCCGCACCAGGCGATCAAACAAGATTTCCAAACATCCCTGCCCGTCCTTGCCTTGCCGGTCGCCATGGCTGAGTCGGCAGAGGAACGGATCGGAGACACGGAAACAGTGAGTGCTTCCCGGCAAGGAGAAATCGAAGTGTATCTCCCCCTCCTTCTCCCGCCACAGCGGTGACAACGCCTCCCCTGAGAGGGCGCGCCCCAGCGCATGCAGCTTCTTGGCATAGGTGGGCAGATCGAGAATGTTCAAATATCCGCTGATACCAGAGAGGACCACCCCATCGTTGATCGGGCTTCGATAGTGATCGGGGATTCCCGCGATTCCATCCATCACACCGAGGATAGAGCCGACATTACCAGCGTTGCAGTCAGTGTCCCATCCAGCCATCGTGGCAATCTCAACCCCCTGTGCCAAGTGTTTTCCATACAGCAGGGCCATCACACACACTCCAGCATTCGGGATTACGTGGCACACCCCTCCGTACTTGTCATACCCCCACTCATCGATGAGATACTCCATGCACCGGCGCCAGGATTCAGGGTGTTCACGATGGAATGACCATACGCTCTCCACCACCATCCGGTACGTAGACGTTTCTGGCAGCAGCTGGACGGACCGCCTCACAATCTCGCCGATGTCATCGCAATCATAGGAGGCCGCGATACAGGCGGCGATGAACGCCGCACCGTGCACCGCCTCTCCATCATGAGAAACCGATGCGGCGGAGCGAGCAAACTCTGCAGCTTTCACCGGGTTGCCCGGCCACACGAAGCCCCACGTGTCTATGAAGATTTGCCCACCAATTTGATTGGACAGGTCGACTCCATTGACGCGGGCACTCCCGCTTTCCGGTGGTCTCAACCCATGCTTCAAATTCAAGTACGCCGTATGTTCAGTAGAGACTCCATATCCTCCCCACCAGAACATACCCACCCCCTCACGGGTATAGTTGAGCCACGCCTCTCCCACAGCCTGGGGGTCCAAGTATTCATGAATGCCTGCATCGTCGAGGGCACGAAGGAAATAGAACGGCCCGTTGATATCATCATCTGCGGCAAAGTTAATAAAGGGTTTCACATATCCTTTTATTTCGCCATAAAAGCGCCTGATTCGTTCATAGGTCCATATCGTGGGTTCTACAGGTGCTCCCAATCGGATTCCGATATTCTTCCCCAACAAGCCCGCATAGGTCTTCTCTTGGTACCGTTCACTGCTCTTCATCTACTTCCCCTCTGTACAAAGGCGTCGTCTCCGAAAGACAGAGACGACGCATTCGAATTTTGGTTACTTCAACACGGTCTCCAGATACTGGCTGATCTTATCTCCACCAGCAGCATTCCACCGCCGGACAAACTCATCGAACGAAGAGATGTCCCGAACTCCACGGATGATGTCTGTTGAATATTCGGTATACAGCTTATCCATGGCATCTTTGAGCGGCAAGAGCTCCTCAGGAAGGATCACGTTCGTATCGGGGGCAAAATACGTGCTCGAAAAGTCCAATGAAACCAGACCAGGTTGGGTCATGACTTCTCCCACTACATTGGAAGTATCCAATCCATTCATCGTATCCCAGAAGCGGGCCCACCACTGCGGGAATGCTTCACCCAAGACAATTTTCCCATCCTGGACCGTATAATGCATCCCCTCGATGCCCAGCTTGTCGAGTTCACGCCCTCTGGGGCCAGCCATGAAATCGAGGACGGCAAACGCCGCTTCCTTGTGCAGAGAATCAACATTGATTCCAAACCCACGCGGCTCCTTGCTCACGTCGACACTCTGGTAGGCAAACCCGACACCCTTGGCAGGCGGAAGCACGATCAGCTCAGCCTGGTCACCCTGTGTCTGCATCATCTTGTTGTTGTAGATATTGATGACCGCACCGGCACTCCCCGACACCCAACCAGCGGTGCCTTCATAGAACGCCTGCTCCATGGTGTCCCACTGCTTTGTCACATACTCGTTGTCCAGGAGCCCCTCTTTGTAGAGCTGTGCATAGAAGGCGAGTTTGTTCTTTTCACTCTCTGTGGCTTTCGAATACACCCACTTCCCATTCTCCTTGACGATGGTCGCGGTGACACCAAATGCATGGTTGAAGACCGAGTCGAGCTTCAAGATGCCGCCATCGGTGGTAATCGGCCATTTGCAAAGATTCTTTGCCTTCATCTCACGGAAAAGCTCCAAATACGCTTGAGGTGTGGGGTTTTCCAGCAACGCCTTTGAAGATGCGAGTGAATTGAACCAATCGGAACGCATGACTGGAATCTGTACCCGGGCGGGAGCAAGCCACAGCAAGTACGGGTAGTTGTCCATGGCCGCAATATTGTGCGGTGCCAAGATGTTCTTCACGTGCGCCGACGATTCGATGAACGGCGTGAGGTCCACAAGCAGACCTTCCTGCGCGATCTCGAGATCGCCACCCTGGAAGTAGATGAGGTCCGGAGCGATCTGTCCGGTCCGGTAGGCGATGGGGACTACCGTCGCATACGAGCCGGCGGGAGCATCGAGGATTTCGAAATCAATGTACTTTCCCTCCGCCGCCAACCCTTCGACGATTGCGCGGACCAACTCAGGGTTCCCTTCATCTTTCGGATTCACGTCCTTGCACAGGTACGTAACCTTCACCGGATTCTCTGGGGTTCCAAAGAGATTCGCCTCATCACGCACCACTGCTTTTTGGCTCTCTTTGCCGCCTGCTGCGAACAGGCCCGTCATCATCACACAGACCAACAAGACGACTACTACTTTCTTCATAGTCTTTTCCTCCTCATGGATTTTTCTCTATTCCTTGACACTCCCGGCCAATGCACCGCGTGCATAGAACCGGAGGGTCACTGGATAAATAAGTAAGATGGGGATCAAGGCCACCACGATTGTCGCACTCTTCAGGGCGGAGTAATCCATGCGGGCGACGTCGTTGTAATTGAAGATATTCTGTTGGCCCACCATGGAAACGGTGTCTCCCAACACGACGAATTGCCGCAAGATAACCTGAAGAACCGTATCGGCGGCCTTCATGATGTAGATGCTCGCTCTAAAATATTCGTTCCATCGCACGACGGCATAGAACATCGTGATGGTGACCACCCCTGCTTGCGCCAGGGGAAGGATGATTGAGAACAAGGTACGCATATGTCCACTTCCATCAACCGTGGCCGCCTCCACTACGGCGGGTGAGACCTCCTCGAAGTACCTCATCATGATCACCAGATAGTACACATTCACGGCCATGACCAAGATGACCGACCAGCGCGATCCCATCAATCCCAAGTCCTTGACCACGAGATATTCCGGAATGATCCCCGGATCAAAGAGCATCATGATGATGAGGAACACCATCAACGGCTTTTTAAGGGTCAATTTCGGCCGAGTCAACGCATAGGCGGCGGTGCAGGTCAGCAGCATGTTCAACACCGTCCCGATCACCGTAACGTAAATGCTGTTCCAGAGTGAGGCCATCAGAATCGGATGGGAGAAGACAATACGGTAGTTGATGAGATCAAAGTTCTTAGGAAAGATCTCCAACCCTTTCATTTTTATGGACTGCTCCGGAGCAGAGAGGCTCTTTGCCAAGATATGCAGCAACGGCACAATCATGGTGAGCGTGAGGAACCCGAGCAGAACAATGAGGACCAGTTGCAGGAAATTATCCCGTGTGCTTTTTCTCTTCATCGCCAGACCCCCGATCCTGTCATCTTCTTGGAGAAGATATGGGTGGTGAAGACCAACACCATCCCAACGACACCCTTGACCAGGCTCACCGCGGTAGCCAGGGAGTACTGACCGTTCTGGATACCGATGCGATAGATATAGGTGTCGAGGATATCTATGGTGGAGAGCACCGCATTATTGGAGAAGTTCAGGACTTGGTCGAAGCCGGCATTGAGGAAGAAGCCGAGGTTGAGGATGAACATCGTCACCATGGGAGTGATCAGGGCGGGGAAGATGATGTGGCGGATGCTCACCCATCTGCCTCCGCCATCAATCTGCGCCGCCTCAAACAGGGATGGGTTGATTGCTATGATGACGGTAAAATAGATGATGGAATCCCACCCGAGTGAACGCCACCCCTCGCAAAAGAAGAGTACCCATCGGATGACGGTGCGGTCGGTCATGAAGTCGCGTGCCGGGATACCGAAGAACGACAGGAACTGATTCCACCCCCCTTGCAAAGAGAGCATGGATATCCAGATGCCGGCGATCACTACCCACGAGAGAAAGTGAGGCAAGTATGACACAACCTGCACATACTTGCGAAATCGGTTCGAACGCAATTCATTGAGCATGATGGCAAAGATAACGAAGAAGGGGAAAAGCAATACATACTTCATCAGGCTGATGATGATGGTGTTTTGCAGGATCTTGAAGAATTCCGGGCTTCCGAAAATCATCTTGAAGTAGGTCAGGCCGACGAATGTCCAGGCACTCTTTGTCCGGAACCTGTAGAAGGCAAGACGCATATTCCAGATTGGAAGCACACGGAACAGCACAAAATACAAGATGGTGGGAAACAACATCAGATAGAGGACTCGCTCAGACCATAGTCTCTTTGCTACGCTTCGTTTCATCTCACATCCCTCATAACACAAGCAATTCCATCAATGGCGCATGTTGCTGCGCCCCATAGACATCCCGCTCAAAGCGACTACCGCTTGAAATTTTCCGGTTGTAGGTAATCTTCACACCAAGGGCGATATCGAAGAAGTAAATCCCGACGATGTCCTCTCTTCGAAGATTATACGCATGCATGATCGACTCTTCGGTGATGACCCGGCTCTCCTTCACGTGTCGATAGGTCGCCTCGTCATCGAACAACACATCCAAGGTAATCTGAAAAGGACCACTATTCTTGCTGCGCAATACGGTCGCAAGGTCACCCAATCGTTTCATCTTCGTATCTCCATCGGGAAGAGTTCCGTGCCATTCCCCACTCGCATCAGATGGTAGACGGAAAACTCGTAGACAGCGCCGAACTCTACATCACTGGGAGCAAACGGGAACGCGAGGTTGCCCGCGGTAGCCTTGCGTCCCTCATACCCATAGTGCATGAATGTGCTGCGCACCGATGCACAGAGAGCAGAGGCAAGCTGTTGGTCCTTCGCGATTACCTCAAAGAGTACTCCCAGCTCGTGTGGATTCGCTTGTATCGGTTCAAGGTCACCCATCACCCCGTTCTTCCCATAGTTGTAGAACGCGATATCATAGGAAGAGGAATCGATCTCCTGGTACTGGAGCGCAACACTCTCCTTGACCGCTTGCTCGACTTCTTCGATTCTCTCTATGAGCAGCGGGTCCCTGATTCCGGCGATCACAAATGTTCGATAGGCCGTCAACCGAGCCCCTTCCAACTTGACCCAATACCCATCGGACGCCCTGATTGCACTCCCACGTACCCGGACACGACTTTCACCGACCGATTCGAAGGTACAGAGACTCAAATCCTGGATGATTCCGGGGCCCGGAAGGATATAGGGATGACTCTTCTCATAAAAGGTGTGGGCAGCAACACTCAAGGGGGTGCAGAGGCGTGATGGATCGGTGGGATAGACCTCAAAGCAATCCTCATAGAGCTCTCCCATCATGCAATCTTTCGTCGTCCCGGGGTTACAGCACAGCGCCCCACACTCCAAAACCTTTCCCATATGGTATGAAAGCGCCAAGTCGAAGCCATGCCATACCCCCACCGCCGCAAATGGTGCAGGATCGTACGCTCGGCCGCAAACAATGACCTGGGCGCCGGAATCGAGCGCCCGGATGATCGGCTCGATGCCCATCTGCCCCACCACTGCGGTCGTCTCATCCAGTATCTGCTCAGTCAATTGGGGACAGGTCTCCCCCAGGGGTTGTACCCTGCTTTGAGCCAATGCCTCCTTGATGACCGTCTTGGGGATATCCGCCCAAATGACCGCCTGCTTGAGATGCTCCAAGTGTTCTTCAGAAATGATTTCATCGATGATGGAGAGTGTCCATCGCACATGCACCGCTCCCCCACTGCCTCCCGCCGACCCGATGATGAGAGGAATATCAAGGTGAGATGCTCCGAGCAACATACGCCTCAGGTCTTTCTTGCACGCCATCCTGCTTACGATTGATACCCCTGCACCCAGCTTATGGGGCCCCGCATCGGTAGATCCTGCGTCCACGACGATGGCATCTGGTTTCATTTCCAGCCCACGAACCCAGGAGGCATCCGGAAATCCGTATCCCAACATCCCACATGGTGCCAAAATCTTCAATGATTTCTTCATCGCTGTACCCGTACCGTCTCTCGTTCAACTATCTCAGCGGACAGAAGAGTGCGCGGCGCAACCTCCCTCCCTGCAATCATATCCATGACGATCTGCACTGCCTGTTCCCCGATCTCCCGTTGTGGTTTTCGAACGGTGGTCAGCGAGGGGGAGACCAGGGCAGCAGATGGAATATCATCCATCCCCACAAGGGAAATATCATCAGGAACCTTGATGCCGATCTCTTCACATCGACGCAAAAACCCAATTCCAACGAGATCATTTCCCGTCAATAGAGCCGTTGGCCGCTGCTCCATCACCTTGAAGGCTTCGGCAAGATCGCATCCTGTGGCCATGGTCAATGGCCGGGCGGTGACCCAAGAATCCGCAAATGTGAGATTATGGATCTCCATGAAATCCTTATACGCTTGATATCGGATCATACTCGCACCTTCTCCATCGACGTCTTTTGGATGCACCATGGCGATACGCTCATGTCCTCTTTCAAACAGGTAGCTCAACGCAAGCTGCACCGCGTGGTAGGTATCGGTGCCCACGACCGGAAAGGGCATCGCACCGAGGCGATCACCCAAGATGACGACCGGACAGGAAAGTGTCTTCAAGAGCGAGGAGTCCAACCCGGGAGCGTTGACAAGAACCGCGGCGACCCGATTCGCTTTCGCCATCTCCAGATACTTCAACTCTCGATTCCGTTGCCAATCACTATTTGCTAAAAGGAGGCTATACCCATGTGCATCAAATACATCCTGGCAACCACGTGCCACCTCAGCCCAGAAGCCGTTTGTAATATCGGGGATGATCAACAAGGTCGTGTAGGTCTGGTCTGTCCTGAGGCTTTTGGCAACGGAGTTCTTCACGTACCCAAGTCGCTGGGCAGCCTTGAGCACCTTATCACGTGCCTCATCACTCACTCCGTAGGTTTCCCCTGCCATCACTCTTCCGGCGGTACTTTTGGAGACTTGGGCTGACTTTGCAACATCAATAATCGTTACCGACACTCATCACCTCGGCGTTGGGCACGTTCCCAACGCACTTGCAGTATAGAGTATATTCCAGATAATGCAAGAAAATTCTCACGAGTTATTTATGTGGAACAAAGAGCGCTCCTTTTTACCTACTCCCATTCCCCGCCACTGCGCATATTCCTGGACCGATGGACCCGTTCACATGTACCGCACTTCTTCCACGACAGGTACTCTGCACCAAGACCATTTTTGATCACCACCTTCTTGATGCTCTCCTTCCAGGCGATCTTTGAATTATCTCGATACCGTTCATGCAAGGCGAGGATCTTCTCATCGCTTTGCGATGCTACCAAATCATCAAGAAGCCGCTCGTTGAAGCTTCCATTGCTGTTGATATGAACTCGACGGTGCGCACTGTTCATCTTGCCCACCCAGATCGTTTCCGTAACAAACGGCACAACCTGTGCATAGAGCTCATCGAAGTGCTCATCAAGCAGCGGCTCAGTAGAGACGCTGGTGGCAAAGCCCGCATCAAAGGCAAGTCTCAGGGCTTCCAGCCGCTGCTCGAACGAGGGGGCGTTCGGCTCCCAGATTCTTAAAACCGATGAATCTGCCGATCCAATGGTGAAGCGCATCTCGATGTGGTCACGGTATTGGACAAACTCCTTGACCAGACGCTCGATGCAGAGTGGATGGGCCTTGGTGACCAGCAAGAGATGGTTGCCGCTGTTGAGGAGTTTTGCCATGACAGCAACGCTTTGTTCAAGGTTGCTCACTGTGATGTCGTGGGAAGAGGGAATCATGATGGTTCCGTTGCGTTTTGCGAAGGAGCGCTTTGCGAGGGAAACCGGCTCCTCGATATGCCACGTCTCAGCGCTCTTTCGCTTGAAGCGGATGGCCATCTCCTTGGCATAGCAGTAGACACAATCATTGGAGCATCCACTGACGTAGTTGAAGGTATGAGGTGCCCACTCCTTGGTGCCGAATGGTATTGGTTCTGATTTCATGTGATGCTCCTTGAGGTTGCCAAGCAACCAAACAGAAATCTGCAGCGCAACTCTTTAGTGACTTCGAATGGTACTATGCATTGATGTATCACCTCATGGTATATTGCTCTGAGGTACTTATCAAGTGTTAGGTGGTACGAAAATATCACCAGAAAGACATCAAAACATGCTTTTTGGTAGAGTTTTTCTCAAAGTTTATACTGGGTTTTCCGATACACTTTCTATGTTAATAGAGTTTGTCTTGTTCTTCCCGATATACTATTTTACTGTTGATGCGAGGGAGGCACGTGTGTCCATGCACTACAAAGACCGTCCTGAGTACATTAAAACCTTCTTTTCTTCCGTCGATACGCCGATCATCAAGATTTTGGTCGAAATCCGTCGAAGCAGAAAATCGACTGCGCTGAGGATGAGCAAGGACGAGTTGCTGAGGCGAGGCGTTGAAGAGGATGTCATCGCAGCCAGGTTGGAGATTTTTGTGTACATCGAGCTTTTACGTCGTGAGTGGCACACATTCGTTGCAAAATTCGGCGACAAGGAGATCGATTTCTTGATCAGAGGCCTCATATGACAAAGAGAACCGCACCCCTCTTTGTCATCCACCTCTTCGTCGGCCTCGGGGCGATGGCCGGCGGCCTTGCCGCCATCCTCAACCCCATCGACCCGCTCGGCCCTCCCCTCTCGCTCCTCTACGGATCGCCCTTCCGCTCCTATCTGCTCATCGGCCTCTTCTTGTTCACGGTCTTGGGCTTGGGAAACCTCCCCGCAGCCCTTCTCATCACTCGATTCTCAATCGTCGCCCTGCACATCATCTTCTTCCTCATCGGTGCTCTGCAGGTACTGTTGGCCTTACGTTCGCTCCGCCAAAGCGGGGCATGGCGAGACCTTCTTTACGAATTGAGGCACTGAGAAGACTTCTCTTCTTGCCCAAGAATAGCTATTATTGTGCTAGGAGTTTTCTGCCATGCATAGAGGGATGATCACCTTGATCTCTGTTCTCGCTCTCATGACGTTCATGCTCGCCGCATGCACACAGAAAACCACGCCCAAGGAGGCAGTCATGCAAACACCACAAGAGGGACGCTTCATCTATGAGCCCATCGATACCGCACTTTTGGCCCCGCTCAGCGCAAGCGAGGCGTCCGTCATCATCGGCAAGGGAACCGAGCGCCCGTTCATCGGCGCCTATACCGACAGCGAGGAGGTGGGGACCTACTACTGCCGGTGGTGTGACGCTCCCC